>APMI01014171.1_pt1 | contig 29907 bp, 21 predicted proteins | sample 667938 | NCBI WGS metagenome assembly APMI01 (sample SAMN01084076, study PRJNA167559) | wastewater metagenome | biome: Wastewater | place: Denmark: Ejby Moelle, Odense | collected 2011-11-28
CGTGGCAATGGCCATGAGTTCGTTAGTAAACGCCCAGCGGTTTATTAGCGAGATATTCCCGACAGCGACAAGTACGCTGAATGTTACGTACGGTAAGAACATTTCGATATTCCCCGCCGCCCCGGGTTTGATAGACCTAAAAATGGATGTATATGAACCGGGAGGGATGGCAGACCCAATGCCAGCCAGGCCGCTTATCGTTTTCATGCATACCGGCAGCTACATACCTGCACTGATCAATGGATCGCCTACCGGCAGCCGTTTTGACAGCGCTACAGTGGAAATTTGTAAGCAATTTGCACGCCGCGGTTATGTCGTAGCTAATATTGACTACCGCATGGGCTGGAATCCATACGGCAGCACAGTAGATATCAGGTGCGGAAGCCTCTTGCAGGCGGTTTACCGTTCCATACAGGATGCCAAAGCCGCGGTACGCTTCTTCAAAGCAGATGCCGCAGGTGCAAACACTTACAAAATAGACAGCACCAAGATAATCATGGGTGGCCAGGGTACCGGCGGCTATATGGCTCTTAACTATGTGACGCTTCATGATTCTGCTCAACTGCAGCTGGCTAAATTCATCAGCAGCACTACTGATCCAACTTATGGCCTGCAAGCAGGCTTTTGTTACATCAATACAGCGGCTATGGGTGATATAGATGGTCATGGTGGTTCTGCTACGTATAACTATGATAACAACTCACTGGGGCATACTAACAATGTTCAGTTCGCATTCAACCTGGGCGGCGCCCTTGGTGACAGCAGTTGGCTGACAGCTGGTGATGCACCAATGATCTCTTTTCATTGCCCCACAGACCCCTTTGCACCTTATATCCAGGGCATGGTTTATGTGCCTGTCGTGAACCAGGCAGTGGTATATGTATATGGCGGCGGCTGGGTGATACCCAGGGCTAATGCTTTGGGGAATAACAACTGCTTCCTGCCTCCTCCGGCATACAACGATGCATATACGGCAAGGGCAAATGCCGTGAACGGTGGTGCTGATGGCTGGTTCCCTTTGGTTACTGACAGTACAGAAGGCAGCCCATGGGAATGGTTCGATTCAACGGCTACAGTAACTGTAGGTACCGCCCCCCCTTATAACTATACAGTAGCACATTGCGATTCGATATATCATAACGCGTTGGCTACCAACTGGAACATGAGTAAGACGAAAGCCCTTAAATATATAGATACGATAATGAACTATCTGAATCCACGCCTGCAACGCTGCCTGGGCCTGCCTTTATGGGCTGCCGGCGTAAACCAGACTACGCTTTCGGTAAACGATATGAAAATATTCCCGAACCCTACATCGGGAGATGTGAACGTGGAGAGCAATGGGATAGCAATATCGTCGATAAAGGTGTCTGATATTACAGGGCGCATTATAAGATCACTAAATGAGCTGAATGCATTGCAGGCGAAAGTAAATATGAGCGGCATATCGCCGGGTGTATACTTTATTACCATAGATACTAAAGCAGGAAGCATAACCAGGAAACTGGCTGTGCAATAAGCATGGGCAAATACTTCATAAAAGGGCTGTCCGCTAATGCGTGACGGCCCTTTGCCTTTTGAGGTAGCGGATGAAATTGATAATGGCAAAAAGAGTGGCGGCGAGAAAGCAGGCGATAGCTACCTTATCGATAAGCGATGCGTCGATGTCGCGGCCGGATATTTTATCAACCGCATACTTGATAAAGGAATTAGGTAGGTTTTGCTCACCGAGTTTCGTTTTTAGCTGCCAGTGAAGGTCGGTCAAGAGACAGTAGCCCCAGCCCTTGCATATACCAAGAATGAACCATGAGGCAAAGATGAAGGCAATGAGTATGAAATGGGCTACCTGTGTGCGACGCCAGGCCCAGCCCGTAATGCAAAAGAGGATGATGCAGGCGCGGATAATGTTCAGCAGTATATCGAGCAGGTGAAGCATTAGTACACAATATACAGCATTGGATATTACACAGTGGCCCTGCGCGGGTACATGCGGCTGCTATGGAACTAGCGATTTCATAGCTCCTGCCGACTATTAACATGCGGCCACTCTGTGGCCTGCACATAGAGAAGCCCAATTAAAAAACTAAATTGAATGTATATACATGTATTGTAAATTTGAGTTATTGCAGCATTGCGTTTTTGATTTGGCAAAGGCTGCTTTGATGGCGTAACTTGCAGTATAAGAACATGGTTGATGCAACGTCGAAAATTTATAAAAGCGGGTGGCGTATTGGCCATGTCACAACTCATAAATATGTCCGCACTATCTGCGCTAAAGGCGCTCGAAAATAATTTGCATGCCGCAGAGCGCATGCCTGCATTGTTCATAGGACATGGCAACCCGATGAACGCGATAACTGATAATGCATGGCATAAAAGCTGGCAGGAACTGGGCAAGAAACTACCGAGGCCGCAGGCTATACTTTCCATATCGGCGCACTGGATAACGAAGGGTACTAAGGTGACAACCAATACGCATCCTGAAACGATACATGATTTTGGGGGTTTTCCTAAAGAGCTGTTCGATGCGCAATATCCTGCACCGGGAAGTCCTGAAATGGCTGCACTTGCCAAAGAACTTATTACTTACTCACATGTAGCAGGTGATGATAAATGGGGGCTGGACCATGGCACATGGAGTGTGCTTATGCCGATGTATCCTGCGGCGGATATACCGGTGTTCCAGCTTAGTCTTGACTATTACCAGCCGCCGGCATATCACTATGAAATAGGCAAACAACTGCGTAAGCTACGTGATAAAGGTGTGCTGATAATAGGCAGCGGCAACCTGGTGCATAATTTAGGCAAGGTGAACTGGAACGGCGGCACAGAAGTGTATGACTGGGCGCAGGAATTTGATACCCGGTTCACAGAATGGATAAAGGCAGGTGATACAGCGTCTATCCTGGATTATCAAAAAAAGCTTGGCAATACCGCAGCAATGGCCCATCCTACTTACGACCATTTATTGCCCATTTTCTATACTCTGGGGATGAAGCAAAAAGGAGAAGAAGTAAATTTCTTTAACGACCAGTTTGAAATGGGATCAATATCGATGCGGTCGATGATAATTAAGTAATCTCTATTCGTCTACAGAGGCATGATTTTTTTGAGGGTAAAGGATCAATCAAAAAATGTTATTATCATGAAAAGATCCTTACTATTAGCCGGCTTACTGTGTTTTGCATATGGGTCTGAGGCGCAGATAGTTTATGATGCATCTGTAAGCAGTACAGATATCATATCACAATATACAGAGATACCATTGACGCAGGCGGCCCCCCTGCCTTTGCGAGGAGTGATCGCCAACAGCGGGCTGGGTACTATACATGATGTGATGCTGCAAGTAAAGGTACTGGATGCGAACGGAGTGCAAGTGGGGCTATATACCAGCCCGGTGCTGGATAGCCTACCTATATTAGCAACAGATACATTCACAGCAGGCAACTGGAAGCCCCAGGATACCGGGATGTTCACGATCAAATATTATCATTTGCAGGCAGAGAGTGACCTTCTGCCGCTGAATGATACTGTTTACCAATTCCAACATATAATAGACACAATATATGCCCGGGATAATGATACATTGGTCGGCTCGCTGGGGATAGGCGCAGGTAATGGCGGGTACCTGGGAAATGAGTTTGAGTTTTTTGATTCGGCGACTATAAAAAGCATCATCCTGCAAGTGGCCCGGGGGTATACAGGTGAGCGATATGCCTTATGTATATGGAACATAGATTCAACCTCCGGAATGCCGGATACCATTGTGGCCACAACAGATACATTGCTGTACCCGGACGATTCTGCAAGGGAATATAACGTGATGATGCACGGTGGACCGGTAATGTTGCCCGCAGGCAGGTATGCATTTACAGCGATTGAGTTTGACAGCACACTTGCGGTTGGATTGACCAATAGCAAATTTACCCTGGGAAAGACCTGGGTGGACTGGCCAACAAGTCCGATACCGGGATGGGCACATAATGAAGATTTCGGGCCAAGTTTCCAAAAAGCATATATGATAAGGGCTGTGCTGCAGTATGATGTATTCGGGCCACTGGATATTGCGCTTAACAGTTTTACAGTTAAGCAAGGCAGCTGCAGCAACATAGTAACTGCTTCTTTCAACGTTTCTCACGATATGGTGTATGCTGCACTGCAACACAGTGCCGATGGAAAGAATTTTGAACAGCTAAAAACCTGGAAGCTTAGTGAGAGTGGTGAAATAAACTATACGCAGGCTACAAATGATAACAGCAGGCATTACTATCGCCTGGCCTATAAGGGCATTGACGGTCGACAAAAATATAGTGAAGTAAAGACCATAGTATCCGGTTGCGGGTCGGCGCTGACTGCCACCAGTGTATTCCCTAATCCTGTAAGCGGTACATCGATAACGGTAAGATGTATTACTGCAAACAATGAGCAGTTACAACTGTCGCTGATAGATGCGAATGGTAAAGTGGTATACAGTTGGAATAAAACAGTAGGTGAAGGAAGTAATAATATAGATCTCGACATCAGCAACACCCTCAGCGGCTTATATACGCTTAAGGTAGTGCACGAAAATGGCGTGACCGAAACACTACAGGTACAAAAGATAGCAAAGTAAAGGTCTGTTAATATGTGATTTGCAGGGGAAGCTAAAAGCTTCCCCTGCTTTTTGTTAGCAGGAATGTTGCACAATTTTTAATTGAATATCTTGTTATGGTAATTGACAAAACTGTTTATGAGAAAGTATGTCCACGTTTTTGCTTTGATAAGCTGCTGCATATCCATGAAAATGCAGGCGCAAACAATAAACACAATTGCCGGGAGTACTGCCGGCTTCGCAGGTGATGGCAACAATGCAGTTCTGGGACAGCTGGACCATCCCTTTAACCTTTGCACTGATAATGCCGGCAATATCTATATAGCCGACAGGGGAAACGGACGGATCCGCATGATCAGTTCGAGCGGCATCATAAGCACCATAGCTGGTACAGGTAATGCGGGGTATAACGGCGATAATATACAGGCTACGAGTGCGGACCTTAATGACCCGATAGGAGTTGCTGCCGACCTGGCAGGCAATGTGTACATAGTTGATAAGAACAACAACCGCGTACGAAAAGTAAACAGTTCGGGAATCATCAGTACCATAGCAGGCATGGGCAATGCGGCATATAGCGGAGATGGCGGCCTTGCAAACCTGGCAGAGTTAAATGCGCCACGGGGTGTGGCCGTAGATGCAGATGGTAATGTATACATAACGGACCAGGCGAATCACAGGATCCGCAAAATAAATAGTGCGGGAATCATTACAACCATTGCGGGTACGGGCACAGCGGGCTACAGTGGTGATGGTGGATGGGCGACAGCTGCACAACTGAATAACCCGGCGAATATTTGCTTTGACAGCCATGGTAATATCCTAATAGCAGATGTCGACAATGAACGCATAAGGAAGATAGATAACGCAGGCACCATTAGCACCATCGCCGGTACGGGAGCCAGTGGCTATAGTGGTGATAACGGCCCCGCAATTGCAGCACAATTAGATGAACCAATATCTGTGGCGACAGACAATATGGACCGGATATATATTGGGGACGGCTGGAATAACCGGGTGCGGATGATAAATACTGCAGGCATTATTACAACTGTGGCCGGTGACGGTACCGCCGGCTACTCCGGGGATGGAGGAGCTGCAATTGCGGCTGAGTTGCACTTTCCTTATGGAGTTGCAGTAGATATTAATAACAACTTATGTATAGCTGATTATGAAAACCACAGAATAAGGCGTATAACCAACCCGAGTGGGGTAAGAGAAATAATAAGAAAAGCAGGTATAGGTATCTACCCGAACCCGAGCAGGGGATGTTTCACTTTGATAGTGCCTGAGTATAAAGGAGGCGAGGTAAGTGTGGTTATAAGTAGCATGGGGGGAATGACCGTGAAAGAAATTACAGTTGCTGATAAAGGTGTCGTACAAATAGAGAGCGACCTGCCAAACGGAATTTATATACTAAGCGTTATGGTAGCAAATGCAGTATGGCATGAAAAAGTAGAGGTGCAATAAACGTGTACCTGTTATTTGCCGTTCTTGTCTACGAAGTATTGCTTCTCGCCGTTATTGAGCATAACACGAATGCTGCGTAGTCCTGTTTCATCATAATCCAGTATAGCCTGCAATTGCTCATTGTCGGAAGGTTTATGAACATAAACGAGGCCGTCTATAAGTACAGTTTTGCTGGTGATAATTATGGAACCTGTTTCGGACCCCTGGATGACATGCTCGGAGCCGTCTGTAAGGAAAGAGATAGTTTGTGTGCGCCCGTAGGTGAAAGTTTTGCCACCACGGCTAAGCATCCTGTAAAGGGCTACTGATAAACCGGCTGCAAGTACTAGTAGAACCGTGCGCATGTATGATAAAAAGTTATTAGCATTTCCAAAATAATGGTCTTAGCCCCGGTAGGGGAAATCTTAAAACATGATGGCTTTAAGCATTTATGAAAATAAAGCCGGCACAAAACAATAAACAGCAAGAGATTCCCCTATGCAATTTTACTACAAAAAAACAAGATATGGAAATAAGCCGGCTAAGGTATTTCCCGACGTGGGTAAAGTGCCTCTTTTACAAAGAACAATAGTATGCCGGAAGCGATAATACCAAAGGCCCCTAATATAAAAGGAAGTTTGCTTGTGAAAAGAATGAAAAGCCAGATAATTATAGAGATAATGGCCGGTATAGGGAATAATGGCATACGGAAAGGCCGCACATCGTCCTTGCGAGTATAGTGCCAGGCAATAACGCCCACAGCCTGCGAAACAAACTGTATGAGTATGCGCATAACGATTATGGCAGTTATAACGTCTTTGAGCTTGAAGAGCAAACTGAAGACAAAAGCGACACCGCCGAGGGCCAGCAGGGAGACATGCGGAAATTTGTACTTAGGATGCAGCCTGCCAAATGCGGGAAAGAAATCACCGTTCTGAGCAGCTGCATAGGGTACCCGCGAATAACCCAGTATTACCGAGAAAAGGGAAGCAATAGCAATGCAGAGAATTAGAACCGTGGCTACCTGCCCTGCGAGATGCCCATATATATGCTGGAAATAAGTGCTCACTATAAACTCGGAAGCGGCTACCTCCTGCCAGGGCAACACGCCAACGATAACAGACTGCATGCCAAGGTATAGTACTGCAATAATAGTAATAGAAATGAAAATGCTGCGTGGGATATTGCGGGCGGGGTGTTTAATCTCGGCTCCAAGATGACAGACATTGTAATAGCCCAGGTAAGAATATACCGCCTTTAAAGAAGCCTGTCCCAAGGCCACGTAAAAGAGGGTACTAAAATCCCAGCCGCTGCTGTGAAAATCGAAGGCCTGCGCTGCATTAAAGTGGGGAATGCCGGAAAGAATGAGCCACAGTATAGTGCCGCCTGTCAATACGCCGAATACAACGGATATCCTGCCAACGCTTTTGATATTTCGGTATAGCAATGCGACCAGGAGCATAACAAGGCCACCGCTTACCATTTTTTTCTGTATGTTGCCAAGTGGTATTAAAAAGGTGAGGTATTGAGCAAAGCCGATGGCACCGCTGGCTATTACCAATGGAGCCTGGATACTGGTTTGCCAGGTGAATAGAAAGGCCATGAGCCTGCCCTTTTTGCCAAAGAGCTTTTGAAGGAATACATAGCTGCCGCCGGCTTCAGGCCATTTGGCACCCATTTCGGCCCAGACCATGCCATCCATATAAGCGAGCAAGGCACCTAGCAGCCATGCCAGTATGCAAAGCGGGCCTTTCATAAAGCCTACGATGAGCGGAATGGTAACAAAAGGGCCTATGCCTACCATATCAATCATATTGATAGCAGTAGCCTGCGTTAGGGAAAGGCCTCTTTCCAGTTTAAGATCTGTTGCGGGAGTGCTCAAAAAAAGTAGTTTACCCACACAAAATAGTAAAAGCATGCCCGGCAGGCTATTAATCTTATCTATGGCGGCTTGATTTTTTTGGATCGCCGGATATGAAAATCACACTAATTACTTTTTTGACCCTCGTGCTGGCAGCCGTGGTTGGGCAAGCACAGCCAAGGGAACTGGGCTTAAGGCTGGAGGGATACAAATATCCATACCCGGTTGCGTATATGAAAACTACCGTACAGGGCCAGGCAGTGGAAATAGCATATATGGATGTAAAGCCAAACCAAGGCAACGGACAAACCGTGGTATTAATGCACGGTAAAAATTTCCCTGCTGCATATTGGGAAGGCGTGATAAATGTGCTGGTAAAAGATGGCTACCGGGTGATAGCACCTGATGCGCTGGGATTTGGAAAATCTTCAAAGCCGACCCTGCAATATAGTTTCTCCTTGCTGGCCTTACTTACCAGGCAATTACTGGATACGCTTAGCATTGATAAAGTGTCGATCATCGCTCATTCCACAGGCGGGATGTTGGGGGCAAGGTTCACGCTTAGCTATCCCGGGCGGGTAGATAAGCTGCTGCTCGAAGACCCTATTGGCCTGGAAGACTGGCGGAGCAAAGGAGTGCCGTATAGAAAAATCGATGAATGGTACAAAGAGGAACGAAATGCGAGCTACGATAAAGTGGTAAATTACCAGAAAGACTATTACCCGGAATGGAAAGAAGCGTACCGGAAATGGGCAGATATACAGTACGGCCCATTAATGGGCAAGGGTGCTCAGCAATATGCAATGGTGAGTGCATTAACCTATGACATGATCTTTACACAGCCCGTGATCTATGAACTTAAACATATAGAAGTGCCTGTATTGCTGATAGTGGGCAGGGAAGATCATACAAAAATAGCAAGGGGTGCACCGAAGGGGGTGACAGATAAGTTAGGCCATTATAAAGAACTGGGAAAAAAGGTCGCGGCACGGATACCAGACTGCAGACTAATTGAATACAAGGGTGTGGGGCATATCCCTCACCTGCAGATCCCACAGCGGTTTTACAAGGATGTGCTGGATTTCTTGTCTAGATGAATTTATTGTCTTTGGCTGTTTTGATAGCATCAGCCTTTGAATGCACGTTAAGTTTGTGGTAGATATTCTTGATGTGTGATTTCACAGTTTCAAGGTCTATGAATAACTCCTGTGCTATGCGCTTGCGGCTTTTGGCAGTTGCTATTTGTTCCAGTATCTCGGTCTCGCGACGTGTAAGCGGCGATTGCTCGTTGCGCTGGAATGATCCAATGACCATGCGAGCGATATGAGCGCTCATCGGGCCACCACCTTCCATCACCTCATGTATGGCACTTATTATTTTTTCGGGTGGGGTGTTTTTGGTGAGGTAACCTGCAGCCCCATTGCCCAATGCGCGGAATATGAGCAATTCCTGCTCGTAAACGGTAAGTATAAGAATATGTGTTTCAGGGAGTAATTTCTTGATCTTAGGCATCGCATCTATGCCGGATATGCCGGGAAGCTCTACGTCCAGCAATATGACATCGGGGTCATCATGAACCAGCTTTTTGGCAGCCTCCTCGAAAGAAGGGTAGGTCCCTACCACTTTATAACCGTCGGTCTGCCCGATGAGGTATGCATAACCTTCGCGGATGGTCTCATCGTCTTCTATAATGCCTACGCGTATATCAAGATCCCTGCTCATAGCAAATGCGTTTATGTAAAGTTCCGCTATATAGGGCAAATTTATCTCACCCTAATGAAGTTATTTTTTGTTAAATATTTGTTGAACCGAGGCCATAAGCACTTTTGGGCGGTATTTTGAAGCCCAGGCTTATGGTGGTGCCTTTGCCCGGGTGCGACTCGATATACAGCCTTCCATTGATGCGTTTAGCCCGCACGTTCATATTGTCGATGCCATGCCCCTTTTTAGCATGATCAATATCAAAGCCCTGACCGTTGTCGGTAAGCAAAAGGTGCAGGATATCATGGTTTTGTAAGCTTACCTCCAGTTTTACCTCGGTAGCCTTTGAGTACTTAAGGCTGTTATTCAATGCCTCTTTGAAGATCATGATCAGGTTGCGACTGAAGTCCATAGGCAGGGAATGCTCTTTCCATTTTTCATCGGTGCCTATGAAATTGAAATCTACCTCGGTGTCCTGGAAGAGCTCAGCGCCAAAATCGTTTATGCGGAGCAGTATCTGGTACAGATTGTCGTTGGACGGTTTCAATGACCAAAGAATATCTTTTGTACCACTGTAAAGCTGGCCGGTGTTATCCTGTATCTGGTCCAGTATCCTTTTGGTATCGGGGGTAAGTTGTATCTTGTTTTTAAGCACATTGGCAAGCACATTGATGCGTGTGAGCTTATTGCCCACCTCGTCATGGAAATCCTCGGCAGTGCGTTGCCTCACTTTACCTTGCTCTTCGCGGCGCAGCTTATCCAGTAGTTTTATCCTGTTCTGCTTTCTTGTGTTGGCGATATACTGCATGGATACCCCCAACAAGATACAACTGCCCAGTATGATCAGGTTGAACCATTTGGTTTTCTGGAAAGGTGTTATTATTTCAAATGAATAGTCGAGTTCACTTGCGTCCGCATTGGTGCTCATTGTTTTACACTGCACCTTGAGCGTGTAAAGGCCGGGAGGCAGGGCAGAGTAGGTGACGGAATTACTTTCTGACCAGTCGGACCAGGGAGCTTCGAGGCCCTCCATGCGATAGCGATAGAGTAATTGCTCATCGCTGCCAAGGGATATGGCCTGGTAAGCAAAAGTGATATTATTCTTTTTGTAAGGAAGGTGCAGGCCGTAGGGTACCTTGTACCAGGCATTGGTACTATCATACCAGGCAGTGTCGCTTATGTTCTCGCCGAAGACTTTTACAGATTGCAGAACAATGCTCACCGGTTTTGACTGTGTAGTTTTAATGCTGGGCTGGTAATGCATTGCACCATTGGTTGTGCCAAACCAAATGCTGCCATCGCGCATTTTGTAAATGGCATTGTGGTTGCTTTCCATTCCCTTCATGCCTTCTTCCTTTCCGTAAAAAGTCACCATTGGTTTCCCATCACTTCCAATAGTCACTTTGTGTATGCCATAACCTGTGCCTGTCCAGATATTACCATCGTTATCTGTGATAATGTTGTAGATGAAATCCGACCTTAAGCCATTGCTTTTATTGAGCACAAAATATTTTTTGGTGCTCATATTATAGCATATGAGCCCATTGTCGCTGGTGCCTATCCACAATTCATTGCCACGTTTTGTAAAGCATTGTACCTGTGCACTATCGGGGGCGCCATTGGTTTTGTATGGTGTAAGAACCCCGTCATGATACAGCTTTATACCGTTGTAGGTGCTGCTGGTAGTTGCCACAAGTGTGCTATCGGCGCCTATTGTTATGAAGTCGCCAATTACGGCGCCTTGTAGCGGAACTGTATGGAAACTATCGTGTTCATAGACTGCGAAGCCGTTGCCAAAACCTATCCATAGTTTGCGACTTGTGTCACTGTACAAGGCCGAGACAGAAAAAAGCTGGTCGGTAGGGAAGGTGTAAAAATGAAAAGTGTTATCGTAAGTCCACAAACCGTTCCTTGTGCCTATCCACAGCTTGTTATCTTTGTAACGCAGGGCTGTGATAGCTATGCCGGGTTTGCCGGGGAAAGGCACTTTGCCCACGATGCCATTCTCAAATGAGTAAAGGCCGGCATCATAAGTGCCAAAGTACAATTTTCCGCTCCTGTCGGCGGCGATGCTCATTATTTGTGCACTTGGCAAGCCCAGGGTTTCATCAAGAATAGTAAAGGGCGAGCCGGAGAAGCGGTACAGGCCTTGCCCATCGCTGGCCATCCATACGTTGCCTTCGGCATCGGTTAGTACATCGCGAAATATATTGTCGCTAAGACCATTGTGCTTATTGTAATATTCTATTGAATTGCCTGTTAGCTTTATTACGCCGGTATTGGTGCCCAGCCAGTAGGCACCGTTTTTGTCCTCGGTCATGCAGCGCAGTACAGGCAGTTTATCAAGCGGCTGCCCTTTAATGCTGTGTAGTACGGCTTTCCCATTTTCAAGCCGGTACAAACCTGCATTGGTGAGCAACCACAGTGTATCATTCCGGCCTTTATAAATCTTTGTAAGTATGGGGACCTTATTGATGAGCGCGGATACAGGAAGTGATATGGTGTCCCAGGCACCTGCATGGTAATGCAGCAACTCGCCATTTATTTTGGCAAGCCATAAGCCTTTGTCGTCGGGCAATACAGATAATATGGCAGTGTCCTGGCCGGGTACTTTCAGTTGGACATTCTTGCCGTTTGTGATACCGTATATTTTGTTTTTGCCATTGCCGCCTACATTGCACCAGATAGTACCATTACTGCCTATTTGTATATCCTGCACATTATTGGCCAGGGGATTATTCTCGGCTGCCTGGAATGAAGAATGTTTAAAGGTTTTTCCGTCGAATTTTGAAATGCCTTTTGAAGTGCCCACCCATATATTGCCTTGCTGATCGATGTCGAGGGCATTAACACTGTTATCTGCCATGCCGTCTCGCAAGGTATAGTTAACAAAGTTCTTGCCGTCAAAACGCGATAATCCGCCCAAGGTACCGATCCATAAGTGACCATACTTGTCCTGTTTGATGGCCTGCGCCTGCGATTGTATGAGGCCGCTTTCCACACTGAGGTTGTAAAAAGGGTAGCGTTGTGCAAAAACAGCAGAGAAGGAAAAACACAGCGCAAGTACGTACAGTGTACGACTACCGGGAAATGCTCTATTTTGTTTTGCCGATCTCATATTGGTTTCTATCCTAAAAATACGAATGCTTATTGGTATGTCGATGCACCTGCAATAAATCCCCCTACGTTGGGTGAAGGTAGCCTTGGTAGCCTAAGATACATTTGTTAAGTCAAACTTGCCGATATGAAGAATGTAATTTTTAGCCTGGCCGTGCTGCTGCTGTTACAACACACAATTTACGCGAAAGACCACAGCGGAGGGATATCCGGGACTATTGTTGATGAGCAGGGTAAGGGAATTGAATCTGTAAATATCGTTTTACTGAAGGCCCCGGGTAATGTGCTGGAAAAAGCCTCGCTAACCGATGCAAAGGGCGCATACAACATTGAACCGGTAAATGCAGGAAGATACATACTGAAGGCCACCCTTGTGGGTTTTGAGCCGTATACATCGGATACTTTGACCATCGAAGCCTCGGAGCTTAAGATGCCTGGAATAAAACTATCAAAAAAGGCCGGTGCCCTGGACGAGGTAACCATACGCAGCCAGAAACCATTCATAGAAGTGAAGGCAGACAAGATAGTGGTGAATGTGGAGAATAGTATCGTGAGTACGGGCGCAACAGTTATGGAAGTGCTGCAACGCTCGCCCGGTGTAATAGTAGATCAGAACGACAATATAAGCCTAAAGGGAAAGCAGGGCGTGACCATTATGATAGACGGAAAACCGGTGCCTGTGGCAGGTGATAACCTTGCTAACCTGCTGAAAAACATGCCTTCGAACACTGTTGATAAAATTGAGCTTATATCGAACCCCGGCGCCAAATATGATGCTGCCGGTACGGGAGGCATCATCAACATCAAGACGAAAAGAGACAAAAGAATGGGGCTGAATGGTTCTGTAACAGGTAGTTTCGGGCAGGGCGTGTACTCGAGGACCAATGATGCTATGAGCCTTAACTACAAGAGCAAAAAAATAAGCGCCTATGCCAGTTATAGTTTTCTGACGCGCAAGGGCTTTAACGGCCTCGTGCTGGATAGGAAATTTTATGAAACTGAGGGTGGTAAAGTAGATACAGAATACAAGCAGCAAAATAATTTGTTGCTGCCCATGCGCTACCACTATATTGCAGCAGGTGTGGATTACAATATCTCTTCTAAAACTACCATAGGTTTTGCAGCTACCGGGACCCGTACACGCTATGAGCCAAGCGGCACCAGCTTCTCGGATGTATATGATGAAACAGGGATCAAACAGTCAGAATTCATAACTGTCAACGATTCAAAAACAAAGTTGAATGACTACTCTGTTAACCTGAACTTCAGGCATGAATATGATACCGCAGGTACGGAGCTTACCGCCGATGCAGACTATGCCAGTTACGGGTACAATACCAACCAGCATTTTGTCAACGCATTCTTCGATACTTCGGATAAGCCGACGCAGCCTAATTATGATCTGCTGGGTAGTCCTGAAGGGGCAACAATAATTCGCTCGTTCAAAACCGATTTCACCCACCCAATGAAAAACAATATGCGTTTTGATGCGGGAATAAAGGCGAGCTATGTAACTGCGGAGGACAATTCCCAATACGAGGTTTGGAGCTATGCTGATTCGGCCTATGTATATGACCCAACTAAGAGCAATCATTTCATCTATAACGAGGATATTAACGCTGCCTATGTAAACCTGGCGCAGGACAGAACCAAGTGGAGCTACCAGCTGGGCCTGCGGGCAGAACAAACGATCGCGAAGGGCGAGCAAAAGACTGCGCCCACAAGTGTGTTCGATCGTAATTACATACAGTTGTTCCCTAGCCTGGCTACCCAATTGCATATTAGCCAGGTCCATGACCTTGGCCTGACACTAAGCCGCCGCATAGACAGGCCAAATTATGAGCAATTGAACCCCTTTAAATTTTTCCTTGACCCCAGCAATTATAAAGTGGGCAATCCCGACCTGTTGCCCAGCCTTACCTATTCCATAGAGCTATCGCATACATATAAACAGCGGTTTGTTACATCAATAAACTACAGCATCACCGATGATGCTATAACTGAAGTGATACAACCCAGTGAAACCCGGAAGAACGAAAGCATTCAAACAAATAAAAACATACACAGGCAAACTTCTGTTAGCTTCAATATTGCCTACCCCTTCCAGATATTCAAATGGTGGAGCAATGTGACCAGTGGTAGCTATTATTATAACTACTACGATGGTGATGTAGCGGGCACACCGCTGCATAGTGGCCGCCCTGCCTATTATTTCAACACTACGAATAGTTTCCTGATGCCAAAAGATTTTTCGGCGGAGCTAAGCATGTTCTACCAATCTGATATGCTGTACGGCTATATGACCTTAAAGCCGCTTTGGTCACTAAATGCAGGACTGCAAAAGAACTTGTTTAACAAGAAAGCTACAGCTAAGCTTGCGATAACAGATGTGTTTTGGAAAGTAAACCCGGTAGGTGTTACCGCATTTGCAAAATACAATGAGACCTTCGTTGTAAAGCGTGACACGCGTATAGCTACTATTTCTTTTGTATACAGGTTCGGTAACAAGGGTGTGGGGCAAGTACGGAAAAAGACAGGCGGCGCTGAAGAAGAAAAGAGGCGCGCAGCCAGCAGTGCAGGCTAATATTTTGTTTTAAATTTCCCTCCTATATTTTAACCAAAGGCGCTGCATTCTGCAGCAAGATTACAAGAATCCCCTGCTTTCAATGATCCGAAATATAAGCAGGGGATTTTTTCTTTTAAGAAAGCCAGTCCATAGCATTTTTGTACAGTAGTTTTTCCTTTTGTTCTTTTGAGAAACTACTCATACTTTCTATCAACTTGCCGGGATGATGTTCGCCAAGCGGGAAGGGGTAGTCGCTACCCATGCATACTTTGTCCTCGCCCATCAGGTCTACAACAAAGTCGAGCGTTTTGTCGTCATGCACCAATGCGTCTATCCAGAATTTGCCTATATAGTCGCGGGGATTTACATTATTATCAACGGCAACCAGGTCGGGGCGCACGTTAAAGCCATGTTCTATCCTGCCTATGGTAAAGGGGAAACTGCCGCCGCCATGTGCAAAGGCCACTTTGAGTTTTGGATGGCGTTCAAATACGCCACCAAATATCATAGAGCAGATAGCGCGACTGGTTTCGGCAGGCATACCTACCAGCCATGGCAGCCAATACTTGCTCATCTCATTCTCGCCCATCATTTCCCAGGGGTGCACAAAAATACTGCAGCCAAGTTGCTCAGCCGCTTCCCAGAATGGTTCAAATGTCGGGTCGCTTAAGTTCGTGGTATTAATGTTAGAGCCAATTTCAATGCCGGGCATTTTTAGCTCCTTCACACAGCGCTCCATTTCTTTTATTGCGGTATCTACATCCTGCATGGGCACTGTGCCAAGTCCTATAAAACGCTTAGGATGCAGATCAACACATTGTGCTATATGGTCGTTAAAGAAACGCGATGTTTCCAAAGCATGTTCGGGCTTTGCGAAGTAATTGAACAGCACCGGTATGGTTGATAGCACTTGTGTACTTACTTCGGTCATATCCATCTCTTTCGTGCGCACATTGGCATCCCAGCAGTTCTGCTCTATCTCCCGGAACACCTTGTCGCCCTTTATCATCTGCGCGCAACAGGGCTTATGATGCTCAAGCCTGATGAATGCCCCGTAACCGAATTTCTCGAACCAGTTAGGGATATGCTCCGGCATTATATGTGTATGGATATCGATCTTCAAAGTCAAAAGTTAAAAGTCAAAAACAAAAATCTACAGCGCTTCATAAATAATAGCCGATCCCTGTCCTACACCTATGCACATTGTTGCCAGGCCGTATTTAGCTTTCCTGCGCCTCAGTTCATAGATGAGTGTGGTACTGATACGTGCACCACTACAGCCCAATGGGTGGCCTAGTGCAATTGCGCCGCCGTTCACATTCACTTTTGCCGATTCCAAACCCAGGTCGCGTATGCAGGCAATACTTTGTGATGCAAAAGCCTCATTTAGTTCTACAAGATCAAGATCAGCTACTTCAAGCCCCGCACGTTGCAATGCCTTTAGTGTAGCCGGCACAGGTCCTACGCCCATAACTGCAGGGTCTACTCCTGCAATAGCCATAGATTTTATTTTAGCGATCGGTTTCAGTCCGTATTTTTTCACTGCATCTTCGGAAGCCAGCAACAGGGCTGCCGCGCCATCATTAATGCCACTTGAATTGCCGGCTGTTACTGTGCCGTTCTTTTTAAAGGCAGGCTTCAGTTCTGCAAGCTTTTCGAGTGTCGATTGGCGGGGATGTTCATCTGCTGCAAAGACATTTGTTTTGCCCTTCCCAAGGTCAACAGTCACGGGTACGATCTCATCAATGAATTTTCCTGAAGCTGCTGCGGCTGCATATTTCTCCTGTGTGTTGTAGGCGAATTGGTCTTGCTCTTCGCGTGTCACGTTCCATTGTTCAGCTACGTTTTCAGCAGTTTCGCCCATGGTATAAGGATGGTACAACTCGCTTAGTTTGCTGTTGATAAAACGCCAGCCCATCGTTGTGTCAAACACTTCTGCCTTTCGTGAAAAAGGCCCATCAGCTTTTGGCATTACAAAGGGAGCGCGTGTCATACTCTCCACACCACCCGCAATGTATATGTCACCATCCCCGCACATTATCGCGCGCGATGCATCCATAATGGCCTGGAGACCCGAAGCACAAAGGCGGTTCACAGTATTGCCACCCACGGTAGTTGGCAAGCCTGCCAGCAATGCAGCCATGCGGGCTACATTCCTGTTGTCCTCGCCCGATTGATTAGCTGCACCGGCTATTACATCTTCAATAGCATTTACATCTACACCCGGATTGCGCTCTATTAGTTTCTTTATTACATGTGCCAGTAAGTCGTCGGGCCGTACCGTTGATAAGCTCCCTCCGTATTTTCCGATAGGTGTCCTTACTGCATCTATAACATATGCTGTACTCATATTGATTAGCTGATTGCTTGTTCTAAATCGTTGATTATATCTGATACTGTTTCTATTCCTACACTCATTCTTATTAGCCCATCAGTAATGCCAAATTCCAGTCTCTTTTCTCTTGGTACCACTACATGCGATGTGGAAGCGGGGTGGGAGATAAGTGTATCGCATGCACCGAGCGATGTGGCGCTTACACACATTTTCAAACCGTTGATGAATTTTACCCCCGCATCGTAACCCCCCTTGAGTTCAAAGCTTAGCATCGCACCCGCATTTTTCATTTGCCTTTTAGCCAGTTCATGGTCGGGGTGGGAGCCCAGGCCTAAGTAATTAACTTGAGCCACTGCAGGGTGCTGTGTTAAATAATTAGCTACTTGTTCAGCATTGCTGCAATGCCTTTCCATACGCAAGGGGAAAGTGCGCAGGCCATTGGTCAATAAGAACGCATCAAACGCATTACTGTTACCACCCAGTAGCCGGTACATCTTGGTAACTTTTGTATTCATTTTTTCCAGGTCGCGACCTATCACTATACCGCCTATAGCAGTGCCATGCCCGTTGAGAAATTTTGTGGTGGAGTGCATTACAAAATCCACATCATACTTAAATGGCTGTTGCAGGTAGGGTGTAGCAAATGTATTGTCAACGCAAACGGTCAGTTCGTATGTTTTTCCCAAAGACGCCAGTTGCTCAATGTCCACGCACTGTAGGGTAGGGTTGGCGGGCGTTTCCAGGTACATAAGGCTGATGCCTGGGTTAGCTTTTATGGCTTCCTCAACTTTATTGATGTCTTTGAAATCCATCTGGATAGCTGTAATACCCAGTCCGGGCAGTACTTTATCCATCATTTCCTGTGTGCCGCCGTATAAAGATTGGTGGGTAATTACTTTATCGCCTGCTTTTACATTACTCAACAACATGGTAGTTATAGCAGCCATGCCCGATGAATGCAGGAGTGCTTTTAGCTTCAAGGGATTCCCCTGGCTGTCTTTAAGACCATATGCTTCCATCAGGGCAATGCGTTCTTCCGCTTCGCTGATGGTGGGATTGCCGTAACGCCCGTAGATATATCCCTGTTCTTCTCCTTTAAAAAGCGCTGCGCCATGCTCGGCACTGTCAAAGGCATAGGTGCTTGTGGCGTATATGGGGGTCAGGTGCGCACGGTTGCTTTCCTGTTTGTGCCCCCCGTGAATGCACAAGGTTTCAAAACCTTGTGAATTATTTGCTTCATCCATTGCAGGTATGCTAATTTTGTTGCAATTTACGATATAAGATGAAGGAATTATTGTTACAGATGGCAAAGTATAATCTGTGGGCCAATAAGCGACTCATAGATGTAATGTTGAAACTCGAAGATGAAAAGCTTGACAAAGAGATCATAAGCAGCTTTCCCTCACTCCGGGACACCACTTACCATATATGGGGAGCAGAATTTCTTTGGTTACAACGCCTGCAGCTTACCGAGCAGCCTGTATATATGCCTTATGTGTTCAAGGGGACATTTGAAGAAGCTTGTACCGATTGGCAGCAGGTATCGCAGGTACTGATAGACTTTATAGACCGCCAATACGATGATAAAGCGCTGGAACATGTGTTCCAGTATTACAATTCAGAAAAAAAATCATTTAAGAATTCAGTATGTGAAGCCCTGCAGCACGTTTTCAATCATAGCACCTATCATCGCGGGCAGCTGGTAACAATGCTGCGGCAGATGGGGCTTGAAAAGATACCCGAAACCGATTTTACCGCTTTTCTCAGGAAATAAACAAGCTTCAACAGATATTTTTTATTATATCAGTCAAATTTACTAATTTGACAAACCCTTAATGTACCAAGCCCGTCTATATTGTAGTATATACCTGCTTAACTTACGCGTATGAAGAAAAAATACTTTGTATTACAGGCTTGCCTGGTTCTTTCCACTTTTGCATTTGCTACCCCGGCAAAAAATGCGATAACTTTTGCTCCCAAGTCCAAGGGATTGGAATTTGTTGCCAATAAGGGTCAATGGATCGACCCCTCACTTTACCACGTTGATGTTAAAGATGGGGGTATATTCCTGGAAAATACGGGAGTAACCTATGTGCTTAGCGATGAGGCTAACGCAGAAAAAGTACATGAATGTATTCATGATAAAACGCTTGATCCTGTACTGAAATTTCATGCCTATAAGATGATCTTTGAGGGTGCCAAAAAGCCCTCAAAGGTGACCGGCAATGACCCGCAATCTGTATATTATAACTACTTCCTGGGTAGTGATCCTGCGCATTGGAAGAGCAATATCCACCCATTTACAAGTGTAGACTATAGTGAAATATATCCGGGGGTCAATGTTCGTTTCCGTTCCGACAATCACAGGTTTACATATGATTTTACTGTAGCTCCGGGTGCAGACCCCAATCTTATCAGGCTGAGATACCTGGGTACTGATGGTGTAAAAACAAAGAATGGCAAGCTGTTCATCAAAACCTCTTTGCGTACCGTTGAAGAACTGGAGCCGTATGCATACCAGGAAATTAATGGCGAAAGAAAAAAGGTGGCCTGTGCATATAAAGTGGGCGATAATGTAGTTAACTACTTTTTCCCGGATGGTTATAACAGGGCCCTCCCACTGGTCATCGATCCCACTGTCATCTTTGCAACTTATTCAGGGTCCACGGTATCTAACTATGGTTTTTCTGCCACTTATGATGACCAGGGTAATGGATATGGTGCAGGCGAGGTTTTTGGGTCCGGATACCCGGTAACAATAGGTGCTTTCCAAAGCACTTTCGGGGGGAATGTGGACGTGAACCTCTCCAAATATTCGTCTGACGGCAGCACCCAGCTATTTGGCACCTACCTTGGCGGCAACAGTAGCGAACAACCACATAGTTTAGTTGTAGACCCTTCAGGTAACTTAGTAGTTACCGGCGTTACTAATTCAAACAATTTTCCTACGTCGGCCACTGCTTACGACAATACAAATAACGGTGGGCAAGATCTGTTTGTTACTAAATTCAATCCCGCCGGCACAGCGCTGATAGGATCTACCTATATTGGCGGCAGTGCCATGGATGGCGGTAATACCTCGCCCCTGTCTCATAATTATGGCGATGCTTATAAGGGAGAAGTGATCTCCGACAATGCAGGTAATGTGCTTGTGGCGGGCAATACACACTCAACCAATTTTCCTGTTACGGCTGCTACTGCCTACCAGCAAAATCTTATAGGCGGTCAGGACGGTGTGGTTTTCAAAATGAATTACGACTTGTCATCGTTAATTTGGAGCACCTATATAGGTGGCAGCGGTGAAGACGCCGTCTACAATATTTTACTCGATAATTCCCAAGGCCATATCTTTATTTCCGGTGGCACTACCAGCAGCAATTTCCCTGCTTCGGTAGGCGCCTACCAGGCCAGCTACCAGGGTGGCTCCGTTGATGGATTTGTTTGTCGTTTCATAAATGGCGGCAATTACACGTTCGAGAGGAGTACCTTTGTCGGCACCTCCGTTTATGACCAGTGTTACGGCGTCCAGCAGGATGTAAATGGCTTTGTATATGCGACGGGCCAGAGTGATGGTTCCTTCCCGGTTTCGCCGGGTGTTTATTCGAATGCAAATTCGCACAACTTCATTATCAAAATGGATAATGATCTTACCACAAATCTTGTGTCAACAGTATTTGGTAATGGTACTGCTACCCAGTTGGCACCCACAGCCTTCCTTGTCGATTCTTGTTCTAACATATATGTGTCGGGCTTCGGTTCGGTACCTAATATGCCTTTGTCGCCCAATCCACTGCAGGCCACCACCTCAGGATTTTATTTTATTGTGTTTACACCCAACATGGCCACCTTATCCCTGGGTACCTACTATGGGATAAATGGTGATCACGTAGATGGCGGCACAAGCCGTTTTGATAAGAGAGGTATCATCTACCAGGGTATATGTTGTGGTTCCCCGGTTTTCCCGGTTACCCCCACCGCGTATAGTACCACCAATGGCGACGGTTATAACTTGGTGACAATGAAGATATCATTCGATGTGATGGCGGTGCATGCTGTAGCCGCAGGTTCCCCTGCTGTCCAGGGCTGCGCACCGCTTAATGTGCAGTTCGTAAATAATTCCACGAGTGCTACCTCATACGTATGGGATTTTGGCGATGGCTCCCCGATCAGTACTTTAACTGCTCCTTCACATACTTATACTACCGGCGGTACTTTTACCGTTATGCTGGCCGCAGCCAGCACCACGGCCTGCATCGCCCACGATACAACATACCTTACCATAACAGTGGATACAACGAACCTGCAAAGTGATTTTGCGATACAGGTATTGGATAGTTGTAATCCGTACAGGGCCAGGTTTACTAACACTTCGTCCGACACCACCGCTTCTACCACATATGCCTGGGATTTTGGTGATCTTACCACATACAATGGCCACACACCACCGGTCCATAACTATGCTACCCTGGGCACTTATACAGTTCGCCTGATCTGTACTGATCCCAATGCACTCTGTGCAGGTATTGATACCATGATCAAAACGGTTGGCTTCACTACTTTCAATGTTGATGCAAATGCGTCGATAGCGGGCGATACTGCAGGCTGTTCACCCTTCACCGTTCAGTTCCAGAACACATCTCTCAACGCTACTTCGTACACCTGGGATTTTGGTGATGGCTCGCCCGTCAATAATACCATTGCGCCCTCACATGTTTATACACAAGCAGGCCTGCATACGGTACGGTTAATAGCACAGAGCAACAGCCCTTCCGCCTGCAAATCAAAAGATACCACTTACCTGCATGTGCGAATAGACACTGCTGATATTTATGCAGATTTTTCTTTTGTGGTAACGGATAGTTGTAACCCATACAGGGCCCAGTTTACGCAAACTTGCCCTTACACTACTGCACAAACCCAATATGCATGGGATTTTGGCGACCTTACCACCTATAACGGCCCCACTCCTCCACTGCATACTTTCCCTGCCATAGGTACCTACAATGTAAGGCTCATAGTAACGGATAGCACGACCTGCAATAAGAAGGACACGATCATCAAACCAGTCGCATTTACTACTTTCGATGTTACAGCAGCAGCTGCCGTTACACCCGATACGGAAGGCTGCGCACCTTTCCTGGTGCAGTTTGTAAATAATTCTGTTAATGCTAATTCATATACCTGGGATTTTGGTGACCTCACACCGGGTAGTACACTTACAGCACCAAGCCATACCTATACTATTTTCGGCTTGCATACAGCCCGCTTGATAGCGCAAAGCAACAATCCTTCCGCATGCAAAACAAAAGACACCGCATATGTAAATGTGAAGGTGGACACAGCAAATATCAATGCCAACATTAGTTATACTATATTAGATAGTTGCGGCCCGTACACGGTACAGTTTGGTAATGCTTCTTCTGTAATAACGCCATGGGCAGTATTCAATTGGGATTTCGGTGATGCTACTTCATTTACAGGCATTACTCCTCCACTGCATACCTATCCCGCAATAGGCACATACGTTGTACGGCTTATCGCTTCCGACGTAAATACCTGCAACAAAATAGACACCTTTACTACCACTGTCACATTCAGCACTTTCAATGTTGCAGCAGTAGCATCTGCGCAACCCGACAGTCCCGGTTGTTCACCCTATATTGTTCAGTTTAATAACAACTCGGTAAATGCAGATTCATATGTTTGGGATTTTGGTGATAACACGCCTGTAAGTACAGTAGCGGCACCATCGCACACCTTTATACTTAAAGGGATACACACAGTTACTTTGGTGGCACAGAGCAGTAACCCTTCTGCCTGTAAATCAAAAGATACAACTCACCTTTATATAAGGGTTGATTCAGGACAGGTAAAAAGTGATTTTGTACCTACTACACTGGATAGCTGTAATCCATACCGCGTTAAATTTGATAATTATTCCCTGGCCACAAGTTCTGCTAGTCAATATTTCTGGAACCTGGGTGATAATACATACTATTCCGGTACTACGCCACCCATACATTATTACGGCGGTATGGGTTCTTATGATGTTACCCTTGTGGTAAGGGACAGCACTTCATGTAATAAAGTAGACTCGATTACGAAGACGGTATTGTTGAACAGCTATACCATCAAGGCAGTGTTCTCGCATCCCGATGTATGTGGTGATGGCCTGATACCTTTTTATAACTTAACAGAGAATGGTAAATCATGGTTATGGGATTTTGGTGATGGCAATACGGATACCGCCAGGCTGGTTAACCATACTTACGACACAGGTGGAGACTACAATGTCGTCCTGGTGGCAATAGATCCTCAATCCTGCAACGGTACCGATACTGCAAAGGGAAGCGTACACGTGAGGTATCATGCGCACGCCGCATTTGATTTTGCTCCGGTACCTCCTGAAAAGAACCAGCCGATAGTATTCACCAATCAGTCTGTTCGGTCAAGCATTTATAACTGGTCCTACGGCGATGGTCTTAGCAGCACTGAAAAAGACCCCATTCGCCTTTACGATTGGACTGGAACATTTAACGTATGTCTTATAGCCAATAATAGCGACAACTGCCCCGATACTGTATGTAAAGATGTCGGTGCTTTGATACAGCCTATTGCTGACATACCTACGGCATTTACCCCCAATGGCGATGGCAATAATGATGTACTATACGTAAGAGGTCCGGGCATAGAAAAAATGGACCTGAAAATATACAACAGGTGGGGACAGCTGGTGTTTGAATCAAGAGATAAGTCTATCGGTTGGGACGGTACTTTCAAAGGCCAGGCACAACCTACGGAATCTTACCTGTATATACTGCGTGTGACATTGCGCGAAGGTGGTGTAGTAGAGAAACAGGGTAATATCAACCTGTTGAGATAAAATAACAGACGCAAATGCCTTATTTAAAGATCGAATGGCTGCACTTTGCAGCCATTCGGATTTATATCCTGTTCCATTTTTTGATGCTGAAGTGTGTATTGTAGCTGAGCATAAATTGCAGCAACCTGCCCTGTAATTTTATATCGTATAACCCTGCAGGAGTTGAAACCTCGTACTCCGGTGTTACCTCATAGATATTCATTGGGGTAAAAGATGCCTGCAGGTTCAAGCCTGACAGGTGCCTTTTACCTATTTGCCAATCTATACCAGCGCCACATATAAGCGTCCAGGTATCACTAACAGGCAAGCCCATCCTTTTTTGTACAGTAATATTTGTTGGATTATTGTATTGTTCACCCCAATCGCTGTAGAAACCGGCACCGAGCTGCACATACGGAATGAAAGTTCCACGACTTTCAGTTTTTATTTGCGGGCCCGAACCTATACTGATATTGGAATGGAATTGCTTAAAGTAGGTCCTGCTTTTGCCGTAGCCCGGAGCAGGTATTTGAATATATACCGTGCCTACATTAGCATTTAAAAATATTTCGAAGCCATTTTCAGGCAGGTATTTAATACCAAACATGCCTCCCATGCCCGGCCTGGCAGGCCATTTGACACTGTATGGCAGTATTCTTTTATCGCGTATGAAAACATCATACCCGATACCCAATCCAATATTTCCGAGCAGCTTTTGGGCGTATAAGGGCTGACTGGCAAACGTTAGTAAGGAGACTAAAAGACAAAATGATTTAGTCATTGTTATTAGAACGTTTGGGCAGGTATCTTATTATATACTAGCCTTCTTTTCTTTTGTTCTTCTTAGTTTTATCTGCCTTGTTATTGTGGTCTGTGTACCCGGCTTCTTTTTCTTTACGGCTGTCCAGCTCGTCACGAATCTCAGGTTTTGTTAGATTTACCTTGTTCTGTTTGCTTTGCATGTTGTTTTCATTTCTTGCCCCTTTCATAACACGTAGTTTTACCCGGAGGACATAAAAAACGTACCAGTCGCTTTCAGGTACGATAAAAAAAGAGAGGCTATATAGCCTCTCTTTTTTTATCTTGATATAAGCCTCTTTATGGCTTGGCTTCTTATTTTACTTCTTCATATTCGGCATCGGCTACATTACCGTCGTTGCCTGCATTCTCATGCTGCTGCTGTTGTTGTGCACCGCCATCGCCACCAGCTTGCTGGTTACCTGTGTTGTACAGGAATTCGCTCGCTGCGCTCCATGCTGCATTCAGTTCCTCAGCTGCTTTATCAATGCCATCCACGTCTTCTGCTTTATGAGCTTCTTTCAGTTTGGCTACTGCAGCCTCTATAGGCCCCTTCTTGTCAGCAGGTATCTTGTCGCCGTATTCTTTCAGTTGTTTTTCTGAGTTGAATACAAGACCGTCAGCCATATTTAGTTTTTCTACACGCTCACGCACTTTCTTATCTTCATCTTCATTGGCTTTCGCCTCGTTCCTCATGCGTTCTATCTCTTCCTTGTTCAGGCCGCTACCGGCTTCTATGCGTATATTCTGCTGTTTGCCTGTGCCTTTATCTTTTGCGGTCACATGCAGTATACCGTTAGCATCAATGTCAAAGATCACTTCTACCTGTGGCACGCCGCGTGGTGCCGGTGGTATACCATCCAGTATAAACCTTCCCAGCGTTTTATTGTCCTTAGCCATCGGGCGCTCACCTTGCAGTACGTTTATTTCAACGCTTGGCTGGTTATCGCTGGCTGTCGAGAACGTTTCGCTCTTACGTGTAGGTATGGTTGTGTTCGATTCTATAAGCCTGGTCATTACACCGCCCATTGTTTCAATACCCAGTGAAAGAGGTGTAACGTCCAGCAGCAATACATCTTTTACATCGCCGCTTAATACGCCACCTTGTATAGCAGCACCTATTGCTACCACTTCATCAGGGTTTACACTCCTGTTAGGCTTTTTGCCGAAGAATTTCTCTACGATCTCCAGTATTTTGGGGATACGTGTCGAACCACCTACCATGATCACTTCGTCAATATCCGAAGTAGTAAGGCCGGCATCCTTCAATGCTTTACGGCAGGGTTCGAGCGTGCGCTCTACTAAACTGTCCGACAGCTGTTCGAATTTTGCACGGCTCAATTTGCGCACCAGGTGTTTAGGTACGCCATCCACTGCGGTTATATATGGTAAGTTTATTTCTGTTTCCTGTGATGAAGACAGCTCCACTTTGGCTTTTTCAGCAGCTTCCTTCAGGCGCTGCCATGCCATAGGGTCTTTACGCAGGTCCTGCGCTTCGTCTTTCTTAAATTCATCAGCCAGCCAGTCCATGATCACCTTATCAAAGTCATCACCACCCAGGTGAGTGTCACCGTTGGTCGATTTTACCTCAAATACCCCATCACCCAATTCCAGGATCGAGATATCAAATGTACCACCACCAAGGTCGAACACAGCTATTTTGCTGTCCTTATGCTGTTTGTCAAGGCCATAAGCCAATGCGGCAGCTGTAGGTTCGTTAATGATACGGCGTATGTTAAGGCCCGCTATTTCGCCGGCTTCTTTAGTAGCCTGGCGCTGTGCATCGTTAAAGTACGCAGGTACAGTAACCACGGCTTCTGTTACCTCATAACCCAGGAATTCCTCGGCGGTTTTCTTCATTTTCTGAAGTATCATAGCCGATATTTCCTGCGGCGTGTACATCCTGCCGTCTATATCCACCCGGGGTGTGTTATTATCACCCTTTACTATCTTGTATGAGTTATGCGTCATTTCGCTGCTCACCTCGTCAAAGCGACGACCCATGTAGCGTTTAATGGACATAATAGTGTTCGTAGGGTTTGTAATGGCCTGGCGCTTTGCCGGATCTCCTACTTTACGCTCGCCGTTTTTCAAAAAGGCGACTACCGAAGGCGTTGTGCGGCGGCCTTCATCGTTGGCTATTACCACTGGTTCGTTACCTTCCATTACTGCAACGCAAGAGTTCGTGGTACCTAAGTCAATTCCGATAATTTTTCCCATAGTAATTCTATTCTTTTAATTTTCTTTATTTATACCTATTTCTAGTCAATATGCATGCCATGAGCCTTTATTCGGTAATATTGTCAGCTATACTGTCATTCTGAAATAAAAATGCCTTAATGCATACACATTAAGGCATAAAAAATATCTTAAACAGGTTATTTTGTCAATTATGGCACCGTAAAGTTGATATTGCTGGTACGGGGATTTACCCTTAAGGAGTCAATACTTTCGGGTACTTCAAATTTGATCGCATGGCCCGTTTTTGCTGTCCTTGTAGTGAACAGGCCCAGGGATAAGCCACCTTGTATATTGGAATAATTAGGCTTTATTTCGCCGCCGGTTAGCCCGCCGGCTTGGGCTCCGGTTACCTGCCTGTAGGTATAATAATCACTACTGCCGGCATACATGATAATATCGCAGCTATCCAGCAGGCGCCATAGGCCATGCACATCGGGAGTAGCGGGTATGTTTTCCTTAAAGAAATCGTAAAATGTGGTGTTCAGCAGGGCAAAATCAAAGCCTGAGCTGGTTATGGTAATATCCGCCGGTACGTTATTCCAGGTAAGTATATGTGGTGTTATAGTATGCGCCACAGAATTGCTGTCCCGGTAGTAGATCAGCATGGTACACTCCATCACTTTTACACCGGCAGGCACTGCATTGGGGTCCGTACCCGCCGTCACTATGCTGCCACTGAACTTAACCTTATTGTTAATGGTCTTCGCAATATTCATTCTAAGCGGATAGTCGGGGTTTTCCAATGGAGGAATATAGAAATGGCTAAAGGCTGTATCGATTATAGATGTTTCCGCTGAATCCACTTCTCCCGATTCCTGGTTAGTTATCACCAGTCGGTACCGGTGGTCGGGCTTAAGCCCCTCCGTAAATTTATATGCATAGTTGGGCGATGTAAAGAAGGTGCCGGTATCTTTGGGGTACCCTTCGTTATTAAGATCCACCAGTTTTAAAACGATTGTGTTAACAGGCACTGGGTTACCGGGAATCAGCTCTTTTACCTGTACGGTAAGCTTGGAATAATAACTGCTGTCCGGCACCTTAGCCATATCAAGGCCGCTCTTGTTTTGGTCCATGAAGCCTTTTTCGATACGGATATAGTGCGCAGTGTCCCGTATGTCAAGGAAGCCGTTAACAACGGTTACATTCCGGTATGGAGCAGCCACATCAAATTTTTCCGAGCAGCTCGAGGTGCCCAATATTGCGGCAAGGCTTAAAGCGTATAACAATGTTCTCTTCATCGTAATATTTAGAAGAAAACAAAGATAGGCCTTTCAATGACATATTAATCTTCCCCTTAAAAAATGGTAAAAGTTTTACAATTGGGTCACTATATGAAAATATAATATTTGAATGTAGGTAGTCTGCACGTCGAAAGCATCACATTTTCACAAATTTCTTAACTTCTGTGTTTAGCGTGCCTTCAGGTTGATGTAATATACTCCCTGTGCCAGGCCTTTTATGTCAACACTTATTTCCTTGTTGCTTACGAGGCTTTTCATCACTATCTACCCGATGCTGTTTGTGATTGTATATGATTTATATACCGCATCTGTCTTTATCTTTAATTCCTCGTTTGCCGGGTTAGGGTATAGGCTGACTAAGGTGATGATAATAATGAGTGCAAATATCTTTTTCATAGGGCAAGTATTTGGGATCAATTGCTCAAATATAAATTTAGAAATAATTTTAATATTTTATTATGCCCGGTAAATTAAAAAAGCCACGCATTTGCGTGGCTTTTTTAAAATTTCTTTAAGAATTTTATTTATCCAGTAGTACCGCAGGGCGGGCTGTAATATTATCTGCATCAAAACCCGTGAGCGTATAAAAGTTTTCCAGCCTGAAGTGCATATCGCATTCTGTATTCAAAGCCACCATTACGTACTCATTGTCTGCCTGGTATACTTCCCAAATGGCGCCAAGCTGGTTCATAATGCGGTTTGACAGTGTTACCACTACATCACCTTCGCTATTTTCCTGCTTCACAAAGATCACCTTGTCATCATCTTCCGAATGGAACTTGTCGGCTATAGAGCTGATGAAATCTTCCTTGCTGGCCGCTGTTGGCAGGTTCTGGATAATGCGCAGTTTCAATTCTTCAAAATGATCAAAGGCCATGTTGTAGTGAAAAAGCAGTGCTGCCTGCATGCAGGCAACATCGCTGGCACCATTCATTACATCAGCCGACTCATGACGTATCATTCTTTCGATCTTGGTCTTTGTACCCGTAAGTATACTCAGTTCAGGGCCATCAACACGGTAGCAATCGCAAGGGCGTGCCTTCTTGTACTTATCATGAGCGAAAGACAGGCTACACGAAAGCGTCACTAATATTACAGATAAAAGTATCTTAGACCTCATAAGTATTGTTTTGGCCGAAATGCTA
>APMI01028424.1_pt1 | contig 29866 bp, 26 predicted proteins | sample 667938 | NCBI WGS metagenome assembly APMI01 (sample SAMN01084076, study PRJNA167559) | wastewater metagenome | biome: Wastewater | place: Denmark: Ejby Moelle, Odense | collected 2011-11-28
TGGTTCGGCAAATAGCACCAGTTTGCCCTGTTGCCGCAATCTTGCACACCATTCGATCTCTTCAGCATACATAAAGAAGTCTTCATCAAATGCGCCGCTTTTTTCTATTACAGATGCCTTCACCAACATATAGGCGCCTACTACCCAGTCAACCTCTATGTCTTTTTCAACCTGCTGTACGCTCGGTACCGTGCTTTTGAATTGATAGCCCAGGTAGCGGATCAGTTTACCAAGATAGGGCAGTGGCAGCAGGGTATTCAATCCGCCTTTGATGAAGTGGGCGCCGCTGATCTGCGTGCTGCCGTCGGTATTGAGCAGTTGTATCCCGGCGCCGACAGCACCAGGGTAGTTTTTCAGCAATGCTACACTTTTATCAATCGCAGCATCAAGAATGATCGTATCGGCATTTAGTATCAAAAAGAATTCACCCGTTGCAATTTTCATCCCGGCATTGTTTGCTCTTGCAAAGCCTGCATTGTAGCCGGTCTGTAGCCAGCGTACCCCGGGATACTGCTGTTGTAAACGTTCTTTGCAATCATCGCCGGAATCATTGTCTACCACAATGATCTCGAAACTGCATGAATGAGTTTGCCGGTAGATACTTTCCACGCAATCCATTACCAGTTTGGCAGATTTGTAGTTGATTATGATGATGGATACATCCATTGCGGTGATGCTTACAAAGTTTTTTGTTTATTATGAGGGTGCTGCAAACAAGATGACATAGTAACGATAGAAACAAACATCATCCGTTATAAGCAACAATATTTACAAAGGGTGAAAAGACATATCCTTTTTCGCCCAATATTTTTACAATGCCGTTCAATAATTTCATAAAGCTATTTTTGAGGCCCGAACGGTAATGAGTATCCCAATAGCCGGCGCTGTATTCCATTTTAAAACCAGCCTGTTCAATTATATTTTTATATTCATTTTTTGTCAACAAATGTTCACACCAGTAACCACTGTCTGCCAGGCAGGTACTGCTTCGCAGAAAAGGTACAGGTAGTACAGACTCTCCATTTTTAAATTGCTGCACTGCCTCTGTAAAGTCTTTACCCGCCCGTCCTCTTGTTATTGCAGCCAGTTCATTCAATTGCTCCCTGGAAATTTCCGGCCATAATTCCTGCACCTGTTTTGTTCGTACCGGGAGGTATTGCTGTTTTTCTATTCTTGTATGAATCAGGTAATGCTGCAGTCTTGCGACCGGGTTTTGATAGTTGGCTGTAGTTGTTGAAAACACCACTGCATCGGAATGATGCCGGTACACCTGTTTAAAAAAAGCAGCAGGGCTGTAGATATGTTCCAGCACGTTCCGGGAGGCAATGATATCGTATTTGAAATTTTCCTGTTCTGCAAAGGCCAATACTGCATCAATATCCCCGGTAATATATGCTGATATGGAGATCTGCAGGGAGCTGCAGATGGCAGCAGCAGTTTGTTTCCATTCCGGCAGGTAATCGTTGTACACTACTTTTTTAAAGGGGAGCATTCCTGCCAGCATGTACAGCGTACCAAGGCCGGCGCCGTAATCTGTAAAGTTGATATCAGCAGGCTGGCGGCCGGTTCTTTTTACAGACTGGTAAATGATGCCGGCGCTGTTTTGCAACGAGAAAAAAAGCCTGTTGCCAAGATGATGCTGAACGAAATATTCTTTAAAGTGTGCGCCGATCTCCAGGTTGTTTACATCCAGTTCTTTTAATGCCGCAAACAACTCATTGGCCTTGTCATTGATCAATACCCCCAGTTCATCTTTTTTGGCCGGGGAAATGAAATTGTGCTGCTCCTTCTTTACCATCAGGCTTCAGTTTGCTTGGCAGGTTGCTTGAAAAAGTAAACGAGATAAGCGATCATCAACAGCACCAGCAGCCAGGTGGCTACCAGCGAGATGGTGTTGCTTACGGCATATACTTTTGGTTCGAATTTAAATTCTATCGTGTGCTTACCGGCAGGCACGAGCAATGCACGCAATACATAGTTGGCTTTGGCTACGGGAGCCTGTTTGCCATCGATATAAGCATTCCAGTCAGGATAATATATTTCGCTGAACACGGCAAGATTTGCTGCACTGCTGTTGCTTTCATATTTTATCGCCATATTGTCAAAAGCAACCTGTTTAATGCTGGCAGTGCTGTCGGCAGGCGTAAAGCCATTGATGGCCGTTTTAAAACTATCATCAACAATAGCAGTATCACGTGGATTGAAATTATCCAGCGCTCTCATTTCTTCTGCAGCACCCTTTACAAAGTGTACACCTTTTACAAACCAGCAATTGCCCAATGCTTCCTGGTTCAGGGATGGTACGGCATTCTTGCCCTGCTGATCTTCCTGTATAAAATATTTTGTATTGAGCATATTCAATACCGCCATATTTGTTTTGCCGTTTAACTGGTAGGTAATGAGGTCATCGTAAATACCCAGTTTGGCAGGATGGTAACCCCCGATCGATTTATGATAGTAAGAAGTTTTGGCTTCCTGGAAGGGATCACCACCTGTAACATTGAATACACGGAAATTGGGATCGGTATCTTTAGCGATCATTTTATCGGCATTGGTTTCTTCAAACTGGCTCGACTGGTATTTATCAGCATTGTCAAAACTTTTGTCATTGATATAATGCATGTCAAACGGTATGAGATCGAGCAGCGTGATCAACGGCAATGCAATGAGCAGTATGGTTTCATTGATCTTTTTATAAAGGAAAAGACCGGTGAAAAGCATGGTGAACAAAACAAAGATGAGTGAACGGATGATATCGCCGCCAAAAAATGCCTGCCTGTCTTTCCGCAAAGCAGTTACAATGGCCTTTGCCGCACCCATATCTCCCTTGGTTTGCTGCAGGAAGTTTTCATATACCCGGTTGTCTGTAAGCGGCTCGTATTGCTGGTTAATGCTTTGCATTTTTCCCGGCAATGAACTATCGGGTTTTAAAAACGCACTGTTTACAGCAGTTGTTCTTTGTTTATTTTCTTTGCTGTAGTCAAAACTGAAATACATCACAGCAGCTATAGCAAATACTGCCGCAGTAGCAATAACTCCCAGCCTGAATTTCTTTTTACCTTCATCATTAGCACTGTTGAAAAGTTGCTGAACGGTGAGTACCGCCATGATCGGGGCCAGTAACTGTGGGATCACAAGGGCCATTTCAGGCGTACGGAACTTATTGTACATCGGCAGGTGCTCAAACAGGAAATTATTGATAGATGGAAAATTCTTTCCCATTGCCAGTATGATGCCTGCGATGCTGGCTGTAAGCAACCACCATTTATGTTTATTATCGAGCAAGAAAAGCCCCAGTATGAAGAGAAAACAAATGGAAGCGCCGAGGTAGTTGGATCCAACAGTAAACGGTTTATCGCCCCAGTAAATGCTGCCGGAAAGATTGGCCGCAATATTGGCCGCCTGGTCTTCCGGAACGTTGAGTTTTTCCTGCAGGTAATTGCTAACGTTGGATGTTTCTGATAGTTTTGGAAAGATGCTGTAATCATCATCCCGTTGAGAAAAATGAGTGCCATAGCCGGTAATACCCGGGAACAGCAGGCTCATCGATTCCGCCCTTCCGTAACTCCATTGAAATGCGTACTCCCTCGAAAGTCCGGAAGTTTTGTTTTTGTCAGCCCCCGTTGCGGCTTTGGCTTCTTTGTTGTCCAGTACCAGTTGCCCCCCACGTTTGGAGTATTTGGCATAATCCAGCACAGGGAATAATAAGATCGCATTGATCATTACGCCGATGAGCGCAGCGCCGAGTGCAACCGGGATCACCTTTAGCAAATGGCTGGTTTGTTTTTCCATGATCCAGCGAACCCCAAAGAACAAAGACATGATGATGATACAAAGCAACAGGTAATAACTGATCTGCTGGTGATTTTGCATCAGGTGCATGGCGGTGAACAGGGCCGTGAATATAAAGCCGGGAATGTATTTTTTATCAAAGATCAGTACGATCCCTCCGAGCAGGGCAGGAGCGTAAGCCAGGGCGAGGAGCTTGGTATCGTGGCCGGCTGCAGCCAGAATTGGATTGTATGTACTGTATGCAAATGCAAGGCCCCCCAGGATGGCAATATAAGGCCGGATGCGAAGGCAGATGCATAAAAAATAAAAACAGATACAACTGAGGTAGAAGAAATTCAATGGTTTCGGTAACCCGAGCTGAAAGATTTTATCAACATAGATCAGGGGCGACCAGTGGCCTTCATAGATGATATTGTAAGCCGGCATTCCACCAAACATACTGGTGATCCAGAGCGGGTAAACACCGTGCGCTTCCCGGTACAATACAGACTGGTGTTTCATGGCATCGGACTGTGCATAATCACTCTGCTGCATCACTACGCCCGACTCGAGTGCTGGTTTACAATAAATAGCTGCTACCAATATAAAGATCACTACTGCGATGATATGGGGCAGTAAGTTTTTAAAATTAACATGCTTCATGAATGCTTCTGTTTAGGAGGCTGCAAAATAGTTTAAATATCTTAAGCAAAAAAGCAGCAGTTTAATAACTGCTGCTCTAAACAATTGGAGATTGTGACTATGTATCGATAATCTTATTAAGAACACTATTGCCGGATGATCTTTTTAACGATCCGCTCTCTGCCCATGTTGATCTGCAGCCAGTAACTGCCTTTGGGCTGGCTGCTGAGCTGGAGCATGATATCTGCGTTGGTATTGATGTGTACAGTTTTTGACAGGAGCGACTGGCCCAGGTTATTGTACAAATTCAGCACCGCAATTCCCTGGTAATTTTTTACAGATAGTGTTACATTACCCGAAGTCGGATTAGGATAAATACCTGCGTAAAGAGAAGAAGAAGCGATCTTTTCATTTCTCGTATCCGAGTATTTAAAGCTACCGGTATTCTCCATTATCTGCAACCGGTAGTAATACCTTGTATTCAACTGTACATTGTTATCAGTAAAGCTGTAGCTGTTGCCTGCACCAGCAGATTTAGCGTTCACCGTTCCAATAGCCTCAAATCCCTTATTTGGGAAAAGCGAACGCTGCACAGTATATTTTGCAATGTTGTATTCTTCGGCTGTGCGCCAGGTGAGCAGTACATTTTTATTATTGCTGATGCTGGAGATAAAGGAAACCAGTTTCACAGGAACAACGCTAAAACAGGAGTCAAGTGTCAGGCTACACTGAGGATTGGTTACATTAATAGTTGCACTTCCTCCCAATGCGGCATTGTAGGCAGCATTACCTTGCTTATTTAACAGGTTATCAAATGTATAATAGGCAAGCAAACCAGTTTGAGTAGATGGGTTTGCCAGCCTATTTGTCATATTTGCCAATATTTGCGATTGAGTTCGGGCTGTGTTCCAAATCCTTACTTCGTTGATGTACCCGATAAAATTCGTGTTATAAGCCTGGGGTTCATAAATACCGATCCTTGTATTCCAGCTATTTTGTATGAGATCTCCTGAGGCTGCCACCTGGCTCATTAAAATGCCATCCCTAAAAAATTTCAACGTGCTTCCATCATAAACCATTGCTACATGATAGGTCTTGTTCAATTCTGCGCTGCAGATATCCGGTGTGGCAAAGAAGCCATTGGTGGTGGTAATAAAAGCGTGGTTGGGCCTCAACAGGTAATTGACATCTGTAAAGGTATTGTGTTTAGATACAAGGTCTCCTTCAGAATTATCGCCTCCACCAGGTACATAAGCACTTGTTCTGTTAAACATAGCTTCTACACTGAGGTGATTACCGGTGACATTTACCTGGCCGGCACTTACATAAGAAGGATTAGAAGGTGTGCTTAACCAACTAATACAACTGGTGGTGTCTGCGTTTGCGCATGAATCCAACACCAGGTCGCATTGAGGGTTGGTGGCATTGATACTGGCACTTCCTCCCAACACACCGTTGAATGCTGTGTTGCCCTGTTTGTTCAGCAGGTTGTCAAATGTGTAATACGCCAGTAAACCAGGTTGAGTGGTCGGACTGGGTAAGGAACTTGTCATATTGGCTTGTATCTGCGACTGACTGCGGGCCGTATTCCATATTCTTACTTCGTTGATATAGCCAATAAAATTAGTATTAAAGCCCTGTGGTTCATAGAAGCCGATCCTTGTGTTCCAGGCATTTTGAATCAGGTTGCCGCTGGCGGCTACCTGGCTTATTAAAAGGCCATCCCTATAGAATTTTAATGTACTTCCATCATACACCATGGCCACATGATAGGTTTTGTTTAATTCCACAGCACAAACATCCGGTGTAGCGAAAAAGCCATTTGTGGTAGTAATGAAAGCGTGATTAGGCCTCAACAGGTAGTTGACATCTGTAAAAGTATTGTGTTTAGATACCAGGTCACCTTCCGAATTGTTACCTCCGCCCGGTACATAAGGGGTTGTTCTGTTGAAAGTGGCTTCCACCGTAAGTTGATTTCCCGTAACATTTACCTGGCCGGTACTTACATAAGAAGGATTGGAAGGCGTACTCAACCAATGAGAACAATCAGCAGCAGTAGCGTCGCAGGAGTCAGCAACAAAATTACAATCAGGGATGGTATCATTGATCGTTGCGGTTCCTCTCAGGGTTCCGTCATAAGCTGCGTTGCCCTGTTTGTTGTTGAGACTGTCGAATGTATAATAAGCCAATAAGCCTGGTTGCGTTGCAGGGTCAGGCAAACTTGTATTCATGTAGTCTTTTATTTGCTGCTGGGTTCTTGCAACATTCCAGATGCGCACTTCATTGATATAACCTTTGAAAACATTGGAGATGGATGCATTGTTGAAGTACATGGCATAAGCGTATTCTCCGATTGTTGCCGGCCAGTTATTGTTTACCAGGTTACCTACCGCCGGCACCTCCTGCATCAGGAATCCATTCCTGTACAAACGAAGACTGCTGCCATTGTACACCATCGCCACATGATAGGTTTTGTCACTTACAAAAGTGCAGGGCGAAGCGGCAGAGTAAAAACCCTGGTCGGTAGTGATCTGGGCAAGATCAGGACAAAGAAAATAGTTACAGTTAGCATCCCAGCCATGCTTGGAAACAAGCGAACGGCTCAGGTCATATATATCGGTAGCACGGCACATGGCTTCCACCGTAACCTGGTTGCCGGTAATATCCAGTTCACCAATCGAAACGCCGGAGAGTTTTTGCGGTACTTTCAACCAATGGGTACAATCCGGAGCGGCGGTTTCGCAGGAATCAGCCGTAAAGTTGCAATTGGGGTTGCTGTTATTGATGGTGGCGGCCCCTCTTAAAACGCCATCAAAGGTGCTGTTGCCCTGCTTATTGGTTAAGTTATCAAAAGTATAATAAGCCAGCAAACCCGTTTGGGTTGCAGGATCAGGCAGGGAAGTATTCATGTAGTCCCTGATCTGCTGCTGTGTTCTTGCAACATTCCAGATCCTCACTTCGTTGATGTAACCTTTAAAAATATTAGAAATGCCGGCATTGTTATAATACATGGCATAGGCATATTCGCCAATAGTAGTTGGCCAGTCGTTGGTAACCAGGTTGCCATAGGCCTGTACCTCCTGCATTAAAAATCCATTCCTGTACAGGCGCAGGGTGCTGCCGTCGTATACCATTGCCACATGGTAGGTTTTATTGCTTACGAAACTGCAGGGTGAAGTGGCAGAAAAGAAACCCTGGTCGGTAGTGATCTGTGCAAGATCAGGACAAAGAAAATAGTTACAGTTGGCATTCCAGCCATGTTTGGAAACCAATGCACGGCTGAGGTCGTAAATATCAGACGCATTGCACATGGCTTCTACAGTAACCTGGTTGCCGGTAATATCCAGTTCACCAATCGAAACACCTGTTAATTTATCAGGCATTTTTAACCAGTTATTGCAATTCAGGGATGAGGTAACACCGCATAAAGAAGAAACTTCTTCCTGGCTAATGGCCCTGTCGTAAAACCTCACTTCATCTACTTTACCATTCATTGGAATGGGATCAAAATCAAGATGGTACCCAATCCTGATATTGCTGCCGCTGCAACTGTCCATCCGGCTACCGAACGTACTGGTACTGCTGATCAAAACTCCATCCTGGTAAAATTTCATGATACCGCTGTTATAGGTCAGCACGATGCAGTACCATTGGTTTAAAGCCGGAGCCGGGGCAAAGGAAGTATAATCAAAAGCAAGCGCATCTGTACAATTTCCATCGGTTTTAATGGCCCCGTTCGCACCGGCAGAACCGGCAGCAAGGTCAAAAGAGGCTACGGCACCGGTAGCAACACTTCTTTTTTCAATAAGTGTTCCTCCTTCCTGGGCTATTTTCATAAATGAAATACAAACAGAAAAACTGTCACGGAATCTTAGCCTGGGATCATCCAATATCTCGATGTAATCATCCAGTCCATCCAGCAAATAAGCACTGTTAGGGTTGCCCGCTTTATCGGTCGTGAGCTGGGCACCATTCCTGGCAAAGCCGTTTAAACCATGGCCGGTAGCATCATTTGCATTTCCATGAAAAGGGTAGTAGGCTGCGAGGCCCCTGTTAAGATCAACCTGGGCATTGGAAACGGAGAATAACAAACAGGTTAAAATTGCAGAGAGCAGATAGTTCTTATTCATGTGAAATCTATATACTGGTTAAAAAAATATGGGTGTTTCCAAAGGTATCAACTGCAGTGCTTATATCCTTCATTGAGTTTTTTATTGCACTGTTTTGGCAATAAGTGCAGCTGTTTCAGCAATAGCTGTTCGCTCCATTTTTATGCAGATCAGCCTGGGTTTAAAGTGCGGCGTAACTTACGGCAATGCCGGCACCCACTTTTGCATTGTGTAACACAAGGGAGATATTGGCTTCCAGGCTTTCGCCCCGGGTATGTTCGGCAATGTATTGGAGCAAAAATGGCGTTACCTGTTTGCCCTTTACCTGTTTTTCGTCGGCTGCAGCAAGTGCCTGCAGTATGTGTATCTCCATTTCTTCTTTACTCACTTCAAATTGCGAAGGTACCGGGTTGGCGATCAGTACAGAGCCCTGCAGGCCCAACTGCCATTTGGTGTAGAGCATCCTGGCTATATCTTCTGTCGCATCCAGCCGCAAAGGGCTGTGGTAACCGCTTTTGCTGGAGTAGAAACTAGGGAACTCATCCTGCCCAAATGTTACCACAGGAATACCCATGGTTTCCAGGTATTCCAGGGTGAGGGCAATGTCCAGTATCGATTTTACCCCTGCAGAAACAACTGCTACGGATGTTTGCGCCATCTCTGTAAGATCGGCAGAAATATCCATGCTGTTCTCGGCTCCACGGTGTACACCCCCAATACCGCCCGTTACGAAAACTTTGATACCCGCCATCGAAGCGATCCGCATAGTGGCAGCCACCGTGGTAGCGCCGTATAAATTTTTAGTAAGCACATAGGGGATGTCGCGGAGGCTTACTTTCCATACATTTTTTTCTTTGCCAAATGTTTCGATGTCTGCTGCAGAAAGGCCCACATGACATTTACCATTTACAATGGCAATGGTGGCCGGTACTGCTCCATTTTCCCTCACCACTGTTTCCACTGCCAGCGCCGTTTCCACATTTTTAGGGTAGGGCATACCGTGAGAGATGATGGTAGACTCCAGTGCAACCACCGGTCTTCCTTCCTGCAGCGCCTGCTGTACTTCCGGCAATATGTTCAGTAATTGATGACTCATTATTCTTCGTAATATTTTGAAACTGAATTCAGCAATTTTTCCTGGTTCAAATGGGTGGCGATGGCTCCATGCACCTGGAGTATTTCGGCAGAGAGGGTATGTGCTGTACGCAGACTGTTCAGGTTGTCTTTTCCAAAATATTTGGATAAGATGAATCCACTAACTGAGCCATCCCCGGCACCGGTGCAATCCACCACGTTGGCCATCGGGGCATTCAGTTGAAGTGTTTCTGTCTTTTTATACAGGGCCGATCCAAGCTTTCCCTTGTGCAGCCATACATACTGGATTCCCTTGCCGAGCAGTTCCTGCACCTGTTCATCCGTAGTAGTGGCTGCATCACTGCATAGCGACGGCAATTCATCTTCATTGGGGGTGATGAGGTAGAGGCCCTCAAAATTGCAGGCTGCGATCTTTTTGGCTGGAGGCACAGAAACCGGTTCAATGATCATCCGGATACTGTTTAAATTGGCAAAGCGGATAAGCCAGTTCATACTCTCCACACTGATGTTGGCATCCACCAGCAGGTAAGCTGCCGTGATCAACAGGCTTTCGTGCTTTTGTAAATATTCAGGAGTTATCAAATGCAGCGCTGCATTGGTGAGCAGTGCAGTAAACATGGAACCATCCTTATCAATAAGGGCGGTGTATTTTCCTGTTACAGATGCATCCATGATAGAGGCGTCGAGCTGGATGCCCGAGTCGGTACAAACCTGTTTTAACCAGTCTCCGTCATTGTCTTTACCAAAGACACTGATCAACTGAACGGGAATATCAAGGAGTGATAACTGGTGTGCTATATTTCTTGCAACGCCGCCTGCAGTTCGGGTTTGGGTCACTTCGTTGGTGGTATGCATCATCATTGAATCGTGGGCATGGTAGAGGTCGTCTACCAGGGCGGCCCCTATACAAATAACTGGTTTTGACATGGGGCCAAAAGTAAGAAAACTTATTTGATGAGGCAATGCACTCCCTTGCATCAGCCCTTGAAAGAGCGTAGAAAGCTTCTTTCAACTGACGCTTTCGCCGCCCGGCTCAATGCCATCAAGGCTTTCCAGCCCAGGGCTGATTGGGCAAATATTTTCCCGTGATCAGTTAGTTTGTAAAAAAAACTGCAAATCCAGCCTGTTAAAACGCAGTGAAGAAGCCAATGATTAAGGGCATATTGTTTGTACCAGCTACGGTATCATCAAAATCATCCGCTATGAACCAGAAATTCTACCATTGCCGTAACCTCTTACCGATTTTTTTCCTGGCCTTCTTCTCGCTGCATAGTACACAGCCAATCTCTGCACAGCCAATACTATCTTTAAATGCAGTGATTGATACCGGCTTGTCTGCTCCCATACAATTGGTGAATGCCGGCGATGGAAGCAACAGGGTCTTCATTGTACAGAAAGGGGGAACCATCAGGGTTTATGACTCAGCCTTTCGTTTTCTTTCACTCTTTGCGACTGTTTCGGGTGTGCAGGATAACGGCGAGCGGGGTTTGCTCAGCATGGCTTTTCACCCTAACTACAGCAGTAATGGTTTCTTCTATGTGTATTATGTAAATGCAGATGGCAACCTGGAATTGGCCAGGTATCATGTGGGTGCCAATCCCAATATTGCAGATGCTGTTTCAAAAGTGATCGTGCTTACCATTCCCCATCCCAATAACAGTAACCACAATGGCGGTGAATTGCATTTTGGCAGTGACGGCTTCCTGTATCTTTCAACAGGAGATGGCGGGGGTGCCGGGGACCAGCCCAATAATGCGCAAAATACTTCCGTTCTTTTAGGGAAGCTATTGAGGCTGAATGTAAATACTTCCGCAACAGCACCTTACTATTCCGTACCCGCCGGCAATCCTTACAATAACGAGATCTTCGACCTTGGCCTGCGCAATCCTTTCCGCTGGAGCTTTGACAGGCTCACCAATGATATGTGGATCGGCGATGTAGGACAGGATTCTTACGAGGAGATCAACTACCGGGCGGCCGGTGCAACTGGTGGTGTGAATTTTGGCTGGCGCTGTTACGAGGCCAATAATGCTTACAATACGACAGGATGTGCACCCATGGCCAATTTTACTTTTCCGGTATATGCTTATCCTACTCAAAATCCCTCCGCTGCCATTACCGGCGGCATTGTTTACCGTGGCACCGGTTCGCCTGCGCTGTATGGCTATTATGTGGCAGCCGATTTTTATTCCAGCACTTTTTACATCATCAACCCGGATGGGGCAGGGGGATGGACGACCAATCTTCAAACATTGCCGCAAACAGGTATCGTAGATTTTGGTGAAACAGAAAATGGTGAAGCCTATGTAGTGTCATTGACAACAGGCGCTGTGTACCGGCTGAATGCGGTAAGCGGCGGCCCACTCCCGGTGAACCTGGTTTCATTTGGTGGAAACTTGACCAATAATAAAGTACAGCTCAAATGGGCTACTTCTTTTGAACAGAACCTGCAGCGCTTTGACATAGAATATAGTTTAGACGGATCAACTTTTAAGTTTGCCGGTATGGTACAGGCAAAGCATTCTGCTTCGGGTGCAGCCTATTCTTTTTCACATGATTTTGCAGGAAGAGGCATTGTTTTTTACAGGTTGAAGATGATTGATGAGGATGGAACCTACCGGTATTCCCAGACAGTACGCATCAATATGAACAGCAAAAATATGCAGCCTGTGTATCCTTCTGAGATCAACGATGGGATTGTGCATTTATACCTTGACGAAACAGATTTTTCCCTGGCAGAACTCATCAGTTCTGGTGGAATAGTTGTACTAAAAAAGAATATTACCGGCCAGCGGGGCTTGACGGAGATCAGTGCCGGCAATCTTAAACCCGGTATTTATGTGATGAGGCTTAGCAACAGTGCCGGCGCCATCACACAAAAGATAGTGATCAGGTAAGCATCTCCCAATAAATCCATATAAGCAAAACGCCCCGATAAATTCGGGGCGTTTTGCTTGTAAAAACTGATGTATATTATTGACCGCTTTTCTTTTTAGGAGGTAGTTTGGCCGGCTTTGCAGTAACAGGTTTTTTTGCAGGGGCAGGCTTTTCTTCTTCTGTTGGTGCATTGTCTTTTAGCTGGTCTTCGATGGTGTTGCCCATTGCATCTTTTACCGGAGCCGGCATTGGTGCGTTGCCTTCCTGGGTAACCTGGTTGAATATCTTTTCTACATGAACCCATTTACCGTTCTTCCATTTAAAACCTTCATAATCGCCATCGGGTACATAGGTCCATTTTTTCTGTTTTTCGCCGGTTTCAGATTCGAGGTGTTCCAGCACGATCATCTTCATGTCTTCATCATAGGTAAGCCTGGCGCCCGCCGTTTTCTTGTATTCCATGATATAGCGGCTGCTGGTCGATTTTTTATCAGCGTCATCTTCATAACTAAAAAAGCGACCGCCAAAACTGGGCTCATCATTGGTGAAACTGAGTACTTCAATGATCTTCCGGTTGCTCCGCATATTGTTCTCATCGTACCCCAGCAGGGTATAATAATTCTGGTTGCTGCTTCTTGTCTGGATGATCCTGTAATACACGGCACCGATCCAGCCCCGGTTATTTCCCGCTGTATCGGTGAGGTTATTGGTGACATCCGACTTGTCGATCAGCGGAAATAATTTTAAACTACCATCCGGTGTTTTCATTTGTATGGCGCCATGCTGACGGGTAAGATTATCATTCACTACCATCTGCCAGGTAAAGATGCGGAAGCTGCTGTCTGGCGGATATATTTTGGAAATGGTTTTTACCGAATCGAATGGGAATTCAAAAGACCAAGGCAGTTTCAATGCCTTTACAAACTGGCGTGTAAAAATGCTGTCGCTGTTAAAACGAATGGAGGCACTCTGGCCATTCACAATGCGGTCTGCATAAATCTTCAGACTGTCTTCTTTTTCTTTTAAATAATTGTAATCATCATTACTGATGCCCTGGGCAATGGTGGAAGCCATCGCAAAACTAAAAGCTATGAACAGGCAGGTTTTCCTCATGCAATAAAATTAAACTAATGCTGGATGAAAATATATAACCAATTAAAATTAACCAAAATATTAACGAAGCTTTGAAAGGGCAGTGGCAAAATCCTGCAGCGTTTCATATACGGCATCGATGCGTTGATCATTTTTTTCCACTGCTTTGTGAGTGGTGGTAACAAAGATGGTAGCAGCTCCAATGCCCCTTCCAAAATCCATGTCGCTGAAAGAATTACCCACCATAATGGATTTGCTGAAGTCAATAGCAGGGTGATCTTCCCGTGCCTGCAGGGCCATGCCGGTGTTGGGTTTGCGGCAGGGGCTGCCTGCATCCAAAGCGGTACAAAAATAAATGCCATCGATCCTTCCACCGGCGTCTTCTATTTTCTTTTTCATGTTGTAATGGATCTGCCGCAGTTCCTGCTCTGTCATCAATCCTTTACCCACGCCCCGCTGGTTGGTGATGATAACAATATATTTGAACAGGCTGGCAAAAACCGGCATGGCATTAAGTACGCCTTCGTAAAAAACAAACTCATCCCAGTGAAGGATGTAGCTGCCTTCTTTCTGGTGATTGATCACACCATCCCGGTCGAGGAAAAGCGTCCAGGAGGGATCGATATCCTGCGGTTGAAACATATTTAGCAATCCAAAGTTTTAAATTCTGTCTGGGCCCGGGTAAAATCTTCCGGTATACCGATGTCGATGAAATAGGCGTCCTGCTCAACGCCGGCGAACCGTTCTTCGTTCACAAATTTTTCGAGGTAATCCTTTTCAAAAGAAAATTTTTGCGGCAATTGCCTTGATAAGAACTGCTGCCGGTTGATCATGTACACGCCACCGTTAATAAAGCCCTGTTCGTAATATTTTTTTTCTTTGAAAGATTGAATGATGCCGTTGCTCCCGGTCTCTACCACGCCATATCTTTCAAATTGCTGCATGGGTTTTAAGCTGAGCGTACATTCTGCATTTGCCGTGCTGTGTACTGCTGCAACTACCGCTATATCTACCGCAAATAAAGTGTCGCCATTAAGCGCCAGCACATCCGGCAGTGTTGCCTTTTGCATGGCAAGCTGTATGGCGCCGCCCGTACCCAATGGTTCTTCTTCTATGCATGTCCGGTAGTTTAGATCCGGGTGCGCTGCAGAAAGATATTCTGTGATGGATTCGCCAAGGTAACCAAGCGAAAATATGAATTGATCGACGCCCTGTTTAAGCAGGTGCTGAATAACATAATGCAGGAATGGCCGGCCATTTACAGGGGCCATGCACTTGGGTACATCATTTACTGCAGAACGCAACCTGGTGCCTAAACCGCCTGCAAGAATAATTGCCTCTGTTGCCATAAGGATGCTAAAGTTTTATGATTGGGATTCACCGAATAATTTTTCTTCTACCAACTGGCAGATGATATGTCCCAGTAACATGTGACATTCCTGTATGCGTGGTGTATCCATTGATGGAACATTCAGCAGGTGATCTGACAATGCTTTCATGGCACCACCGCCGGCGCCGGTAAAACCGATCGTGATCATGCCTTTTTGTTTGGCCACTTCAAATGCTTTGATGATGTTATTGCTGTTACCCGAAGTGCTCAGGCCGATCAACACATCCGCTTTATTGCCGATGCCCTGCAGCAGCCTTGCATAGATCATATCGTAACTGTAATCGTTGGCCACAGCCGTTAAATAGGAAGTATTGCAGTGCAATGCTTCTGCGGGCAGGGCGGGACGGTCAATGTAAAACCTGCCGCTGAATTCTGCCGCTAAATGCTGTGCATCTGCAGCACTGCCGCCATTGCCGCAAAACAACACTTTGTTGCCGTTTTTAAATGCATCCACAATGAGGTTGATGCAATCATCCACTACCGCAATTATTTTTTCATCCTGCAGCAATTGCGATTTTACTGAAACGGCGGTGCCGATGATGTCTTTTATTTTTTGCCCCATGGTTTATACTACTTGAAATGCGGTGAACAGGTAATTGTTGGAAGCTGCGACCGGTTTAAGATCGATGTAATAAGATTCGGTGAAATTTTTAAATGCTAAAAATTCGTGGGTGGGTACACAGAATTCATCGAAGAAAATGATGTCGCCTTTTTTTAAATACGGTGCAAATGAAGTAAGCGTATAAAGCGTTGATGAATAAAGATCTGCATCCATGTGTATCACCGTAAGAGTATCATTTTTAAATTCTTTCAAAAAGCCCGGCAGTGTTTGCTGAAAAAGTCCCTGGTAAAAATGCACTCTTGGATCAGTGGTTTGCAGTACTTCATTGCCGTTGTTCATTTCCCCTTTTTTAAAATGTCCCCAGTCTTCGGGCAGGCCGCTGAAAGTATCAAAGCCATGAAATGAAGAAGCGCTGTTGGCATGATTGGCAAGCCACCATAAAAAGGAACCACCGTTGGCCACCCCAAATTCAAGGTAATTGATGGGCGCATCTTTAATGATCTCCTTGTTTAAATATGCGTACAAATTCAGTCTTTTGTCACGGGTTCTGTGCCATGTAAAAAAATCATTGAGCGCTAAATTCCTGTGCTGGCTGATCCATTTCGACTGCAACGACAGGTAGGCCAGGTTTCGGAAGAAACCAACGAAAGGCCCAAACAACACGTGCAGTTTTAGAAAGGAAAAAAGTGCCTTGGTATTTTGAATGAAAAAATATTTTAAATACATAGTCGCATTGTTTTGCTGCAGAACGCCGCAAATGTATTATAAATCTATGTTTTGGGAGGAATAAATCTGCCGGGGCTGAGGTGGAAATTTGGGTGTTATTGCCGGATGAGTTTTCTTTGTAAAAATGCTTTTATGAAATTCTCTTTAACTCTTTTTTCATTACTGTTCTTTTTTAGCCTGGATCTCTCTTCTCAAAGTGTCGGCATAGGCACCATCAGCCCCGATAGTTCTGCGGCCCTTGATGTAACGGCTACCAACAAAGGCTTTTTGCCTCCCAGGGTGGCATTAACGGCCATTAATGTCGCAGCGCCTGTATCAAATCCTGCAACAGGTCTATTGGTTTTTAATACCGCTACTTCCGGATCAACGCCCACCAATGTGAAGCCCGGATATTATTACTGGGATGGCGCTCAGTGGGTGCCTGTTGTTAACCGGGCAAATTCGTATGGGGATATGCAATACTGGGATGGAACAAAATGGGTAACCATTCCGCTTGGACTCAATGGGCAGGTATTGATAATTTGTGGCGGCGTGCCGCGGTGGGGTAACGGAACCTGTGAAACGCAATTAACCATGCAGCCGCAGAATAGTCCTTACGAACTTAACTTTAATAGCCTTAGTCCAAATCAAACCGCCAGCGGTGGCGGCCCACAGATCACTACTCAGGCCTGGACCGCTTCTGGAAATCCCCTTACATCGCAGCAGATATTGAAATTTGACTACAGTTCGATTCCTTCCGGAGCAGTAGTTGACAGTGCAAAAATGTTCCTGTATTCGGTGGATGTTCCGCTTGGTGGTAATGGAGTTGATGCACAGTATGGCAGCAATAATGCCTGCTATGTCAGGCGGATCACCTCAACCTGGAGTTTGCCATGTCCTTTTAGCTGGAACAATCCCCCTTCAACAACCAGCGTTAACCAGGCTGAGATTCCGCAAAGTACTTCTTCTAATGAAGACGCTGTTGTGAATGTAACTGAACTCGTGAAGGACATGATCAGCAATGGCAACAATGGCTTTTTGATAAGATTAAAAAACGAGGTTACCTACAATATCCGGCAATACACATCAAGTTTTAATACAAATGCTGCGGAGCATCCTAAACTGGTTGTTTACTACCATTAATTTCAAAAGAAATGCCGGTAATTACTACCGGCATTTTCATATTCCATATCTGTGTGGGAGAAAGTTTTAATTCATCATCAGCACGTTCACACTCCGTTGTAAAATATTAAAAGCAATTTCGGCCATTAAATTCTCTTTGTCGAGTGTAGGATTTACTTCTGTGATCTCGAAACAGCAGATCTTCCTGTTCTGCATGAATTTACTGATCAGGTCTTCCGCTTCTCTTTCCTTCAGTCCATTGCTTACCGGGGTGCCGGTGCCTTTTGATATGGTTGAATCAAGACTGTCCACATCAAAGCTTACATAAATATCCGTGCAGTCACTCAGGTAACGAAGCACTTTACGGCTCACACTTTCTGCGCCATTGCGCCGCACTTCGTTGGTGGTGATTATCTTAATGCCATGTTTTTCCACCAGGGCTTTTTCTTCTGCTTCATAGTCCCGCAATGAAATGATCACCACATCTTCGGGCAATACTTTTGGATGTATCTTTCCCAGGTGCTTCAATTGCTCCCACATTTTATGGGTCTTTTCATCCAGTTCATGCACTTTGCATTCTTCATTGTCTTCTCCAATGGCGGTGGCAAGGCTCATGCCGTGCATATTGCCCGAGGGCGTTGTGTAAGGCGTGTGCAGGTCTGCATGTGCATCGATCCAGATAACACCCAGTTTGCTTTTTGGCCTGGCCATTTTGATGCCAGCGATGGTGCCTCCGGCAGTAGCGTGGTCGCCGCTTAAAATAACCGGGAAAAAATGTCCTTTGATGGAATCGCAAACTGCTTTGCTCACCCGCTCGTACATGGTAACCATGCCGTGTATGCGTTTGGCATAGGGCGACTGGATGGGTTCAAACAGCAACTGGTTTTCCACTTCCACTTTTTCGGAAGGGAAATGCACAAAAAAGTTGCTCATAAAATCGAGCGCTGCGATTTTTATCGCATCTACACCCAGGCTTGCACCACGGGTGCCTGCACCAATTTCGCTTGGCACTTCAATCAATTTAATATTCTTCATATCATTATTTAAATACCGCCAACAGAGTGGGGGCTAGTAAGCAGTTAAGCATGCCCTGTAAAGCAGGATGAGTGATAAAAACAATCGTTGTACTGCAAATCTATAGAATTCCCTCCAAAGGACTCACTCCCCGGATGGTACCGGTTATTTTCAGGGGTTTAAACCGCACAAACATGTCTTCGCTGTACCATTGCTCTTTTCTTGTTTTCACGATCACTTCTTTATGTGCTGTCATTTGGTAAGCAAAAATTTTCATGCTTTCCCGGCTTTGCCATACACTGAACGTGGCCTGTTTGATAAAAGGCATTTCTCCAATGCCGATAGAAGTCAGCAAGCCCTTTGCGCCATTCATTTGTGATGCCACTCCACCCACATTTGCCCAGAATGATCTTAGCTGAGATAAACGTATCGTAGCCCGGGTCAATATGGCGATAGGACCTTCATAGGCCGTTTGTTTGGCCAGTTCACCAAAGGGTTCCCTGCCATCCCACTTGCCATGCCCTTCGATGGGTTCTAAAAAAAAAGTACAGGTTTCACAATTAAAAAACCGAAACCATTTTGAAATGAATGAACCGTATAACACCTCCATCAATTCTTCTGCACTGCTGTTGACAGCTCCTGTCTCTTTATTTACCGTCAATATGGCCCATTGCTGCCAGTCGGGGTTTTTATCAAAGGTTCCGTTTTTGCCACTACCCATTAATTTGTAAAAAGAAATGTTTCTATTGAGCCATAGCGGTACCCGGTGCAGTGCCATTGCCAGCAAAGCAAAATAAATATACCGCCTGCGATAGCGGACAATAGTGAGTGTTACCTGCATATTGCAACAATAACAAGTTTTTTTTAAATAAGTTGATAAAAAGAAAGGCCCCAAAAAGGGCCCTTCGTGTCTCTATTACCAAAAAACAAAACTAGTTCTGTATACTTTCAGATGCATTCTGCTCACCCTTTGTGCTTTTTCTTTTAAAGAGAGCGAAATCGATCTTTCCAAAGCGGTAAGAGAAATTGAGCCTGAACATTTGCGGGTCTCTCAACCTGGAATATTCCTGCGTAAAATAATCGCTGTAACTATACTGGCTGTTGATCCTTGTTCTAAAAATATCGCTGATGTTCAATGAAACGGAGGCCGCATTATTTTTAAGAAAGCTTTTCTTAAACGCAATATCCATTCCCCAGTTTGCTTTTATATAACCCTGCGAAGCGCTCTGGCTTTGGTTCCATGGCCCGCCCATGCCACCCTGGTTGTTATTTACAGGAAGATTGGTCTTTGACTGGTAAGTAGTAGTAAGCTGTATGGCAAAATTTGCAGGGAGTTTGAAATTACTGTTGAATTTTGCAAACATGCTCCACAACGCATCCTGCTGTGCACTATTGGTGATATTACTGGTGTTGATCTTTGAATTGTATACATTTACATTCGTACTGATATCCCACCATTTAGCAAGGTAGTTAACCGATGTAAGTTCCGCACCTGCAGCATAACTTGAATTGGCATTGATGTAAGAATTAATGATGTCTGTATTGCCTGTTAACGGGTTCAATTCCTGGCTCAAATAGCGGGTGATCAAATTGGTGCTATGTTTGTAATAAACCGAACCCAGCAAGGTATTCTTTCCACCAAAGGTTTTCAGGTACGACATTTCATAGGCGTAGGTAAATTCAGGTTTCAAAGCCGGGTTACCCCTGGTGATATTCAGCTTATCAGTATAATCTGTGAACGGGATGAGCTGAAAAAAGTTGGGCCGGTTGATCCGCCTTGTAACACTAAGCTGCAGCTCCTGGTTGTTCTTTAATTTCCGGCTCAGGAACAGGGAAGGGAACAGGCTGATGGGGTAATTGTTCCTGAATTTCTCTCCTGTATTGGTAAGCGTGCCATTGTAGTCTGAGCTTTCTGCTCTTAACCCAGCTTTATAGCTGAAGTTTTTAATGGTATTGCTGATGGTGGCGTAGGCTGCATACACATTGTCGTTGTTCTTATAATTGCTGGTGGCTGAGCTGATGAGATCGTAACTATTGGTAAGGTCATTAAAAACGTAATTGTAGGTATTGTTGATTCGGCTCCTGATTGCCGCCCTTACACCGGTTTCGAGTTTGTAGGTTTTCATGAAGGGCAATACAAAATCAGATTGTATCACAAAATTCTTGTCGCTTCCATTACCAACTACTTTTTCATATCCCGTGTTCAGCACTGAACCATTGGTTGCAAAATTATTGGTGGTATAGAGTGAATTGTTCTCATTTTTTCCGCCGAAATAATTCGCATCAATGGTAAATTCTTCTCCTTCTTTTTTGAAGAGGTGCTTCAGTCCGAATACAAGTCCCTGGCCATTGAACTGGCGTGTGCCGGTAGTAATGCGCTCACTGGCGCTGCTTATCTTACCTGAGGTAAAAAGGCTGTCTGTACTGATATTGATCGTTTCGTAAGGATTGAATTCTCCGTGAACCTTGATCGCTGAAAGCGATAAAGTAGTCCTGTTCGAAATAAAATAATCCACGCCTGCTTTTCCAAAAAGAAAGCCGCCCTTGGTTTTATTGTAATTGTCCTGGTAGATAGAAGTGAGGGGACTGGTGAGCAGGTTCTGCCTGTCGGTAGTGCCCGTGCTGATGCCTTTGTTCTGGTTGCCGTTGAAAGATGCGGTGAAATTAAATTTGTTCTGCCGCAGGCTAATGTCGCCACCGCCATTCAGCGCACCTCTTTTATCAACGCCTGCTCTCACATTGCCGTTATAGCCAGTCTTCTTATTTTTCTTCAATACCACATTGAGTATGCCGCCACCTCCGCCCGAAGCATCGTATTTGGCAGAAGGATTGGTGATCACTTCCACGCTTTCAATTACATCCGCCGGTATCTGGTCGAGCGTTAGCGTAGTAGGCCTTCCGTCTACCAATAACTGGGGTGCCGCATTTCTTACTGATACATTTCCATCAATGTCCACATTCACCGACGGTACATTCCGCATCACATCAACGCCGGTGCCACCTGCACTCATTATATTTTTTTCTACGTTAAATACTTTTTTATCAGCGCTTAATTTAATGGACTGCGTTACTGCTGTAACCGTTACATTCTGTAATTCTTTCGCATCACTGGCCAGCGTGATATTGCCCAGGTCTTTGTCAAACGAAGGCATGGCACCGGGTGTTGGCTGTGCAGGCTTTCCAGCTTCCATCTTTGGTAAAAAGGAAACAGGTAGTTCATATTCTTTTAACCCCATGCTGCTAACCTTTAATTTGATGGGTGTCATCACCGGCAACTCTTCAAAATTAAATTCACCATTGGCCTTGGTCACCATCGCTTTTAGCAATATCTCTTTTTGTTTTTTACTGGCCGAATCGTATTTGCGCTGCATCAGCATCACAGAAGCGCCGGAAACGGGTTTGCCATCTGCATCTACCAATTTGCCAAACACATGACCCATGTTTGCGGGCATGCCCTGGCCCATTCCACCGGGCATTTGCGCCTGCAGCGTTAGGCCCGTAAAGGCAATTGCGATGAAGGTGAGGAAATTTCTCATGTTGTTATTTTTAATTGAATACAAATGTATTTTCATCAAGAGGGTTTGTACGGGAAATGAGATAAAAACAGCTTATCCTGCGACGAAAATCAAACTGGTTTTTTATGACTGATGATGAGCGGAAAATAAAGCGGACAACAGGTTCAGTTTATTCACGCAAAGAAGCAAAGGAAGAGATGAAGGCGATGAGAAAGCGACGATAAAGGTTAGGTTATTGCCTCTTTTTCTTTGTGTGAAATATTAATAGCGAACTGGCGGCGATGAGGCAACACCATTATAACTTACCGGTAATGGTAGTAATGGCATCCCGGTAATTATCACTCACAGGAAGTTCTGTGCTGCCGATAAAGACGCTGGTTTTACGGATGGCAGTAATGAAGGCTACGGAAGCGATGTAAGATTTGTGAATGCGGATAAATTTTTCAGCAGGCAGTTGTTCTTCGATGGTTTTCATCGGCATCCGGGTGATCACCGGTTTGGAACTGCTGTGCAAATGAATCTTGATATAGTCTTTCAGCCCTTCGATGTACACGATATCCGAAAGGGTAACTTTTACCAAACTGTATTCAACATTTACAAAAAAATATTCGGGTGCCAGTTTGCTGTTAGTGCTGTGCTGCGATTGTTTAAGGTCAAATAATTCTTTGGCCTTGTTGCATGCTTTAATGAATCTTTCCAGCGATACGGGTTTTACCAGGTAATCTGTCACTTCCAGGTTAAAGCCTTCCAATGCATATTTTTCGTAGGCTGTTACCAGTATGATCATCGGTTTAACCGTAAGGCTTTGTATGAACTGAAGCCCGGTAAGGCCGGGCATCTGGATGTCGAGAAAAATAAGATCCGGTTTTTTTTCTTCGATCGCTTTCATTGCTTCCAGTGCACTGTCGTAGCTGCCCACCAGTTTGAAATAGGGTAGTTTGCTGATATTGTCTTCCAGCAGTTCAAGCGCCAGCGGCTCATCATCTATCGCAATGCAATTGATCATCAGGAAAGTTGTATTTGAAGTCTGACAGTAAAAAGGTCGTTGCTTTTTTCGATGCTGAGTTCATGATCATGGCTGTACAATAATTCCAGCCGCCTGCCGACATTCGCCAGGCCAATACCCGAGGCCTTGTCTTTTATTTCATTGGAAACAGGGTTGTATTTATTTTGTACGATGAACCGCAGTACGCCACTGGCTGCACTCAGCTCTATGTTGATCATCGCATTTTCGATCATACCGGTACCATGCTTAAAAGCGTTTTCTACAAACGGTATCAGCAGCATGGGTTCAATAAAATAAGTGGCATCGGGTTCAACAAACTTTGTGTTGATCGTGATCTTTTTGCCGAAGCGCTGTTGCTGCAGGTCGATATAACTCTGGAGGTATTCCGTTTCTTTTTCCAGCGATACTTTTTCTTCATCGGTCTCATACAACATGTAGCGCATCAGCGATGAAAGCTTTATCAGCGAAGGTTCCAGCTGGTCGGATTGTTTGCGGGCGAGGGCCACCATATTGTTGAGCACATTGAACATAAAATGCGGACTCACCTGCGAACGGAGCAATGACAATTCTGTTTTTAAAAATTCATTTTCTTTTTCCTGTGCAAGATTATCGGCTACGATCTTATCCCTGATGGTGCGGTAAGCGATGCTGCAGGCAAGGATAAAAATGAAAATAAAAAAGGAGAAAAAAATATGTTTCTTCAATTCAAAGTGCATGCCCGACACCGATTGAAAATGCTGTCTTAGCAAACCCCCTTCTAAACAGATGATCGTAAAACTTACGGTAACCGCCAGCAGGTAAAGAATGTATTTTCTTTTATAAAACAGTTGCGGAAACAGTAAAAATGCATTGAGGTAAAAAAAGCTGACGAGAAAGAGGTCGTTGATCCTTGACAAGATGAAATTGATCGAATCATCATAAGCAGGTTTATGCGGTTGTTCTGCAGCATTGTAGGATGGCCTCAGCAGGTACGGCAGCGAAAAAAGGGTGATCCAGGCAATGCTGTGCAGCAATATCACCATCCATTTTTTATTGTACCAGGATTCTTTCACGCTGCCAAATTAGTGATCTATTATTATAAAAATCTCTCTTGGCCCAACATTGCGACGTAGGGCTTTTTTTCGGCTACCAAAATCCCTGCAGGGGCTGATTATGACAAATTTTAAAGAACGGCCATCTCAATTGAGGTATTAAAATATTTCTAACGAACAGAAAATATTTATAAAGAAAATCTACCCAAAAAGAAAAACCATCGCTGTCGAACAAATAAAATGATCGTTTTCTTTTACTTTTGCATTCAAATTTTACAAGCATATGCAATTATCCTCTTTATTAGACCGTTTTGCCGAACCGGAAACCCTTAAAATGGCTAAACTGGGCCGTGAACTTCGTGCAAAAGGCGTTGATGTGATCGACCTTAGTTTGGGAGAACCGGATTTTGATACACCACAACATATTAAAGATGCCGCCATTAAGGCGATCAACGACAACTGGAGTCACTATACACCCGTTCCGGGATTTGCTGATCTCAGAGAAGCAGTTTGTACCAAACTTAAAAGGGATAACAATCTTGATTATAAACCTGAAAATATTGTAACCTCAACGGGAGCCAAGCAGAGTCTTGCAAATGTGATATTGGCTTTAGCAGATGAAGGAGAAGAAGTAATTATACCTACGCCTTACTGGGTAACCTATTCTGAACTGGTAAAAATTGCAAGAGCCACGGTTGTGGAGATACGCTCTACCCTGGAAAGCGGTTTTAAAATTACTCCAGCAGATCTCGAAGCGGCCATCACACCCAAAACAAAACTGTTCCTGTTCTCTTCACCCTGCAACCCTTCGGGTGCGGTGTACAGCAAGGCAGAGCTGGAGGGACTGGCAGAAGTGTTCAGGAAACACCCTAACATTTATATCATTGCAGATGAAATTTATGAGTACATCAATTTTGCAGGAAAGCATGAAAGCATTGCACAGTTCGATGATATCAAAGACCGGGTGATCGTTGTGAATGGATTGAGCAAGGGGTTTGCGATGACGGGCTGGCGGCTTGGATACATTGCTGCAAATGTTGACATTGCAAAAGCCTGTGAAAAATTACAGGGACAGTTTACCAGCGCTACCTGCTCCATTACGCAAAAAGCAGCCGTGGTGGCACTTACCACTGATCTGAAACCTTCTTTTGAAATGACGGAAGAATTTACCAGGAGAAGGGCAAGGGTGCTGGAGCTGATCAAAGATATTCCCGGCTTCAAATGCTTTGCACCGGAAGGCGCCTTCTATATTTTCCCGGACATCAGCTATTATTACGGTAAGAGTGATGGAGAAAATAAGATCACCAACTCTGCCGATTTTTCTATGTACCTCCTGAATACGGCGCATGTTTCGTCTGTGATGGGAGAGGCGTTTGGTGAACCCAACTGCGTACGTTTTTCATTTGCCAACAGCATGGAAAATATTGAAAAGGCCTGGGTAAGGATCAAAGAGGCATTGGCCAAACTGAAATAATCTATCCATTTTTTTTGAGGCTGTCTTAAAAGGCCATTGATTGTCATGTTGAGCTTGTCGAAATATAACAATCAATGGACAATCAAATCTGTAAACATTTCGCTAAACTCAATGTGACAGATTTGATTGCTTTTAAGACTGCCTCTTTCTTGTTTTTTATTGCTTTAACATAAGTGTAACAGTTTGTTTTATGGACATGCAGTAAAGCTTCATCTATGGCTTTCAAACCAACACTGTATGAACTCCAGGATCACTGCGTATGCAACCGCAAAACAATTTGCCCTGTTTATCTTTTTCTGGCTCCCCATTATCTTTTTTAGCCTCCTGCTCATTTACAACACCCTTCCTTATTTCAGTTTCAAAAATGATTTTTCATTTATCCGGGAAAGGGCGGTGCTTTTTTTACAACCGGCTTATGCCACCTGTTTTTATGTACACATTTTTGCAGGCATGTGCTGCATCGGTGCGGCATTGCTGCAATTCTCATCCGGCATACTTAAAAAACGAAAGCCCGTTCATGTGTGGAGCGGAAGAATTTATGTAAGTGTAGTATTGCTGCTTGGTGCACCTACCGGGATGTACATGAGTTTTTTTGCCAAGGGAACCGGGGCAGAAAGAGGCTTATTCATGTTCATGGCAATTGCCTGGTTCTTATTTACACTGAAGGGCTTCACTACCATTTTACAAAAGAATGTGCTGGCGCATAAGCTATGGATGATCAGGAGCTATGCAATGGCATTAACGGCCGTAACCTTCCGGGTGTATTACCTGGTGTTGTACCTGATGGATGTGGAACTCACCCAAAACTACGAGACCAGTTTATGGATCAGTGTTGTTGGAAATTTATTGCTGGCGGAAATATTAATATTCCGGCGCTCAACAAAATACCTGGAAACATTCAGCATTCTTTCATCAAACAATCATAAAATATGAGAGCAATTACAACAACCCTGTATGTATGTGGCGGACTGATGGCCGTTGCAGCAGTGATGGGAACGATCGACTACAACGCAGCACAGCGTAAAGGTGTATTCAACAAACTGTATAAGGAGGAAAAGCCTGCCGCTTCTGCAATGGTTGCGGATAAGGAAATAGAGTTGGAAGATTACAGTCGTGGTGAAATAAATCCTGTTGAGGCGGCTCCTGTAAAACTTTTAAATACTGCGCCCGTTAAAAAAGAAAAGGCAGCGGTCGCAAAGCAGGCAAGGAAAAAGAAAAAGACAATCAGTTACAGCAAATTTTCGAGGGCCGCTATTGTTGATGAGCTGATCTTAATCGACTCTACGGTAAAATTAAAATGATAGCGGTCAATCGTGATCGCTGGAGGGCATTTATTTTGCATTGCCTGTTTCGCTCAATAATTTTTCATGCAGGTGCAGCACCTGCGGAATCAGCAATTCCTGTTCGTCATTGTTTATAACGTAGTCGCATAGCCGCATTTTGATGGTCTCGTCAATTTGTTTGTTCATCCTGCCCAGCACTTCATCCCGGGTAACCTGGTCACGCTGCATTACCCTGTTGATCCTCACTGCTGCAGGGGCATACACGCCGATCACTTTGTCGAGCTGTTGCTGTGAGCCGCTTTCAAAGATCAATGCTGCTTCTTTGATGGCATAGGGTGCCGTTTGCTTTAGCATCCATGCGGAAGCATCCTTTATTGTGGCCGGGTGTACAATCGAATTGATCAGCGCTAATTTTTCAGGATTGTTGAATACAATGGAAGAAAGGTGCTGGCGGTTCAGTAAGCCGTTGGTATAGGTGGCTGCTCCAAAATGTTCTACCAGTTGTTTCTTTAATGCCTCATCTTCATTCATCAACCTTTTGGATGCATCATCGGCATAATACACCGGTATACCAAGCACTTCAAAGATCTTTGCCACCGTGCTTTTGCCGCTGCCGATACCGCCTGTGAGACCTATTTTGAGCATGATAAGGAGGTTGAAGGTTTAAGGTTTAAGGTTGAAGGTTTAAGGTTGAAGGTTTAAGGTTGAATGGTTGAATGGTTGAATGGTTGAATGGTTGAATGGTTGAATGGTTGAATGGTTGAATGGTTGAATGGTTGAATGGTTGAATGGTTGAATGGTTGAATGGTTGAATAAATTTTTGACTGTCAAAGTTACCTAAAAACAAAAACCCAACAGTCTTTTTACTTCGACTATTGGGTTTGTATAAAATTTGTTCGAATGGTTATGATATCTATGAACTCTCATTCTCTATTGACAATTCACAATTCACAATTCACCATTCTCTATTGACAATTCACAATTCACGATTCACGATTCACCATTCACGAATCAACTATTTCGTTTCCGCCGCCTTATTAAGCGCTGCACTCATTTCCATGCTGATGGTGCTTTTTTCAATTTTCAGGTAGCTGCCGGGGCTCACTTCGAGGCTGATGGTACCATCTTCGTTCACTTTATTGATGTTGCCATGGATACCTGCGATCGTTACCACTTTGTCGCCTTTTTTCAGGTCATTGATAAATGTTTTTTGCTGCTTTGCTTTTTTAGCCTGCGGACGGATCATGAACATCCAGAATACCAGGATCATCAAACCCATAAATACAAGTGAAAAACTGCTGCTGCTTTTTCCCTGGGGATCCATCATTAAAAAAATACTGAGTAATTGCATCGTTATTGTATTGATTATTAAAAATTGTTTGGTTGCTTATTTTACGTCGCCGATTAATTTCAGATCGCCAAAAAATGGTTTTACGTTTGAACTTACGATAATGGCTTTTTCCTGGTGGCCCTGTTTGCCCTGGGTATTGAATACCACTTTTATTACGCCCGTTTCACCCGGCATAATGGGTTTTTCCGGCTTTTCGGGTATGGTGCAGCCACAACTGGCATGTGCTTCGGTTACGATCAGCGGTTTATTGCCCGTGTTTTTAAACCGGAAACTGTAGTTTACTTTTTCGCCTGCGGTAATGCTGCCAAAATTGTACACACTGTCTATCAGTTGTACCGTGGTAGAATCTTTTAAAAAGGCTGCCAGCTTGTCCAGGGAGTCGTTTACCACTCTTTTACGCTGCAGTTCGGTCTCCTTGTCGAGCTTTTCCTGCCGCATACCGGCTTCGTCAGAAATTTTGTCCCTTCTCCTCACATCGCAACCAGCGATGGAAACAAGCGCAACAAAAAAAATAATGTATGTTTTCATGTTCAAAACGATTGTTCAACTTTCAACCTTCAACCCTACACCTTCAACCTTCACCCTACAGCGTGCTGTTCTTAAAACTCTTCTTTTGTATCTTTCCCTCGGCTGTCAGCTCTTTATGAATATTGTCCAGTATGCCGTTGATGAACTGCCCGCTCTGCGGCGTGCTGTATTCCTTTGCCAGGTCAATGTACTCGTTGATGGTAACCTTGGTAGGAATGGTTTCAAAATAAAGGAATTCGCAGATGCCCATCTGGATAATGATGAGGTCGAGGGTAGCGATACGCTCTGCATCCCAGTTCTTTAGTTTGGGCTTTAGCAGTTCCATACTCACTTCCTTTTTTTCGATCACGGTACGCAGCAGGTCCTGTGCAAATTCCATCTTTTCCCTGCTCACCATTTCATTAAAATTTACCTGGTGAGGTTTCTGCAGGAAATTAAGCATCAGCACGTTCATCATCTCGGCATCATCATCCCAGTTAATGAAATGTTCTTCCACGTGGTTGATGAAATCCTCATTCGGCAGCATCAGGTTGGTAAAGATGAATTCCAGTATCTTTTTTTCCGCTTTTTTGTCCCGGGCCGTAATGGTAATATAATCCTTGTATTCCTCGGTATGCGTCAATGTTTCGTAGATCTTCTTCAGCAGGCCGGTATCAATGAGCTGTTCCGGTTTCAGTTCGCCGGAAGCTCCCTTAAAGCTGGGTTCTTCCAGTATCTTCCATAACAGTTCGTTGCCGGCTATCTTGGTATTGATATTCAGGTCGGCCTCGCTTGGCAGGTGCTTACCAGCCTTTTTTACAGAATCCAGCTCTGCGTAACGGGCCACTTCTGTTAAAAAATAGGTGAGGTACAGGAACAACTTCCTCGACAGGTCAAATTGTTTCCGCAGCAGTTTATTGGCGTCTGCTGCATTTACATCGTTGGTAATGCTGTCTGATGTATAAAGGCTCTGCATCACCTTTACCCGTATGTTTCTTCTGCTGATCATTCTTAAGTTCGTTAAATCCGGCTGCAAATTTAGGGGAATAATTTTTGGCATCCGGTAAAACCGCCGATAATGAAAAATTGGCGCAACCCCGGGCCCCGGAACTGACAGGCAGGGAACAATAGCTGACAACTATTCCACTATTTTGTTTGGTATGAATTTCGTTGAAGGTGGTTGCCTGCATTTTCAGGCTCAAAATCATCAAATAATAAAAATTCATACGATTATGGCAAAAAAAGTAAACATTACCCCCTTGCATGACAGGGTAATCGTGAAAGCGGCTGCTGCCGAAGAAAAAACTGCTGGCGGAATCA
>APMI01013062.1_pt1 | contig 29861 bp, 24 predicted proteins | sample 667938 | NCBI WGS metagenome assembly APMI01 (sample SAMN01084076, study PRJNA167559) | wastewater metagenome | biome: Wastewater | place: Denmark: Ejby Moelle, Odense | collected 2011-11-28
CCATCCCCGGCGCGCGGGAAGCTGGCGAGGCCGGCCTGCTGGAGCCGATCCTCGTGGGGCCTGAGGCCAAGATCCGCGCCGCCGCCGAGGCCGCGCAGGTCTCGCTCGACGGTATCGAGATCGTTCCCGTCGCGCACAGCCACGCCGCAGCAGACCGTGCCGTCGAGCTAGCCGTCGCCGGCAGCGTTTCGGTGCTGGTCAAGGGCAGCCTTCATACGGACGAGCTTCTCGGCGCCGTCGTCGCGACCGCGTCCGGCCTTCGCACCGAGCGGCGCATCAGCCATGTCTATGCCATGGGCATCCCGGCCTACGACAAGCCGCTCATCGTCACCGACGCGGCGATCAACATCCAGCCGACGCTGGAGCACAAGCGGGATATCTGCCAGAACGCGGTCGATCTCCTGCGCCGGCTCGGCATGGAAAAGCCGAAGGTGGCGGTGCTCGCCGCCGTGGAGACCGTGAACCCCAAGATGCCGGCAACGCTCGATGCCGCGGCGCTGACCGTGATGGCCGCACGCGGGCAGATTACCGGAGCCAGCGTCGACGGACCGCTCGCCTTCGACAATGCCATCAGCGTGGAGGCCGCCCGCACCAAGGGCATCGTCTCCCCCGTCGCGGGCGAGGCCGACATCCTGCTCGTGCCGGATCTCGAAGCCGGCAACATGCTGGCCAAGCAACTTATCTACTTCGCCGGCGCGACGGCGGCCGGCCTCGTGCTCGGCGCGCGTGTCCCCATCGTGCTAACGAGCCGTGCCGATCCGCTCTCGGCCCGCATCGCCTCTGCGGCGCTCGCCAAGATGGTCGCCGCGCCCCATCCGATGGAGGGATTGCCCGGATGAAGACCCTGCTGACCTTCAATGCCGGTTCCTCCACCGTGAAGATCGGCCTGTTTGCGCTTCGCTCGGGCGCGCCCGTCCGGATCACCCGGGGCGTGATCGATTTCCGCCACGACCCGCTGACCTTGCGGATGAACGAGGGAGAGCAGCGGATAGAGGCCGCGCTGGACGCCCGGCCGGACGCGGACCTGAGCGGCATCCTGTCGGAGACCGTCGCCGTCCTCGGCCGCCATTTCGATCTTGGCGAGGTCGCAGCCGTCGGGCATCGCGTCGTGCATGGCGGCGACCGCTTCGCCGGGCCTGCTCGCCTCGACGGGGAAAGCATCGCAGCCATCGAGGCGCTGACGGTGCTCGCTCCGCTCCACCAGCCGCAGAGCCTGCGCCTCATCCGCGCGATCGGCAACGTGCTGCCGGACCTGCCGCAGGTCGCCTCCTTCGACACCGCCTTCCACCGCACGAACGACGCGCTGGTGCGCCGCTTCGCCATCCCGCGCGCCCTCCATGACCGGGGCATCAAGCGATATGGCTTCCACGGCCTCTCCTACAAATATATCGCCGGCGAACTCGCCCGCCTTGCGCCGGAAAAGGCCAGCGGCAGGATTGTCGTCGCCCATCTCGGCAGTGGGGCAAGCCTGTGCGGACTCGAAAAGGGGATCAGCCGCGACACCAGCATGGGCTTTTCGACCCTCGACGGCATTCCCATGGCGACGCGTTGCGGCGCGCTCGACCCGGGCGTGGTGCTGCATCTCCTCGGGCAGGAGGGACTGGCGCTGCACGAGGTGGAAGACCTCCTCTACCACGAATCCGGGCTCCTCGGGATTTCCGGCATCAGCGCCGACAGCCGCGACCTTCTGGAAAGCGCAGCGCCGGAAGCGAAGGAGGCGATCGATCTCTTCACCTTGCGCATTACCGGCGAGGTCGCGCGGCTGGCCACCACGCTCGGCGGTCTCGACGCCATCGTCTTCAAGGCCGGCGTCGGCGAGAACCAGCCGGCGGTGCGGGCCGGCATCTGCGAACGGCTGGGCTGGCTCGGCCTCGACCTCGACCCCGTCGCCAATGCTGCGAACGCGATGCTCATCAGCACAGCGGAAAGCCGCACGGCCGCCTTCGTCATCCCCACCGACGAGGAACAGGTAATCGCCGAGGAAACCGTCTCGCTGCTGGGGAGCGCAGGGAAATGACCGCCGCCGGCCGTCGTCGTAGTGCCCTGTCGATCCCGCAGAAAGGCAAGGGCGTCCGTTCATTTGCCTTGCGTCAATGTGTCGGGAGCCGAAGAGGAAGAAAGTGACACGGGTTCGCGCACGGATCGAAGGAGGAATTCCCGATGATGATCCGCGAAATGACGCAGAAGGAATGCACCGCAACCGTCGCGGCCCAGCGGCTGGCGCGACTGGCTTGCGCTGAAGGCAACACTCCCTACATCGTCCCGATCTGCTATGCCTATTCGGCAAGCCGGCTTTTTGCATTCTCGATGCCGGGCAGGAAGCTCGACATCCTTCACGCCAATCCTCGCGTATGCCTGCTCATCGACGCTTTGGAAACGCGGCATCAATGGAAGAGCGTCATAGTTGACGCCCTGTTCCACGAGCTTCCCGATACCGAAGAACTGCACGAGGAGCGTCTGAAAGCCTGGGCGCTCCTCGCAAGGGACTTCGACTGGTGGGAGCCGGGCGCATTCAAGTCCCAGGCGCAACCCGTCGCCGCCACCTCACCTCACATCTTCTTTGAACTCGAGATTCTCGCGATGAGCGGGCGTGAAGCCGTGAGCGAAACAGGCAACGTGTCACACTGAGACGCCCAGCCGGACATTCTGGCCTCTCATCACCGAAGGGCTCTCAGCGCATTGAGGATCACCGCCACGTCGATCGCCTCCTGGAGGATCGCCCCTTCGACCGGCTGGAGATATCCGAATGCCGCTGCGACCATCGCCCCGACCGAAAGCGTAAGCCCCACCGATACGCTCTGCAGTGCGATCCGGCGGCTTCGGCGCGCAATGGCGATCGCCTTGGCGAGCGGCGCAAGCTCATCGACAAGGAGCACGACACCGGCAGCCTCCGACGATGAGGCCGTGCCCCGCGCGCCCATGGCGACACCGATATCGGCCGCCGCGAGCGCAGGCGCATCGTTGACGCCATCGCCGACCATCATCACCGGGCCATTGCCGATCTCCCTTCGGACCGCATCGACCTTGGCTTCCGGCGTCAGATCGCCGAGGACGCTATCCATGGCAAGCGCCTTACCCACGGACTGCGCAATTTCCGTGCGATCGCCGGACGCCAGAACGAGCTTGCGGATACCGGCAGCACGGAGATCGTCCAGAACCGACAGCGCATCCATGCGGACCCGATCCTTGAGAACGATCATGCCCGCAAGCACTCCATCGATGGCGACAGCCACGGTCATAGACGCCCGCATCTCCGGCGAGATCAAGCCATGCGGATCCTCGCAACCGGACGTGCGCTGCACGAAGCCACTCGCGCCCACAACAATCCGCCGGCCGTCGACACAACCTTCAATGCCGGTGCCGGGTACCTCCCGCACACCCTCCGGCTTAGAAAGAGACAGGCCCCTGTCGGTTGCGGCGCGGATCAGCGCGGCGGCGACGACATGGCCGGAAGCCCGATCGAGGCTTGCAGCCGCCTCCAGCACGGCTTCCGCCGTAAAGGGCGATGTCGTCTTGATATCGACCACCGCTGCTTGGCCATGGGTGAGCGTGCCGGTTTTGTCGAGAACCGCCGTCTGCACCCGCGCCAGCATTTCGAGCATGCCGCCGTTCTTCACAAGAACGCCGATGCCCGCCGCCTTCGACATGCCGGAAATGATGGCGACGGGGACCGCAAGGATCAGGGGACAGGGCGTCGCGACGACAAGGACGGCGAGCGCGCGGATCGGATCCTGCGAAAAGCACCAGGCGGTGCCCGCGATGATAAGGGTCAGGACCAGGAAGCCCATCGCGAAACGGTCGGCTATACGGACCATCGGCGCCTTGCTCGCCTGCGCGGCCTCGACCAGCCGGACGATCCCGGCATAGGTGCTTTCGGCGGCCGTCCGGTTGGCGATCAGATCGAAGGCCGCGCCCACGCAGGTCGAGCCGCTGAGCGCCTCGGTTCCAGGTGGAGCAGGCTGCGGCAGCGGCTCTCCCGTCAAGGCCGCCATGTCCAGTGCGGCGCCATCGCCGGAAACGATCCCGTCTACCGGCAGCACCTCGCCCTGCCGGATCAGCAGCCGGTCGCCTGGCTGTATTCGGGAGATCGCGACTTCCTCAAGCCCGGAAGAGCCATAGCGCATCGCAAAATGCGAGACGCGCCCCATCAGAGCCGTCATCTCGCGGCGCGCGCGTCCTTGGGCAAACGATTCCAGCAACTGGCCGCCCGCATACATCAAGCCGACGACGTTCCCGGCAAGCGGCTCGCCGAATGCGATTGCCGCAGACATGGAAAGCGCCGCAACGATATCGAGCCCGACATCGCCCCGGCGCAAGGCACCGAAAACCTGAACGAACAGGCTGGCAAGGACCGCCAGCGTCGCTGCGCTCCAGACAAGATGAGCGTAGCGAGCGGCCTGCCATGACAAGGCCAGCCCGATCACCAACCCTCCGGCGGCTATCCCGACCAGAATCGTGCTGGAATGTCTCTGCCAGACACCTTTGTTCGCGTGCGGCACGTCGCCCTCTCCTATCGGCAGGATGCCGGATGAATAAGCCCGCAATCGAACGCGCGCACCTTGCGCAGGATCAATTCAGGGAACGGCGATTCCTGCAGATTGAGTGTCACCACCGTCATGCGAGAGCGTGGCGTTTTCGTGCTCGGTGGCTGGCTGTCGGGACGATGGTTGCCCTGTCGATCCTGCCGGGCGCGGGGATGCCGACATCAAGCACATTCAACGACGTGACCGACCGAGGCCCGAAAGGAGCAATCAGCCAACCGTCATGCGCCGAAGCACATTCGTCTTCCAATAGAACTGATGCGCCAGCGCACCGAGGACATGAAGGCCGACAACAGCCCACAGAATCGCCTTGAGAACATCGGAATGAAGGTCGCCCGCGCCCGCATATCCGAGATAGTAGGCAGCGGCGCCGGTAACCGGCATTGCGATCAGAAGAAGGTAGAGGGTCCATTCGGAAACCTTCGCAGCCAATCTGAATATCGGCGGCTCCCCGGATGGCGCAGCCGGCACGCCCTGAACCCGCCGGAGCAAAAGGCGAAGGGCGACGAGAACCAGAATCGCAATGCCGGCATAGGCGTGAATATTGGCGCTTGCCACCTGTTCGGCGCTCGCCGCACCGGTTTGTTTCATGCTTCGGTTCCAGGCATTCATGCCGTCCGGCAACAGGAGATTGAAGAAGACGAGCCCAGCCGTGAGCCAGTGCAACACGCGCTGGGGAAGGGAAAACGAGAGCGATGCGGTCGTAGCCATGGAAGTATTCAGCCCTATCTCGCGAGATGCATCGGGAGTATGCGGTTACTTCGTCACGGTCAGCATCGCGTGCATGCCCGCTTCGTAGTGGCCCTTGATATTGCAGAGCAGGAGATAGGACCCCGGGACGAGCTTCGCCTTCAGCCGGCCGTCCGTGCCGGGTTTCAGATCCGATACCTCGCCGAGGCTTTTCAACTGCTTCTCGTCCACTCGATGTTTGGAGGCAATCACATCGATCTTCTGATCGGCCGACTTCAACCTGACCAGAACCATTTCGTGCGCTTCGGCCACCGCATCATTGTGCACCACAAACGTCGTTTCGCCGGCCTTTATCGTAGGACGGTCCAGCGTGAGCGTCATCGGACCACCGCCTTCCCCGCCCTCGATGACCTTGACGGTGCTCGCCGCCCATGCCGGCGAGGTGACTATGACGATAGCGAGCGCTGCGAGGATGCTACGACGGATGTTCATGTCGGTTTCCTTCTGCTGATACTGCATCCGGAAATAGGTCGCCATGCTGACAGATGCCTGAACGGTCAGGAAGTCCACCTGGAGGTTAGGATCGGCAACTGGCTGCGGCATGAACATGGGCGCGCTCCGGCTCTCACCGCACCATCAAAACAAACATGCCTCTCGGATCGAAGCCGCGCAGTCACGGATAGTCAGAGGTCTACCACTATGAAGAGCGGCACGACGATGGCGAGGGTATCGTTCCACAAGCGCCGCCAGATAGTCCATGCCTCAACCTCCTTCGGCACAACCCGCCGGCATTGCACGAGATATGTCTCCTGCCGAGGCCATGAGCATGATCCGGCCCTCCGTAGTGAGGGTTTTAGCGTGCCGCAGCCCAGCCTCGTATTCGAAGATTTTCACGCCAGTGCAAAGGAGATCGGCGTAGTAGCTTCGGCTGGCCGCCGCGACAGCGAAATCGGCATTGCGCGCGGGAGTGACGATCATGGTATCGATACCCCGTTTGGCGCAGGCACAGAGGGTCGCCGTGTGCGCCCAATTAACATAATGAGAAATCAACGGGTTAATATCCACCACAATCCGTCCCAGACTAGTCGCTTTTTGTCCCGTTCGGCGTTTTTCACCCCCGCATCGCGTCCCGTTCCGCTATCGATCAGGCGGCGGACGGCGCGTTTTTCATGAATGCGGACATGGTTTTTTGGACGAGAGAGGACAGCTTTGCGGCAGGCGGACGGAGACGTCCGCACACACCCGGAGTGCGACAAGGCAAGCATGCGGAATGCGGCCTGGCGGCGCTCATCATCCTGTTCGGTCGTCACAGCCTGCATGTGCCAATGACGAACCCTTGCCGGCAGGCTGGCTCCGCACTCTTCTGCTCCCCCGTACGGCAGCTACGCGACCTCGCCCAAAGCGGTGGCTTCGAGGCTAGGGTGCACGGGGCGAAGCTCATCCCGCTTGCCGATCCACGATCCCGCTCGAAACGCCTCACCTCCCAGCCACCCTGTCAGACACAGAGCGAGCTCGTCCCTTGACCCGCCCCATCCTTCCTGCCGCCATGTTCGGACTGATTGCCGGTATCGACGGCCTCGGCACGAGCGTCGCCTTCGCCGCCCTGATTTTCTCCGGCGCGCTTGCGCAAGGCTTTGCAGCCGGGGTCAGTGTCATGCTGCTCAGTTCTGTGCTGCTTGCGGCCTATGTCTCGCTGCGCAGCCGCTACCCGGCAAGCGTCGCCCAGGTTCAGGAAACCACCATTGCGATCCTCGCCTCCGCCATCGCCACCGCGACCATGAGCACGGCAGGCAGTGAGGAAAAGATCGCCACGGCGTTCGCCATCCTCGCCGCAAGCACCATGGCAACAGGCATCTTCTTCTACCTGTCCGGTCGGTTCCGTCTCGGTGCGCTCGTTCGCTTCCTGCCTTATCCCGTCGTCGCGGGATTCCTTGCGGGTTCCGGCTGGCTCCTGCTTGAAGGCGCGTTGATGATGATCAGCGATGCGGACACGACGTTCGGCATGCTGCAATCCTTTGGCGACCCTGCCGTTATCGGCATGCTGCTGCCGTCCCTCGCTTTTGCGCTGGTACTGGCCGCAGGCCTGCGCCTGACGCCCAGCCCACTCGCCGCGCCCGCGATCATGCTTGCGGCCATAGCCAGCTTCTATCTCTGCCTCCGGGTGGCCGGCCTGCCAGTGGAAACGGCGCGCGACTGGGGATGGCTGCCAAGCCTTGCCAGCTCCGGTGGATTGCAACTGCCCTGCCCGCTTGCCATCGTCCGCGAGGCCGACTGGAGGGCCGTACTCTCCGTGCTGCCCATGCTGGTCTCCGTGCCCCTCATCGCCATGGCCGGTCTCTTGCTCAACACCAGCGGACTGGAGCTTGGGACCGGGAAGGACATAGACGCCAATGTGGAATTGAAAACGACGGGGCAAGCCAACATTGCCGTCGGCCTTCTCGGCGGCGCCTCCGGCTTTACCGGTCTAGGCATGACGCTGCTCGCACGCCGCCTCGGGGTCAGCGGCCGTTCCGCAGGCCTTGCCAATGCCGCCGTCATGGCGCTCGCACTGCCCTTCGCCACACAGCTTGCGGGCAGCGTTCCTCTTTTCCTCGCTGCCGGGCTGATGATGATGCTGGGCGGGGAATTGCTGTACGACTGGGCGCTTGCCACCCGCAAGTCCCTGCCTCGTCTCGATTGGGCCGTGGTGCTTGCCATCGTATTGGCAATGATGGCGTTCGGCTTCATGACGGGCATGGCCGTGGGCCTTGCTTTTTCCGTGATCACCTTCGTTTTCAGCTATGCGCGTTTGCCGGTCATCCGCCTTGCGGCAAGCGGTCGTGACCGGCGCAGCAGCACAGACCGCTCCCCCGCCGCCCTCCATGTCCTCGACGAAAACGGCGCGAGCATCCACATCCTGGAATTGCAGAATTATCTCTTCTTCGGCACGATGGAGCGGGTGGTCGGCCAGGTGCGGCACCGCTTCGCCCAAGACAATCGTCCACGATTTCTGATCCTCGATTTTCACAATGTCGGCGGCGCCGATTCCGCCGCCGTCGCGGGCTTCGCAAAAATCTTCAATATGGCCGCGACCGAGGGCGTCGATATTATCCTGTCGGCTCTTCCCGCCCCGGTGGCACGTCTTCTGAACCCGGCCATAGACGACGCGCAGACCCGTGGTGCCATCTCGCTCTCGGCCGATCTCGACCATGCGCTGGAGGCCTGCGAGGAACATCTCATCGCGGCGAGCGGGACCATACACGAACCCGAAGATATCGCCGTGCAACTGGTGCGGGCGCTCGGTCCGCATGCGCGGCTCGCCGATCTGGTTTCTGTCATGCAGCGTACCGATCATGCCGCTGGAGAGGTTCTCATACGCGCGGGCGAGGAAGCGGACGATATCTTCGTCGTCGGCACAGGGTCGGTTCGGGTCCAGATTCGGCTTGCGAACGGTCGCACTCTGCGCCTGCGCAGCATGACGGCCGGCGCAGTGCTCGGCGAGGTCGCCTACTATCTCGGCGTCCCCCGCACGGCCGATGTCATCGTCGAACGCGATGCAACGCTCTTCAAGCTGACGCGCGCCACGCTGACGGCACTCGAAACCGCCGATCCCGAACTCGCCGTCCTTGCACACCGCCTTTTCGCTCGCGCCCTGGCCGACCGCCTGGCCATCGCCAATCGGATGATAAGCTTGTTTAACAGTTGAATGCCGGCACGGCGCAAGGCTCCCGCTTGGTGGACAACGATGCACGGCGAAGGTCGTCGCCATATTTTTCCCGGAACGGCACCATCATCTGCCGCGCACGGACTTGATGCCACGCCGGAGACCCGCCACCTTCTCCACGCCGGAGCCGTCGAAATAATAGCCGCCCAGAAACGCGCGCATGTCGAAACCCGAATCCGGCTCGAAAACGGGTAACCGCACGCCAACTGCAGCATCAACACCCGCCAGAGCCTTTTCCACCCGGAAATTCGCAGTCGTCGTCCTCACCGCCTGATGCTGAATGGCAAGGGACGTACCGGTAAGGATGGCCCGGCTGCTCCAGGGAGCCTGTCCACGACCCGGAGCCCAATGCCATGCACACTTCGCTACCGCCCATCGGCAAATCGGTGTTGGCCCGGAGATCGAAGGCCTCACCGAGGGCTTCCGCACCCAGCATCAGTTGATGAAACGTGTTTCCATAGGACGGACGGCGAAGATCATAGTAGCCATAGCCGCCAAGGTTCCAGCCGGACGGCAGCATATGCCGCAGGCCGACTCCGAAATTGCCCTCGACGGCGCTTCGACTGTCGAACATGCCGCGAAGGTCCCCGAAGAGCAGCGTATCGTTGTTCTGCAGCACCGGAATGAACAGATCGCCTTCACCGAGCGACCGCCTCCGCCAATCTGCACACCGCTCTCGAACCATGGCCCCCTGCGCTTGTCGAAAATGTCATCGGACCGGACGGATGAGGCAAGGGAAATCGCCAAAACGGAAACTGTAGCCCGGGCGGCCATCCTCGTGCTGCGCATTGTCATCTCGCCGTTGGCTGCCGCCGGAAGCCGACATATATCGAAGGTGCATCGATCTACCGCAACCGGATTTTCCTGCCCAGCAGCTTACCGGACCGCTTCGCCACACGTTGAAGGCTTTTCGTCCCAAGGCTGCTGGCAGGCCTCCCGCACCATCCCAGCCCCCTCACGCGCGAGCATGAACCGGGCTGGCAATAGTAGAGATAGATAGCGATACGTATCAGGGCGTCGAACTGTCCTCCAAGGCGACCTTCAAGAGCCTCATGATATGTCTACGAAGAGATGATAATCTGATCTGGCTAAAAGCGATCTTCAGGCCGCGCGCGTCGTTGGTTCCAACGATCCAGAGACTGAAGAGATCGCCCCTGCCTGCGTCGGAAAATACCTACTCTTTCGAGTTCGCGGCCGAACGAGATATACGGATGAATGGCCGGCTTGCGTTGGAAGCAGACCGTCAGCGTTCGCTCCCTCAGCGAAGAAACCGGACGTTTCAGGCTTGTTTCGAAGAAGGCGTTGCGTTTTTGTTGCTGGCATACAATGGAAGGCCATTGATACGAGCCGGCGACGTCCGTGCGCAGCGCCATTGCGGGAGAAACGACAGTGGTTGAAGCTTTGGCCCCTTCCGATTTATGGGCTGCGATGTGCAGGATCTATGCGATGCCGGGCGTGGCCCAGGCATGCCTGGAATTGCAGGATCGATTTGAACTCGATGTGCCGTTGTTTCTCGCGGTACTTCAGGCAGTCAAAAAGGGAAGCCGCATCGATATCGACGCGATACGAAGCCTTGATGAGCTCTGCGGCCAATGGCGCATGGAGGTCGTCCGGCCCCTGCGCGCGATCAGAGTGCGCCTGAAAGCCAATCCTTGGATGGAAAGCCATACACCGGCCGTGCCCTTCCGTTCGACCCTCAAGGCACTGGAACTGGACGCCGAGAAGCTGCAGGTCGCCGTATTGGATGAAGCGATCGCCGGCCTGCCGCTCGATGAAATTCACGAGGACAAGCGGCCCCGGATCGGCATTGCCGCACACATGGTTCTGGAACATTTCGCCGGCCGCACGCTCCCGGAAAAAGTACCGCAGGCCGACCTCATCGCAGATGCTGTGTGGTCACTCGCCCGGGACTGACGTCGAACGGCCGGATTGCCCAATCCCCATCGGCCGCATCTTTCGCACAGCCTGGCGAAGAACGAGCGGACTCAGCTCCTGCGTGCAAAGATGACACGCACAAATAGCTGTGTTACTTCTTTAAAAGGATATCATTATCAAGGCCGAGCATGCCCGAACCAGATCAGCACCTGTACGAAAAGATCAAATCGACGATCGATCGCCGTGTCGAGGCAGAGGAATGGCCTGCCGAGTTCCAGGTCCCGGCGGAAATCGAACTGGCCGAAGAATTCGGGGCATCCCGGCTGACGGTGAGGCGTGCCCTGCGTGAGTTGCAGGCCGAAGGCGTCCTCATTCGCATCCAGGGACGGGGAACCTTCGTGGTCGGCCGGCGCATGCAATGCGCCATCTTCAATATCTCCGACATGGCCGAGGAAATCGCGTTCAACGGCGGCGCCCATGCCTGCAAGGTGATCCAGCTCGGCGCAGTGCCGCGGGACGACCCGCAATCGAACATGCTGGCGCTGGGCCCCGACGGGGTCGTCTTTCATACACGCCTGCTTCATCTGGAAGACGGCACGCCGATCCAGCTCGAGGATCGCTACGTCAATGCGAGCGAAGCCCCGGCATTCCTGGAGCAGGATTTCAGCAAGATCACCCCGCATGCCTATCTGCTTCGCGAGACGACGGTGACATCCGTAGACAACACGATCCGCGCCATCAGGCCGGACCCGGATGCGTGCCGGCTCCTGCAGATCGACAGCACGCAGCCGTGCCTGCTGCTGGATCGTTCGACCTGGCGCGAAGGAACGCCGGTGACCCGCAGCCGCTTCCTCTATCCGGGGGATCGTTATCGGCTGCGCAGTTCACACGAGGCGCGGCAGAATCGCGTCGTCAGCACAAGCGGGCCATTGACACCCAAGGGACACCGGAAGCTCAAGTGAGGAGACCTTCCTTCAGCCCGCTCCAGCGCCGGACGGCGCCGGTGTCGATGTCAAAAAGATCGAGGGCGCGGGCGCTGGAATGGGTAATCAGCTCCTCGATGCTCTGGGGCTTGGCATAAAAGGCAGGGACGGGAGGCATGACGATGGCCCCCATCCGGGTGAGCGCGGCCATCGTCTCGATATGCCCCAGATGCAGCGGCGTCTCGCGCAGCATCAGCACGAGGCGCCGACGCTCCTTCAGCACCACATCCGCGGCCCGGCTCATCAGGGTGGAGGTCACGCCCGTGGCGATTTCCGACATGGTCCGCACGGAACAGGGTGCGATGAGCATTCCCATCGTCCGGAACGATCCGCTGGCGATCGTCGCGCCTATATCCGCGACCGGATAGATCACATCGGCCCGGCCTTCGAGATCGGCCTTCTGCAGGCCGAGCTCCTGGTTCAGCGTGAGAAGGGCCGAGCGGCTGACGACGAGGTGGGTTTCCACCCCCGCCGCCCGCGCAAGCTCGAGGGCGCGAATGCCATAGGCCGCACCCGAAGCGCCCGTGATTCCGACAATTAGCCGCCGCGTGCCCATCGTCAGGCGCCCGCGAACCAGTCGGAGAGACGGATGTCGTTCACCATGCGCAGCCGCTTGCGCTCGAATTCCTCTTCCCGGCCCCAGGGCTTGGTGGCATCGACCAGCAGGCGTCCCCAGTGATCCTTGGCCTCGTCCCGGTAGAAGGACGGGGTCTCGGGGATGACGAGCGTATCCTTGTCGGGCCGGCAGCGGGTCAGGATCGCCCATTGCACGTCGTCCATGTCGTAGATGTCGACATCCGTATCGACGACGGTGATCTGCTTGGCCCAGATCGGCTCGGCGCCGATGGTGGCCAGCATGACCTGGCGCGCATGGCCCTCGAACTGCGGCTCGATCTGCACGATGGCATGATTGACGAAGGGCTGGCAGGTCACGTTGACGATGCCGGGAAGCGCCGCGCTCAGCCGCTGGTAGATATTGGCCGAGACGGAAAGCTCCAGCGTCAGCACCTCCTCGGGCGAACCGCAGAGGATCGAATGGAACATGGCGTCCTTGCGCACGGTGACGCCCAGCACCTCGAAGACCGCGTTGGGACCGACGGGGACGTAGTAGCCCATGAACTCGCCGAACGGGCCTTCCGGGCGGCGCTCATTCGGCAGGAACCGGCCCTCGATCACAACTTCGGTCTCGGCGGGAACCTCAAGGTCGATATGGTTGCATTTGCGCATGGCGATCGGCGTGCCGCGCAGGCGCGCGGCCACTTCCAGCTCGTCCACGTCATAGGGCAGCGGGGCGGCGGCGGTCAGGAAGGCGTGAGCCGGCGGGCCGATCAGCATGGCGGCCTCGAGCGGCCGGCCCATCTTCTCGGCCTTCTCGTGGTAGATCGTCAGGTGGTGGCGCGGGGCGAGACGGCAGCGCAGCTCGTTGTCGCTGATGAACATCGAGCGGTGATAGGAGAGGTTGCCGACGCCGGTTTCGGGATCCTTGGCGATGAACATGGCGGACGTGAAATAGGGTGCGCCGTCGCGGTCCGAATAGGTGATCAGCGGCAGGTCGGAAAGCTTGACCTCCTCATATTCAAGGGGTTGCGTCACCGGAACGAGAGGATCGCGCATTTCAGCCGAGCCGAGCGAGGACAGCTTGCTCCACTGCCGGCAGAAGTCGTTCGCGTCGATGCCGATCACCTCGCCCAGCCGCTCGCGGGTGCTGTAGACATTGGTGACGACCGGAAAGCGCGTGCCCTTCACATTGGTGAACATCACGGGCTTCGCCCATTTCTTCTGCGCCAGATGGGTGACGGCAGCAAGTTCATGGGCGGGATCGATCTCGCGGTCGACGACCAGCAGGTCTCCCCGCTCCTGGAGTTTGCGAACGAAATTTCTCATGAAAGGCTCCTTCTGCCGGGGTTTCAGCGGCTTGTGCCGGATAGGGCGGGAATGGTGACGATGCGGTTGGTGCGCGCCTCATGCCTGGAGCGCATGCGGTAGCGGTCGCCGGGATAGATGAAACGGCTGCGCGTGACGGGAATGCCGTCCCGCCAGGTCGAGCGGTCCAACAGGAGGCACGGCTGGTCGGCGCCGATCTGCAGGTGAAGACGGATCTCGTCGTCGACGCGGATGGACCGGATCGTGTTGTCGACGGTCGTGACGACGGTCTCGCGCAGCAACCAGCCATGCGGGCTCATCTTCGAGAAATCCTGCTCGATATAGTCCGGCGCCTCCGCGGCGTTCACATAGCGATCTTCCAACTGGATCGGGCTGCCGTCCTCCAGATGAAGCAGGCGCGAATGGAAAACGGCTTCCTCGGCGCCAAGCTGAAGCATGTTCCGGCCGGGATCGTCCCGAGTGAGGACCGAATGCTGGAGGAGCTTGCAGCTATGGGCGCCGCCACCGAAGGCTATCTCTTCCGATATGTCGGCAAGGTTGAACACGGCGCATTGCATGCGCGGGCCGATGACGAATGTGCCGCGCCCCTGGACGCGCAGCAGAACGCCGTCCGCCTGCAATTCGCGAAGGGCCCGCCTTACGGTGAGATGAGACACGCCGAATTCGCCGGCAAGCTCCTCTTCCGAGGGGACCTGAAAGTTGGGCGGCCATTCCTCGGTCTCGATGCGGCGGTCGATCACGCTTTTGATCTGCTCGTACAGGGGCTGGTCTGATGCCACTGCATTCTCCAAAGTGATATCATTACTCTTGCATTAAGATCACACCAAAATCGCCACCAAGGCAAGAGGCGACATGAGTTTTGGCAAAGCAAAGCTATTTTTGCTTATTTTTTATGCAAAATTCCACATATCAGATCATTTTTTATGCATATACGTAATTTTCCGGCGCTGCAATTCTGCCCTTGACAGAGAATATCAATATCACTTTTAATCGAAACAGATATCGATATATCGCTTGAAGCATCACTTCACGCCGCGAAAAGGAGAGACCATGCCCATGCAAGACCTGCCGAAACTGTCCATGTATATCGACGGCGAATGGGTCGCCCCGGCTTCGGGGGAATATATCGAGACAGTCGATCCCTTCACCGCGAAGCCCTGGGCCTTGATCCCGCGCGGCAATGCGCAGGACGCCGACCGCGCGGTGCGCGCGGCGCACCGCGCCTTCACGCAGGGGCCATGGGGCAGAATGCACCCGACCCAGCGCGGCCGCATCATCCAGAAGTTCGCCGCCCTCATCGAGGAGCATGCCGACACGCTGGCCGAGATCGAGGTGCGCGACAACGGCCGCCTGCTGGAGGAGATGCGGCACCAGATCCGCTACATTCCACATTGGTATCACTACTATGCCGGCTACGCCGACAAGGTGGAGGGCACGGTCCATCCCTGCGACAAGCCGGCGCTGAGTTTCTCGCGCCACGAGCCGCTTGGCGTGTGCGTCGGCATCGTGCCGTGGAACGCTCCCTTGCTGCTGTTTTCCCTCAAGGCGGCCCCTGCCCTCGCTGCGGGCAACACGCTGGTGATGAAGCCGGCGGAATTCACGTCCGCCACCGCGCTCAAGCTCATGGAGCTGGTCGAGAAGGCCGGCTTCCCGGCCGGCGTCATCAACGTCGTCACCGGCTACGGTCCTGAAGTGGGCGAGCCGCTGGTCACCCATCCGCTCACCCGGCACCTGGGCTTCACCGGCTCAACGAAGACGGGCGCTCATCTTTCCGCATTGGCGGCAAGGGACATCAAGCGCGTCAGCCTGGAGCTCGGCGGCAAGTCGCCCAACATCGTCTTCGCCGATGCCGATCTCGACAATGCCGTGCGCGGCGTGGTTGGCGGCATCTTCGGGGCGGTCGGCCAGACCTGCATCGCCGGCTCACGCCTGCTCGTGCACCGCTCGATCCACGACCGCTTCCTCGAAAAGCTTGCCGCCTTCACCAAAACGGCACGTATCGGCGATCCGCGCAAGGTCGAGACCCAGATCGGACCGATTGCCAACAGCATGCAGTTCGAAAAGGTGCTCGGCTACATCGACATCGCCCGCCAGGAAGGCGCCGAACTCGTCCTCGGCGGCAAGCGCCCCGATCTTGAGGAATGCGGCACCGGCTTCTTCATCGAGCCGACCATCTTCGCCGGCGTCAATAACGATATGCGCATCGCGCGCGAAGAGGTGTTCGGGCCGGTTCTTTCGGCTATCGCCTTCGACGAGCCGGAAGAGGCCCTCGCCATCGCGAACGACAGCGAATTCGGCCTTGGCGCCGGGGTCTGGACCTCGAACATGCGCCTTGCTCTGAAAATGTCCGAACAGCTCGAGGCCGGCAGCGTCTGGGTCAACACCTATCGCGACATTTCCTACACCACGCCTTTCGGCGGCTACAAGAAAAGCGGCCTCGGGCGCGAGAACGGCGTGGCGGGGATCTACGAATATCTCCAGACCAAGGCCGTCTGGCTCTCGACCGCCGAGGAGATCGCCAACCCCTTCGTGATCGGCTGAAGCAAAACGCCGGTTTCATTGGGGCACAAAACGAGGAGCCACAAAGGCCGAGCGGCTCGTCGGCAATCCGAGGCCACAAACGGGAGGACGCCATGATTTTCGAGAGAGTAAAACGCTACAGTTCCGTCTCCGCGGCGGGAGCTATCGCCACCATCGGCCTGCTTGCCGTGGCGGGCACCGCCAATGCGCAGTCCGCTGCCGACATTCTGCCCCAGAAATACAAGGATTCCGGGGTCATCAAACTGGTGACCGACGCGAAATATCCTCCCTTCCAGTCCATCAACGACGCAGGCGAAATGGTCGGCTTCGAGGTCGATCTCTGGGACGCGATCGCAGAGCGCCTCAAGGTGAAGGTCGAGGTGACGTCCGTCGCGTTCGACTCGCTCATCCCCGGCGTCCAGTCCGGCCGTTGGGATCTCGCCATGGAAGGGATCACCGACAATGCGGAGCGGCAGAAGGTCGTCAGCTTCGTCGACTACGGCTACACGACCTCCTCGGCCTATGTCCTTGAGGAAAAAGGAAACGGGATCGACGACCATCTCGGCCTTTGCGGCCTCAAGGGAGCCGCGCAGAGCGGCACCGAATGGGTCGGGATGATCACGAAGGAAATTGCCGACGCCTGCGTCGCCGCCGGCAAGGAAAAGCCTTCCGTCTCCGAATTCGGAACATCGGAGGCGACCCTGCTTTCCCTCTATTCCGCGCGCACCGATTTCGTGCTGACCTCCGCAGCGCTGGCCGGGGAAATCCAGAAGGCGGCCCCGCGTCCCGTGAAGGTCGTCAACATGCCGGTCCTCGCCCGCATGCCGAGCGGCATCGCGTTTCGCAAGGATGAAACGGACTTCGGCGAAGCCGTGCTGGCGGCCCTGAAGGAGATCAGGGCGAACGGTGACTACAACAAGATTTACGAGAAATGGACCGTCACGCCAATGGCGATGGAACACGAACCGGGTATCAACCTCGCCACTATTCCGGCTTCGAAATGAAAATCACGGCCGGTGGCTTCGGCCATCGGCCGCATCCAACCGGCCATTATTGAGAGACAGCGATCATGTCGAATGCTTCAACTCCGGCATTGACGGCCCCATCGGATCGACCGGTGCTGACCTATGTCCCGGCCACGGCCTGGAAGACGCGGCTGGCCGCGGCCCTGCTGATCGTCTTCGTGCTGTATTGCGCGAACATGATCGCGGCAAATCCCAACTTCGGATGGGCTGTCGTCGGAGAATATCTGTTCGACGTCCGTATCCTTTCGGGTCTTTCCCTGACACTGTGGCTGACGCTGGTCACCATGGCGATCGGCGTCGTCCTGGGAACGATATTCGCCATTCTCGCGATGACCGACAATGTCGTCATCTCGACCGTGGCCAATGCCTATATCTGGTTCTTTCGCGGCACTCCGGTTCTTGTCCAGCTGATATTCTGGTACAATCTCGGCGCCCTCTTTCCCGAGCTTTCCCTTGGCATCCCGTTCACATCCCTGTGGCTTTCCGTTCCGACAAACACCCTCATATCGCCCGTCACGGCGGCGGTTCTGGGGCTTGGACTGAACGAAGGCGCCTATATGTCCGAGATCATCCGCAGTGGCCTGATGTCGGTGGATCCGGGCCAAAGACAGGCCGCGAAATCACTGGGCATGACCAGTGGCAAGGCGCTGTGGCGCATCGTCCTGCCGCAGGCGATGCCTGTGATCATCCCGCCGACCGGCAACCAGACGATCGGCATGCTGAAGACCTCGTCCCTTGTAAGCGTGATCTCGCTCGCCGACCTGCTCTACTCGGCCCAGACGATCTATTCCCGGAATTTCCAGACCATTCCGCTGCTGATCGTCGCCTGCCTCTGGTATCTGGCGGCGACCACGGTCCTGAGCGCCGCCCAGGTGCGGATAGAGCGGCATTTCAGCCGATCGACCACGACCGCCATCACCCCAGTAGCGCGCCTGTTTCGCCGGAAGGTTCGATAAATGTCAGATCCGATGATTGTCTTTGACCGGGTGTCGAAAAGATATGGCAGCTTGCCGGTGCTGCACGACATCAATCTCGACGTTGCCGCGGGCGAGGTCATCAGCCTGATCGGCCCGTCCGGCTCGGGCAAGTCGACCCTCCTGCGCTGCGTCAATCACCTCGAGCGCATCGAGCAGGGAAGCATCACCGTCGACGGGGAGCTGATCGGCTATCGGCGTGAGGGCAACTTCGCCCACGAACTGTCCGAAAGGCAGATCGCCCGGCAGCGCGCGCGGATCGGAATGGTGTTCCAGAACTTCAATCTGTTCGGGCACAAGACCGCTCTCGAGAACGTCATGGAGGCGCCCGTCCATGTTCTGGGCATTGCGAGAAAGGAGGCCGAGGCGCTCGCGGTCGAGCTTCTGGCGCGCGTCGGCCTGGCCGACAAGATGCAGAACTATCCCCGGATGTTGTCCGGCGGCCAGCAACAGCGCGTTGCCATCGCACGGGCGCTGGCGATGAAACCCAAGGTCCTGCTTTTCGACGAACCCACGAGCGCGCTCGACCCGGAACTGGTCGGCGAAGTCCTCGACGTCATGCGGTCGCTGGCCGCCGAGGGCCTGACGATGATGGTCGTCACCCACGAAATGTCTTTCGCGCGCGAGGTCTGCAATCGCATCGCCTTCATGCAATCGGGGCGGATCGTGGAACTGGGCGCGCCGTCCGACATATTCAGTAGCGCCGCTTTCGAGCGAACCCGCTCATTCATGGCGAAGGTTCATTAAATGGATGCTTCAGGAAACACCAACCCTTCCGGCAAGTGGGATCTGATCGTCATCGGCGGAGGTATCGTCGGGTGCTCGACGGCGCTTTACGCTGCCCGTTCCGGCCTGCGGGTCCTCCTTGTCGAACGCGACACGCCAGGTTCCGCGCAATCGGGCCGCAATCTTGGCTTCGTTCGCCAGCAGGGGCGGGATTTCCGCGAACTTCCCCTTGCCATGGCCTCCCTGCGCCTCTGGAACGGTCTCGAAAAGGATATCGGACGCAGCGTCGGCTGGTTTCGCGGCGGCAACATCGTCCTGGCGGTCAATGATGCCGACATGGCACATCAGGCGGGCTGGCAGGCCAAAGCGAAGGATTATGACCTCGACACAGAATTGCTGACATCGGCCGAAGCCGCCGGAAAGCTCACTTTTCTTTCGGAAAATGCCGGTGTTCGCGGCGCGATGTTCACCGCGTCGGACGGGCGGGCCGAACCCGGTCGCGCCACGCGGGCGCTGTTCGAAGCCGCGGTCGAAGCGGGTGTCTCGGTCATTCTTGGCGCAAGCGTGAAGCGCCTCGATATTCAGGCCGGGCGTATTCATGGCACCTGGATCGACGGCAAACTCCATCGTGCCGATACCGTCCTCTGCGCCGCAGGCACGGAAAGCGGCAAGCTCCTGCGCCCGGTCGGATATGTTCTCCCCCAGGAAAAGATACGGGCGACAGTCGCGCGCTCCGTGCCTGTGCCGGACCTGGCCCTTCATCCTTGCGTCTCGCTGCCCCAGACAGGTCTCCGGCAGGACGTGAACGGGGCAATCGTTTTGTCGGTGGCGGGGGGAGAATATGACGTGCGCCTCGATTCCTGGCGATACATGCGCCATTACCAGGAAACGAGGAGAAGCAATCCGGATGCAGCGCGGATCAACTACCTTGGTCCCGTTCAGCCGCTTGTCCGGTCGCGGCGCTCCGCGCCCATAGCGGATATCGCGCCAACCAGCGAAGCCGTGCAACCTGCCCTCTACCGCGTCCGGCAGGCCCAGAATGAATTGCGGAAATTTATGCCTGCATTGGCGGACATCGCCATCGAGACCCTATGGGCGGGCATCATCGACACCCTTCCCGACGTGATCCCCGTCATGGGGCAGGTGAGTGCCGTCGAGGGGCTTCTCGTCGCCACCGGATTTAGCGGACACGGTTTCGGACTGGGGCCGATGGCCGGAAAAGTCATGGCCGAACTTGCGCGAGGCCAACCCCCGTCGGCGGACATTTCAGCCCTTTCGCCAGCCCGCTTCGAACACCCATCCGAATAAACCGACAGCACTCGATCCGCCTGACGACATAGGCCACCAGAATATGGAGAAAAAAATGCCCAAAAGAATCTTTTCCGGCTCCCCCTCCGAAACGACCGCAGGCTACGCCAAAGCCGTGGTCGATGGGAAGACGATCTACGTTTCCGGCACGACGGGCCGTGACAAGGCGACAGGCCTGTTTCCTCCGGATGCGGCAGAGCAGGCACGCAATGCATTCACCGATATTGAGGAAGCATTGAACAAGGCAGGAGCGAGCCTCGCCAACGCGGTGGCAAGCCGCGTGTATGTAACCGACCTCGAAGCGGCAGAGGCCGTGGGGCCGGTGCTCGGGCAGGTATTCAAGGATATTCGCCCCACCAGCACGTTCCTGATATGCCAAATCCCCGCACGCGGCGCAAAAGTTGAAATCGAAATCACCGCGTCTCTTGCGGATTGAGGCCGCTCTGCCGCGTCGATGCAATTTGATCTTGATTCTCTCGAATGAAGAACAGTTCAGGCAATTGGAGGCATAATAAATGACCTACAAATCGGACGAATATTGCAGGCCATTCATCCTCGCCGTGGATGGCCAGACGTTTATCTCACAAGGGGTAGAGCACCACGGAGGTGGAAAACACCGCCACGTCCCCGGCCTTGATCCGGATGGCCGGCCGCATCACCCGCAAACTGAACGGCAAAGCGACCCTCTGTGCCGAAGCAGTAACGCCAGCGATACTGCAGGCGGTGAACGAAACCATCCATCGGAGGCAGTGCCAGACTGCCTTCAACGCAGAGAATGACGCTCCTCCCGCTTCATCCGTCCGAAAACTCGCATGCGAGCAATCCCCGGTGATCGCGGCTGCGGTGCGTTCGGACGCATTCTGTGAAAACCTGTCCGATCTTGCTGCCGGATTACCATCGCGGAGCAGCATCTGCTGGCAGCCGCCGACAAGGGTGAAGAGAAACACGTGGAAGACATTCGCCAGCGGCTGGACAGATTGCATCGCCAGTTCATCTATCTGTGAGTTCGGCCATGGCGCTTTCTTGCAACGCCATCAAATTGGGCTGGGCAAGGGTTGGCGCAGGAAGAATGGAATGAAGATGAAAAATCCGCCTGCGGGGACGACCGTCTCTGAACATGGACACGCCGGGCGTCCCTCCTGCGTGCAGGTTCGCGGAGCGCGTCAGAACAACCTCAAGAATGTCGATGTCGATATTCCGCGCGATGCCTTCGTGGTGTTCACCGGCATATCGGGATCGGGCAAGTCGTCGCTGGCCTTCGGCACCCTCTATGCCGAGGCTCAGCGCCGCTACCTGGAATCCGTCGCCCCCTATGCGCGCCGTCTGATCGACCAGGCCGGCGTTCCGGAGGTCGATGCGATCGACGGGTTGCCGCCCGCGGTCGCCTTGCAGCAGCAGCGCGGTTCGACCAACGCCCGATCCTCCGTCGGCAGTGTGACGACGCTCTCCAGCCTGGTGCGGATGCTCTACTCGCGCGTCGGCACGTATCCGCCCAATCAGCCGATGCTCTATGCGGAGGATTTTTCACCCAATACCGTGGCCGGGGCCTGCCCGTCGTGCCACGGGATCGGGCGTGTCTATGACGCGACCGAACAGACGATGGTTCCGGACGATACGCTCACCATTCGCGAACGGGCGATCGCCGCCTGGCCGCCAGCCTGGCACGGCCAGAACCAGCGCGATATCCTCGTATCGCTCGGCTATGACGTCGATACGCCCTGGCGCGACCTGCCGAAAAAGGATCGCGACTGGATTCTCTTCACCGACGACCAGCCGACGGCGCCGGTCTATGCAGGCCTGACTCCCGAACAGACCCGTGTTGCGCTCCAGCGCCGGATGGAGCCGAGCTATCAGGGTACCTTCATCGGCGCCCGTCGCTACGTGCTGGAAACCTTCGCCAATACGAAAAGCGCTCTGATGAAGAAGCGCGTATCGCAATATATCATCGGCCGGGATTGCCCGACTTGCGATGGCAAGCGCCTGAAGCGCGAGGCGTTGTCGGTCAGGTTTGCCGGGCTCGATATCGCCGAGTTCGGCGACCTGACGCTGCTGAAGCTCAGGGACCTGCTCACACCATTTGCGCACGGTCACTTCGAAACGGTCGAAGCGACTGCGAAGGGGCATGTGCTCGACAAAGCCTCCCGTGATGTCGCGATGGAGCAAAGGGGTGCCGCCGGTGGCTCTGCCCACAAGAACGCGCCCGACATGCGCCGCACGCCCAGCTTCTCCGATGAAAAGCGGGCCGCCGCGCAACGCCTCGCGTCCGAATTGCTCGAACGGCTCGGACCGCTGATCGATCTCGGTCTCGGCTACATTTCGCTCGACCGCAGCACACCGACACTCTCCTCCGGGGAGCTGCAACGACTGCGCCTCGCCACCCAATTGTCGTCGCAGCTGTTCGGCGTGGTCTATGTGCTGGATGAGCCGTCGGCGGGATTGCACCCGGCAGATGGTGAAGCCTTGCTCTCGATCCTCGAGCGGCTTAAGGCGGCGGGAAACTCGCTGTTCGTCGTCGAGCACGATCTCGACGTGATCCGCCATGCCGAATGGCTGGTCGATGTGGGACCGGGTGCCGGCGAGAAAGGCGGCGAGGTCATCTATAGCGGACCGCCCGAGGGATTGGCCGGCGTGGAGAAATCCGTCACGCGCCGCTACCTGTTCGCCGAGCCGGTCACTAGCGAGAGGACGCCGCGTGAGGCCAAGGCGTGGCTTCGCCTGGAAGGCGTGACCCGCAACAATCTGCACGGCCTCGATGTCGCGCTTCCGATCGGCTGCTTCACGGCGGTCACCGGCATATCGGGATCGGGCAAGTCCAGCCTTGTCAGTCAGGCGCTGCCGGAACTCATTGCCGAACATCTCGGTGGCTCCTCGCCAGCGACCGAGGACGAGGATATCGATCCGCTGCTCGATGTCGTGCAGGGGAAAGCAGAGGGACGCATCGTCGCGGGCATGGAGCATATCCGCCGGTTGGTCCGGGTCGATCAGAAGCCGATCGGCCGCACCCCACGCTCGAACCTCGCCACCTACAGCGGCTTGTTCGACCATGTCCGCAAGATCTTTGCCGATACACCCCTCGCCCGTCGGCGCCGATACAGCCCCGGCCGGTTTTCGTTCAATGTGGCGCAAGGCCGCTGCCCGGTTTGCGAGGGCGAAGGCTTCATGATGGTGGAACTGCTGTTCCTGCCGAGCGTCTACGCACCCTGCTCGACCTGCCATGGCAGCCGCTACAACCCGCAAACGCTCGAGGTCGAATGGAACGGCCGCACTATCGCCCAAATCTTGGACATGACGGTGGACGAGGCTTGCGGCTTCTTTGCCGGCGAGCCACCCGTCATGCGTTCCCTCGATGTGCTGCGTGACATTGGTCTGGGATATCTGCGGCTCGGACAGCCGGCGACGGAACTGTCGGGCGGGGAGGCCCAGCGCATCAAGCTGGCAAGCGAATTGCAGCGCGCGCAACGCGGCAACACGATCTACATTCTCGACGAGCCGACGTCAGGACTGCATCCGTCCGACGCGGATCGCCTGATGCGGCATCTGCAGGACCTGGTCGATGCCGGCAATACGGTCGTGGTTGTCGAACACGACATGCGTGCGGTCGCCCAGGCGGACTGGGTCATCGATCTCGGCCCGGGAGCCGGTGAAGACGGCGGTCGCATCGTCGCGAGCGGTGTTCCCCGCGATATCGCCGAAGCAGAAGGCAGTCTGACCGCCCCCTATCTCAAGGCGGCGCTGTAGCTCTCAAATCGACCGAGTTGTTCGGCCGAACATTATCGCGGCCTGTGCTCGGGCCGCGTTGAACCAGACTACGCTGAATGTTTCGGGCAGAAACAAAGACGGCGCCCTTTCGAGCGCCGTCTTCCTGTCTTGCTTTGGTAGTTACGCTGCGCTGGGCCGGTGAACCGTCTTCACTTCAAGGAAGTCCTCCAGGCCGAACATGCCGCCTTCGCGACCGTTGCCGGACTGCTTGAAACCGCCGAAGGGGCTGCCGTAGCGGTGCGGGCCGCCATTGATATGCACCATGCCGGCGCGAAGGCGGGCGGCGACACGCTCGGCACGGTCGGGGTTGCCCGTCTGCACATAAGCGGCAAGGCCATAGGCCGTGTCGTTGGCGATCGCGATCGCTTCCTCTTCCGTGTCGAAGGGGATGATCGCGAGAACCGGGCCGAACACTTCTTCCCGCGCGATGCGCATGTTGTTGTTCACGTCGGCGAAGATCGTCGGCTTGACGAAGTAGCCGGTCTCGAAACCGTCCGGCTTGCCGGGGCCGCCGACGAGAAGCCGCGCGCCTTCGGCAACGCCCGCCTCGATCAGCGCCTGCACGCGGCCGAACTGGATATGCGAGACGAGCGGGCCGATACCCGTATCGCGCCTGACGTGAACTACCTCGAACGCGCCTATGACGATGCGAAGTACGGCTGGTACGCATCACAACCGTATATGACGCAAGTCACGCCCAGCTTCATTGACGACACGCTGGCGCCCGAGGGCAAACATGTCATCAATTTTTACGGTGGCCATGCGCCCTACAGCCTGAAGGGCGGCGACTGGGCGCAGGAGAAGGATAATTTCCGCAAGAACGTCTTTGCCGCCATCGAGCGCTACGCGCCGGGCTTCGGCAATGACGTGATCGAGGCCCAGCTTTTACTTCCGCCCGATATGGAGCGGATCGTGAACCTGCCGCAAGGCCATGTTTTCCATGGCGAACTGTCCGCAGACCAACTGTTCTTCCAACGCCCGGTCTCCGGCTACGCCGATTATCGCACACCGATCGACGGACTCTATATCTGTGGATCCTCAATGCATCCTGGCGGCGGCGTAACGGGCATTCCGGGCCATAACGCGGCGCGAGAAATCCTTAAGGACCAGTAGATCAGAATGGGGTGAAGAGAGATGGTAGTGTGCGCTGTCTGCTGCGAACTCGTCTCAGTTTGTCATTTTCCCTGATACCGAGCCTCTTACAGGGAAATTTCGTCAAACCAGCAACCACCGCCAATGGCGGCTTAACATTATCAATATGCACATCAATGGCTTAGAATACATGTAATCCCGTTATGAACAGCGAAACTCACCCGCGGATCAGGGAAAAATGCGACGGACAAGTACCGTTGCAAGGAGGAGCACCACAACTCACTCAGCATAGCTATCCGCTGCACCAGCGAGACCTGTGTTATGCCAACGCCGAGTTCTCGCCAATGAATTCCTATTGCCCCATTGACAGCTCTGACGATTACAGCTCTGCTTTTCGCCGAGGTCGCTCTCGGCACAATCTAGGTTTGCCCGCGGAATTACCGGCAAGACAAGGGAAGTTGCCGGATCACAGTGCACATTCCCAGTAGAAGGGAACGTTCGAACGTGGGACTTCCGATACTTGAATATCGCTGTGACTGAACTCGATCTAGCCGCAACCGGGCTTTGCAAAGCGATAGATGGTGCCTGCATCCTGAACGATGTTAGCCTCTCGGTCGGTCGCGGCGAGATCGCTGCACTCCTCGGGCCGGCCGGCGCCGGCAAGTCGACCTGCTTCAAGATCCTGGCAGGCGTCATGAGGCCTGACAGTGGGCGCATCAGGTTGTTCGAAGAGGACGTGACGGGCTGGACCATCGACAGCCGCGCGAGATTGGGGCTCGGTTATGTCCCGCAGGCGCCAGAACTATTCGAACGCCTCCGTGTCAGGGATAATCTCGAAATCGCCGCAACGGCCCAGATGCCCCGAAGACGGGATGCAGAGGAGTTACGGGATCGCGTCATTTCGGATCTGCACCTCGAGGAAATCCAGTTGCAGTCGGTAACGCATTTGTCTGGAGGACAAAGGCGCTTGGTGGAAATCGCCTTTGCGGTCTGTACACGCCCAAAGTTCCTTCTGCTCGACGAACCATTTTCTGGGTTGGACCCCATCGTGGTCGAGCGGGTCGCGGCGGTGATCCGCGCGCTGGCAGCCTCTGGCATCGGCATCCTCCTGACGGACCACAAGGCACGCCTTGCCCTGACCCTCGCCGACCGGGCCGTCGTCATCGCGAATGGCATGACGATCGCCGACGGGCCATCGGACGCAGTGGCTGACAATCGCGCAGTCCGGCAGGTATTTCTCGGAGATGTGGAAGAGACATAGGGTTTGCCCCCGCCGGTCGCCACGCCACTTGCAAACAGACGGAAAAGATTTCAGTTTCGCCGGGCGCTGTAGCGCTGGAGGAACCTTGTGAAATCGTTTCGTACACCTGATGTGGTCGTAACCGGCAGCGGGGTGTTGTCGAGCCTTGGCCTCTCCGCGCGCCCGTTCCTCGATGCAGTCTTTTCCGGACGATCCTCCATCAGCCCCCTGCCGGCCAACGACTGGGGACTGCGTTTCTCCAATGCCGCCGCCATTCGGGACTTCGATCCACTGGCGCACTTCTCCGAGCGGGATTTGAGCCAGATCGACCGCTTCGCGCAATTCGGCACGGTCGCCGCGCGCGAGGCCTGGACGTCCTCCGGGCTGGAGACGGCCACGCTCGACAAATCGCGGGTCGCCGTCATCGTCGGTTCGGCCAATGGCGGGGTCGATGTGCTGGAGGACGGGTTTCGTCGCGTCCTCGTCAACGGGCTGGCGCCGCAACCGATGACCGTGCCCAAGGGCATGGGCAATGCGCCCGCCTGCCGCATCGCCTTCGAAATCGGCGCGAGAGGCCCCGTCTTCGGGGTGACCAGCGCATGCGCATCCGCCGCGCATGCAATCCTTCTCGGCGCCAGCCTCATTCGCGGCGGGCTCGTGGATATCGCGGTCGTCGGTGGCACGGACTCCACATATAACGAAGGCAGCCTCAGGGCCTGGAACGCCCTGCGCGCCGTCTCGGCCGATACCTGCCGTCCGTTCTCGGCGGGCCGGCAGGGCCTTATCCTCGGTGAAGGAGCCGGCATCCTCGTACTGGAATCCGCGACCCATGCTGCAAAGCGCAACGCCGATGTGCTCGGCCGCTATCTCGGCGGCGGCATGGGATGCGACGCCGGACACCTGCTCGCTCCGGACCCCGCCGGAATGGCCGACACCATGCGGGCCGCGCTATCCGACAGCCAACTCGAGCCGGAAGACATCGACTATATCAACGCGCACGGCACCGGCACCGTCGCAAACGACCGCGCGGAGGCCCAAGCGATCAACGGCATCTTCGGCAATCGCGTCCCGACGTCCTCCACCAAGTCGATGATCGGCCATGCGCTCGGGGCATCCGGGGCGCTGGAGGCGATCGTTACCGTTGCCGCATTGGATCGCGGCCTGCTGCCGCCGACGCTCAACTATCTCGATCCCGACCCGGAGATCGACCTCGACCCGATCCCCCATCACGCGAGAGCGGCGGAGACGAGCTACGCACTGTCCAACTCCTTCGCCTTCGGCGGACTCAATGTCGTTCTCGCCTTCGGTCGCCGGGATGCATGACCTTACCGCGAGGCGCTGATGTTCTTCCGCGCCATCCTGAAAGACGTGCTGCTCTTCTACGCCCTCGCCTTCACGACGCTCGTCGTCATCTCGATCATCGAGAAGTTCGATTACATCGCACGGTTCGCCCTCGAATACGGCCTGGACCTTCGCAGTTTCTTCACGCTCCAGATCGCCTCGATTCCGCAGATCATGGACCTCATGCTGCCCATCGCAACGGTGGTAACGTTCTATTTCGCGCTGCTGAATGCCCGGGAGCGGCGGGAGTTGATCGTCATGGCCACGGCGGGCGCAGGCCCATCGCGGCTGATGGCGCTCGCGGTCATGGTCGCGGCGGGAGCAACGCTCGCCTCCGTCCTCATCTCCGGCTTTCTCAAACCTGCCTCGAACTATATCTTCCGCCGGGAACATGAGCGGGCGGTCGCCGAACTCGTCACCCGCCCCCCGCGTCACCAGGCGTTCTTTAACATACCGGGCGGAACGGTGGAGGTCATTCCCGCGAAGGCCGACGACCAGCGGCGCTTTCGGCTGTACCAATTGAATGGCGACTGGCCCGGTTCCACGCTCTCCGCCACCTGCGAAGACGGGCAGTTCCAGTCGAGCGCATTCTCGTCGGACGAGTGCCTGTTGCAGAGCTACACCTTCCCTCCGCGCGCCGACACCATCGAAAAATCGCCACGGGAGATGCATTGCGGCACATGCGACGCTCCCAGTGATGTCCTGAAAGTGGTCGCCACACGGATCGGGCAGATTGAGAGGCGGATCGACCTCTCCTCGCTGTTGGCCGTGGACCAGAACCGCCGGATCGAGGAACGCTACATGACCGATCTGTTGCGCAGCGACGGCAAGGGCTTCCTCTCTCCCGAGCAGGCGCGGCCGGCCGTCAAGGCGCTGCTCGTTGCCAGCGTCAATATCTTCGCGGTCTTCTGCGCGGTGGTCGCGGTGGCGTTCACGAACCTGCGGACTCGCCTCTACGCCCCCGTGCTGGGCATCGTCACGCTTCTTGCCGGGTTGGTCGCGGCAGGATCGGACGCCCTTGTTCCCGGTGCCCTCCTCCAGCCGGCCGGCGCGGCGATCCTCATCGGCTCAATCGTTACCGTCCTGCTCGCCCTCCTTTTCGCGGCGATCCTGCGCCTGCAAAACGCCCTGCTCGCTCCGGCGACACGGCGGGCCTGATCAATCGCCGATAGCGATGGAATGGCCGCGCCAGACATAGCTGCGCCGCATCCAGGCCGTTGCCCAAAGCGCGAGCCCCAGCATTTCGCGCACGAGGCTGGCAAGCGGCGTCAGGGGGCTGACGGGCCATCGGCAGATGCCGGACAGGGCGGTATCGACCAGAAGCCACAGCGCGCAGGACAGCAGGCAGGCGGCGAGCGGCCCAAACCCCAGCACCGATGCTGACAAGAGGGCCGCAATGCCCGGCAAGAGGAAGGTGCCCAACGGCTCCAGCGCGAAGATGGGGCCGACCTGCGCCTTGCGCAATATCGCCCACCGGAGCTGCCGGTCCCAGACTTGCCGCAAGCTGCGGATGCCGAGCGGCTGCCGCACGACGAGATCGGCATAGCGCGTCTTCAGGCCGTCGCGCTGCGCCAGAAGGCTCGCCCCTCCATCCTCGGCCGCATAGGCGCGAAGCGCGTGCAGCCCGCCCCGCTCGTCATACCAGCGGCGATCGAGCAGCAGGGCCTTTCCAACGGCCCAGGCCGGAGTCAGGAGATCCGAGACGAAGAGCATCCGCGCCTGGAACGGCCCGAGAAACGCACATTCGACATGGGCAAGGAAACTCGCCGGCGCATCACCGGCTATGGCGGTGCAGACGGGGCCGGTCCTGTCGTCCAGTTTCTCCGTCAGGCGGCTGACGATATCAGGCGGCACGACGACATTGTCATCGATGATCAGCACATGCTCACCACGCGCCGCGGCCCAGCCCTTTTCGATATTGTCGAGTTTCGGGTTGGCGGAAATGGTCGCCCGTCCCGTCATGATGCGGACGTGATCCCCCGCGCCTTCGGGCAGCTTCCGGCGCGCCAGCGCAACCGCCGGCTCGCTTTCGTCGAAGGCGCAGAAGATGATCTCAAGCGGTCGGGGATCGAGCGCCAGCATCGCCGACATGCATTGCTCGGAAAAGGGACCGAGGGCATCGACGGGCGCAAGCACCGTGACGGAACCGGGCGCGGCGGCCGGCGGCCTTGCCGGGGGGCGGCCGCGCAGCCGATAGGCA
>APMI01004163.1_pt1 | contig 29851 bp, 20 predicted proteins | sample 667938 | NCBI WGS metagenome assembly APMI01 (sample SAMN01084076, study PRJNA167559) | wastewater metagenome | biome: Wastewater | place: Denmark: Ejby Moelle, Odense | collected 2011-11-28
TATATACTGAGTCTATTAATTAATTGCTTAAAATGGAAATTAAGAGCTAGCATATTAAAATAATTCATAAATATAGACGATAAAGTAATAAATAATATAATATATACATCATACATTTTATTGCCTAAGCTATTTGCCCATAATTTTCCCTTCGACTTTACTGTCATAGTACTCCTGCTCCTTCTTGGTCATGTACACTTATATTTCCCTGTGGTGTACACCTGTTTTAATTAAGTCGACAATATGTAAGTGTCGATTTGCTGCACCACTTGGAAAACTTCTACTCGGCTGAGTGAATGTCGCATTGAATATCACTTCATCACCGTGGTTTAACTGGTCTAATGTTTATGCTAAGTCGAATACTTTGCCACTTGATGCAGTCAGGTATAGGTCAGGGGTAAATTTATCAGTTTATGGTTTCTACATTTTGATGTATAATTCAAGTGCGTAATCATAGTATCGTCTCATTGACTCTCTCCTATCTTCTACTCGCATAACATAACCCTTCCAATTCTTAACTGTCTTATCCAAATTGGCATCATTACAGGTAGGACCAATGAGTGCAGGACAATTGCTGACCAGTTGATCCCAGGTAATGTCAGTCCATTCGTGTTATTGCACCATTGTGCTTTTAATATAGATAACTATGACCATGCACATGAATAAGAATATAGTAATGAGTATCTTTTTACTAATAAGAATGCCGTTCTCTCCGATGTTGAAACTATAGACTTGGTCATGAAAAAGGCCCAAAAATTTGCCATCAGTGCCTAGTTCTCTTTAACACAGCCCACAGCGATGTCTTTTAGTAGCCGTCAACTGCATGACGATCATCACCACTACGATCATTATAGCATTGGGCATGATCGAAAACAACACTAATGCTAACATTATGGATATGAGTTATGGTTTCATTACTATCTATGTTTTTGTGCGATGGTTGCAAAACGGGCATTTCAGTTGAGCTGGGCTATATCACATATATAGTTTACCTATTACCAAATCTATACGGCTCACTAGAAGGAGCAGCTGTTCCAGAATCTGATGAAGGGTTCAAATTTGCCTGCTATTACTAAACTCGGTCCTCGTTATCCTTTGATGACTATTTTTATTTTTTGCTCATCTCACCCCAATTTATAATAACAATTTTAGCTTATACATATCATAAGGCACAAATTGAGTTCAAGTTTTTATTTATATCTACACAATATACTGTCTTCCTGAATGCTATTCTAATATATTAGCACGTTAATTTTTATCGGAATTATCAACATGCGCAAATATCTAAAAAGGATACTATTATTAATAGATGTTTTTTGGAAGCTCTTGCAACAATAAATCGAGTAAATAAAGTGAAGGTGGAACACCAAAACAATCATTATTTTCACAAATGCCAATGCCAACTCCAAGTATAACTTCCTCCTTTTTCGGTCAAGGTTTGTATCATGAATATTTTTAGGACTTGGTAGAGAAGTTATATCTATTTTCGGAACCCGGCATTAGCAGAGTTAGATCTCTTAAACTTCACTGTTTACAAATCGCACACCAAATCTATTTGAAAAGCCTTCACAGCCACCATAAAATGTTGAAATTCCTCCACGAAAGACAAAGCTATTTTCAGATCCAAGCAGTCCTTGGTCTCAATCACCTGAGTGCATTATAAATTTATTTTCAAGCGAAGACCAAAAGAATGACAGTTTTAAGTTCCCCAAAAATATAGGCAACATATTGAATGTCAATCATAAAGAATAAGTAAATAAGGTATCTAAGGAGAAAATATTAAACGCATGCACATTTACTTTTTAGAAATGTAAATAATAACTCTAACTAAGATTATATATGTTACAATTGTGCACGCTCGCAGGCCAGCAAATAGGGTTCAGTTTAATACAGATTTGTAATATGCAAGTAGTGCTTTGAGCCATAAAAGCACGTAGGCCATTACTACAACCTGGTTGAAATTAAACGCTTTGGGTCTTGGAGCAACTCAACGCAGCCGGTTATATGCATATGTGGTAAAGATTGTTTTACTGGCAATCCTATCTAATATAGATGTCAGCATCATCAGCCATCGCAATCCACTTAAGCGCAATCTAAATAAGAACATTACAAATAGTTCATATAAAGACTTGATTTATTGTTCCGTATCGCTTTCTACATGCAGAAAGAAATGTACAACTTTGTCTACTTAAAGCATAAGTAATCAAATTAGTATTGGAATTTCATGCAAAATATTATTGAAGGCATCAATTTAGCAATAAAAAACAATGAGTATCTTATTGACCCAATATTCAATTTTATAATATCTAAATAGTACGATGTTATTGAAGATTGCTACGAAAGCTTTCAAGTAAGGTCTGGTAGATTTCTCATGCCAATTCAGAATAAATCGACTGTGATAAATTATTTACTAAAACGCATGAAATCATCATAATGTGCTGTTCGCTTGCAATTGATGTTTATTTCAAATGATAAATTGGCTAGCCAGTTCTTATCCAATATAACAAGTCGAAAGTGGATCGTAAATGGCAGAGTATAACTAGAACTTAGGCTTCGGATCAATTTATTATAGAAATTAAATAGTTTAGAGCTAAGTCATATATTTTGGAAAAATGCGCAAAATATTAATATTATGTGGACTAAAAAATAATAAAATTATGACAAAACAGTTTAATATTTTCGAGCACATGTATATCTTTAACCATAAATTGATATTTAATGGGATTGTTATCCTCGCAGAATGAATGAAATTGTAAATTCATTCGGAGGCATCCCAGTAGGAAAGTTCCTAAATCGAATAGGTGCACGCATCTTACCTGAGCTTCTAAACTGCTATAAACGAATATACAGTGATAAATAATTTAAAGCCTCAGAATATCACGAGTTTAGAAGTCAGGAGAAAATTTATAAAGTTGAAACACAATGGAGGTGGAACAAACCAACTATTATCAGCCTTATCAACGATATCATGTTAAGCATATCACCTGACATGGAAAATGGACTAACATAGATTGAAAAAATATTAAAAAATCTTGAGAATAGTTACCAACCTGAATAATATCTTATGGGGGCCGAACTAGAAATATAATCAATTTAGGTTAAATATATTATAAGCAATTTCTGTGGGCACTATTTCGAATAGCTTTGCTAAAATGAAATATTTAACGACGGTTTCATGTCACTATTTAAAACTAAACACTCAAAAGGTAGATCTGAAATGGACAAGCTAACCTGGAAGTAAAAATACTTTGTATACAAAAATAAACTCAGATTATTCTGTTTAATTTATTCAGTAACCTTAGGAAATATAGATTGTAATGGTAAGGGCCTATTTAGCTTTTCAAGTTTTCCCAGCTGTTTTATATTAGCCCCTATGGGATTGAATCAGCAAGTTGGTTACTGCTTTGATAATAGAACTGGACTCAATAACTCTTCAAACCACAAAAAATAACCATATGGCGTATATAATGTACTTAAACTCATACTATTTTATAAATTTTTGATACCTGAGTTCATCTATAATGATCTGCTTTCTGAGGAGACTATTAAATTTAATAAAGCTTAATGTGAAACAATATTGAAGAAATTGTTATTTTACCGCAAGAAAATAAGTCCGTACTAGCTAAACATTTTAAAGAAAAGATTAAAATTGAAGAACTTCAATACTATTTTCTGACAATCTAAAATATGATTTGCAGACTAAGTTATACTTCTACAACTAAGTAATTACTTATGATGATGGCATTGTACGGCTGCTTTTGCTATACGACTAAGAATATATACAGGGAGAGCAATAAAGATTTATTTTAGGGCATGATGACTTACTGTCCTTAAAATAATATTTAAAATACCCGTTCCAATCCAAGCTGATAATAATGTACATGGTTGATAACAATTTCATAGCCGATCAAATAACAAAAGTTAACTAAATCAGTATGATATTTAATGATAAGACTGGAGAAATACATACAGCTCTCATGAATTAGTATCTGTATTATATCAGCTATCTGCTAATTTTGGATATAGTCTGTGAAGGCAAGTACAACATTGTTCATGACTAATTGCAGAAAATCATGACTGATTAGCAATATAGGTATCGTTTTGTTATGTCTAAGGAATAAAAATAAGAAATTGATACTCTTATTTGGGGCAAGAAGAAGAATACTGTCGCTGGTAAAGATCAAAAAATAACAGATGCAACATAAATTAATAAATAATTACTCAATGCAAATAAAACTAAAATTAAAAAGTAGTATAATGAAAAAGAATAGAAAATTCTCGATAAATAACCATGCACTTTTAACAAGGCCTAAGCCGAGCTTTAAAACGCATAAAAATGCATAATTTGTCACTAATCCTCTCCCTAATAATCCATTGGTGTACCCGATGCGCTTAAACATGAACAAAACAGTGGCAAGCTCGTTTTTCAAATCGGCCAACCTAATGAAGACAAGCATACAGCTTTGTTTCCATGCTCAGCATTTATAATGTTTCAAACTTGAAAATTAGTGTCCCATGTGTTCGTATTTTTTTAACTGCGCCATTCCAGTCTAGTATCATTATAATAGTAACAGTAAGAGAGTTAATCGTATATGCGAGAATTTAATGATTGTTTCACTATATCATCGTTATCAAATACGAGACCATGAGAATATTTTTATTATACTGTTCAAACATCTCATATAATCAAAAGTATTCTTATCACTGATAAATATCCATTTATACTAGCACAACAGAAACAAGCGTTCAAAAACCCACAATTTCTTAATGGAATATATAAAACTTATGTACTCTGAGGCTTCACTCTAAAAAAGGCAGGACTATTAATAAAGTGTACAGAATCTACTACTTAAGGCTGAGTAAATGTCACAGTAATCTGTATCACAGATGAAAATATTCGGTAAGCTGCAGGTACTCTTCATCAATGTCCTATTCTGCAAAGTTAAGAGTGATAATAGTAAATGTAATGTTAATGTTGATGAGCTCACTGAAATAGCTGCCAAAATGAGGCATTAGGAGTTCATGGTCATTACTGCATAAATATAAGGCATTGATTCATCCTTGCATATCAATAGGATGTAGAGATAGCACAAAGAGACAGATTAAAGGGAGAAATTGTCGAAATAATACCCCATCATGCTATGGAAGTCCATAATTATATTATTGTAATTTTATATATTAATATAAATATAAATTGTGCATTTAAATAGAAAGACTGTACCACAGGATGCTCAAGATTTAACAAAAATTGGTAGACCTATGTGCGAAATGTGTTCCAAGTAGACAAGATAGCAGATTTGTTTAATTTGCGGAGTGTCTCTTTGCACAAATTGCCTTTACTCGTCCAAACACCAAGGTCAACACTAATAGAAAGCACTAGATTTCTTCTTCGAATAGGCCAAAGTTAAGTCCAACTTGCCACTATCCAAGTTGAATAAGTTGAACTGGAGTTACGGTGAGATATAAATGTGCTTGTACTATAACCAGATAATGGTACCATACACAGATGTGCTAGAAAATAATGATAAAACAGCCCTTGATTCAGACTAGAAGATCACTCTCAACAACAAAATATATTTCGAATTCACTGAAATGCTGCTCAATTGATCAAAGAATGCTGCCTATAATGTGATTTATTTGCTTAATGTTATTATCTATTGTCTGCTATATGGTGATGATGAACTTAGGTATATTTATTTTTAAGGAAAATATTAATATACATAGCAAAAATAATATATTGATTCGAATGACTATTGTATATACTAAACAAATTGATTTATAATTTAAATAGGCAAATGTATCAAACTGAGCTCATTTTTCTCCAACTGGAACTTTACCTTTGGCAACTTGCTTAGCCTTGCCTTCCTTTTTAACATCAGGTTGTTTTTCAGTGGCCCACATTTCGACGTGGCACTGAGATGACAGATAAGGACCAATTCTACCGTGGGCTCTGTATGTTCTTCTTCTTCCCTTGGCAGCTCTGTTTGTTTGAACGTGCTCGATGGTTAAGTTCTTCAAGTTTTTGGCATTGGCGTTGGATTCTAAGTTCTGGACCAAGCCCAAGACGACCTTGACTGATTTCTGAGGCCATCTGCCTGCAGTTTTTCCCCATTGAGTGGCTTGACCTGTTCTGCCGATACCTCCGTAATATTTGGTGTAGGGCACGCATCTCTTCTGAGCGAGCACATCATTTAAATATTTTTTAGCATTGGCAATTGACATTCCTCTGATGGCCTTTGCAGTTTCATAGGTGTTTTTGTAGTGCACTCTAATGTCCTTGGCAGATGCGCGTGCCACCTTGGTGCTGGTTGGGTTGCGAGAGTAGACGGTCTTTCCCATAATTTCAATGATCACTAATATTATATTAAAATATTCCTTGCATTTATTATTTTAAATAATTAATTTACCCTTCTTATTATTTTATCTTTAATATTTTTGCAAGAAATTATACAAAAAATCATTATACTGACAGAGTGTGAATTCTGATGAACCCACCGCTGTCATCAGCATATTTTTACATAGTCCTACTCTAATTCTATTTGACATTTGAATTTTTTTATGTTTTTGTATTATGTTCTCCTTTTTATGGTCTGTCTTTATTTTATAGGTTGTCTTCCAGTCTATCTCTCTCGAACATTTTGATTGATTTCATGATATAATCTATTTTAGTTTTAGTACCTTTGTGATCAACACAATCAATGGGCTGTTTGAGAGGCCTAAAATAAGGAGACTGTGCTTATTACTACTATTTGACTTGCAATCTTATAAATTTTTACATTTCCTATCTCTTAGTCCTATTAATCTGAATTTATAACTGTAATCTTGATATTTATTCCTCTAATTCTGCAATATAGCTGGCTTGTTGATTAACTTTTTTGACTAGTTAGCCAACTCTGCCACTATTATCAACATTGGTTTCGGTTTAGCACTAATGCACTAGCTGTTGTATTTCCTGCATGATATTGACTAGTTGATCTTTAACTTTCTCCAATTTGTATAACTCATTAGATTTGTGTGACTTCCCTGATAGTCTCAAGTCATCAGTGTTTATTGGAGCACCAGCATGGGCATCATCACGATTATCATGATCATGATCATGCACAGCAAATGATGACTCACCTGAGCTGTCTACCACTATGTTGATGTGTGATTCACGGTGTGGGTTGTGCCATTTCTATGATATGTTGAAACTTCTATTCTATTCTCGCGAGGATTACATCTACTCTTATATCTGCTACAGGAAATTACTATGAGTATCTTATTTTATCTAAGGGCTACCTGGAATTGGCAGTGATAACGCAATCGAAGGCAAAGGTAACGACGAAGATAGTGAAGAAGTAACAGGAGATTATGGCTTTTGAACAGGCTTAACCTTTAATGAATTTTTTCGGTTTTGTGTTGCAGTCTTTTAAGCAAGAAGTTGTTCTTAAAGCCTTTTGATTCTTTCAGATTGTCTATCAATGATTTTTAAATATTCAAGACATTTCAAACATTATTTAGTCTGAATATTAAAATTCTGCAAAGAGTGTTGTTATTTTTTAGCTGTTTTTTGTTCATCAATGTTCATCAAACTACTGGTAGGATCCAATACGATATCTTTGCTCATCATAGATATCACACTGTCTTCTCTTCTGCCGTCGCTGGCTGAGAGTTTAAAAAAGTTAGAGTCATAATCTGATTACTTTCTTGATTTTCCTGTATTTTAAAACACTTGAAAATTACCCACAGTTTCCTTCTTTGCAGTGTCTTAGATGTAAATTCTGCTGCTATCTTTAATGTTTTAAATTTTCTTAAAAATTTATTGATTACGGAAATTAGTCTCATTAAAGCGTTCTTATAGTCCAAAAATATAACTCATGAGACGCTGTTCCATTTAGTGCATATCTTTCTTTACACTCTTTCTTATTTAAAATTACAACTGCGAAATTTAATCTTTTAACTGATGTATTGTGTTCTACAATTTTTAGATATACTCATGCAAATAAGTAACTGATGATGGAAGCACAGAAGCTTAGGCTGATGATGAAAATTACATTCGTTTTATATTTGTCGGACTACTGTTATTGGAATTATGATCTGCGCTTGTTTCCAGTGTCGGCAGCCTGTACTATTTTGGTGTCGGTTTATGTTGACTATCATCTTCAGCTTACTCTCTATTATCATATCTTTATTCGAGCTATTTTAGTAAAAATACCATTTGGTCTTTAAGTTTATTATTTTTCTGAGCTAATTCATCAAACTGTTCAGTATAGCTTCTCTGCTTTTACAATTACTATTCAAGCTCTTTAATTCGTTGTTTATAGATCTCTTATTTTTATAGGCTGAGTCCACGAGCTGACCCATCGCTTTTTTCACTTGTGGGCACAAACTTATTGAAACTAGCTTATTGTTTTAGTTTGGCTTACTGCCTGCCTATTGCTAAAAATTTCTATATTTATTAGATGGGCGAGCATGTTGACTGCACTATATTGGAGTTCTTCATGTCTGGCGATGGTGACTTTATTCTGTTTCTGTTCAATCGTATTGATTTTGCCTTGTTTATCATGCAGCGACTTATCAGAGAGGAGTCGATATTTTATTGATAAATTTCATTATTCCTATTTACGATTCTCATAATTGATGCGAATGGATACAAAAATACAAATATCAATCAGCTTAATTATTGAGTTCTGCTTATTAAATTCTGTCTACTTAATTGTCCTACACAACTGGATGCTTTTCACCTTTTCTCATTTTCCTATAAAATCTCTACATATGTTATATCTTTTATTTCTATTACTGCGATTATTTCAGCTTACGCTGGCTTCTCAGTTTTATATCTATTCTGTGTCGGCTGTCTGATGGCAATAACTTAATATTTTATGCAGTGGGAACGAATGGCAACCAACTCGGGTCATCAAATGTGATATATGATTTCTGATTAAAGGAGACGTGTTTACTCCACCACGCTGACATATGGCTCAGAATGCAATCGTAGTCTTTCTATTTGAATGATTAAAATTTAGTGAATCGGTCTTTAGATTTCAAAGTAGCATCAAATCTGGCCTGATATTTTTATTTTAATATGCCGACATGACCGGTGAAGTGATCTTTAGTTTCTCGTTTATAGCTGCAGATAATTTTGTTCTTGGGATCATAGGAGTAGCATGATCCACTTGGCCTAAACTTATTTTCGCCGACTAGAAACCCGCTCATTTCTCCATTAAGTACTCTTCCAAATACAACACCCTTATCTTTAAACTGTACGAACATTTCACCATAGAATAGCCCACTAGCTGAGTTCACACCGATATCAGCAGTAAGCTCCATGGTCCCGTATAAAACATAGCCTGACCCCTGAAAATAAAATGAACTCTGTGGAGGGTGATGGCTGATTTGCTCCCCTGAGAACAAGCCGCCTGCGATTTATGCTTGAAATGTTTAGCCTAAAGTAGGATTAAAGGGTTTATCCATATCTGTGAATAATCTTGAAAAAGTAAACATGAATGCTGTGAATTTCTTAACTCTTTCACACGCATCGGACTCAATATCATCGAAAAATAGTGGTACGGCTGCAATACTTTTCGCAAAAGTTTCAAGTATAGATTCAGGCTTCATCGCAAAGACTGGGAAACTGATCCCCATAAATGAGCCACTAGTTACGAACTTCTTAAGTACAAATTTAATAATTTTGGTTTGATTTCTCTTTTTTTCCTTGCTGATGAGTTTGAGTCCACCATTTTATGCGTTGAGTTCCCAGTCAGTTTCGATTAGATACGATTTTTGCCTTGTATACTTCGCGTATTTCTCTTCATGGTTGCCTTTTTCTTGGAACATATTTTTGAGACCAATTTGTGCCACTAAATTAGTGCTTAATACCGGGGTGGGGATCATTGTTATGTTTATGATTATGTATGTCTCAGATTAAGAATATTATAAATGTATGCATTAAGATACGATTTTATTTACGTATTGTCACGGATCTAAATAGTTTATCAGAATATGCAGTTTGTTTTAATAAAATGAATAACAAAAGATATCAATGTTCAATTTCATGCCTGTTTTATATTTTATATGATTTATTTATTGTTTTGGCTAACTCAATGACAAAATTTTAGCTAATTGGGATAAACTGATACATGGCAATATATAAGTCTATAAAAAACAGAGCATTGTGGATGGGAGAGACAATGTGGGAAGGAAGCCAAAGTTGCAGAGTATTAATATTAATGAGTTAAAATAAGATATAAATTAATATCCATCCACTATCTAAAATGCAAAAAGATTGTCAACAGCTCAAGAAACCCTCAAAGAATACAAAGAAAAACCAAAAAATCAATGAAAAATCTACCGAATAGAATCAATAAATTCGATTTGCTGGCATGACTCGTTGCGAGTTCGTTGCTTGGTATTTCCATTATTTTATACATAGTCTCAAGGCGCTCCCCACTGAAGAGAGGTACCTTAGCTTGAAGATAAAGTGTCCGCAGTTAGTTAAGCAACTTTTCGATATCAATTTGCGGCTTGGGGACTCATGGCGCATCTAAAATTAGATGAAGAAACCACCAACAAAGATTATGAAAAGTTTCTTAATTTCTTTACAAAACTTCATCGATGGACTGGTGCTGATATCCGACTAAGACTATTTGGACAGCCTTGGATTCGATTTTAGCTTCGTCGGATGCCCTGAGAAACTGTATGAAACCTTTGTTAATTTGATTGTCGGTTGGGATAAACTTAAAACCAAGAGTAAGGACAGTCCCTCAGATTAACATTCAGCCCTATTTTTAGCATTAGAGAAATAAGATTGGCTCTTTAAAGCTCTAAGATTGTTCTAGTAGGATTATACTACCAAATTTAAAAAGACATGGGATCCATGCATTTTGGAAAAATAGAGAAATTAAAAGAAATAATTTGGTAACTTTTGGAAAAACTTATCAAAAATACGAAAAATTAACTTTTTGCTTCTCGACTACGATGATGCCAAAAGTCTATCTCTATAAATAATTGGTGGTGGCATTAAGTTATAGCCATTCCAGTTAGAATAAGAGATCAACGAGCTGATTAATTTGGATCGAAAGTAGATCTGCAATAAATTTTTCAAAAGCAGAGTTAAAAAATGTGATGTCGGACTCTGCGCTTATTATGAGATGATCTACAGAAACTGGAGAGATTTTGCGGGTAAGAAGAAAACAGACGGTAAAAAGAAATACAAAACCCAAAATAAGAGAGAAAAATCATTAGATGCTTGTTCAAACGAGACAAACTAAACATAGATGAGAGACTCACGAGTGACAGTTTCATAAGTAGATTTATTCTAAGTTCTTAAATAAGACGTATTGGAGTGCACTGATCAAATTTCATAGAATTCAAACAAATATTACGATCGCAGAGTGCTCGCATTTGAACGTATCTCCGCAGTATTCAAATTGTACAACGTAACGTGCCGTTTATTCGGTAGCTGTGCCAGTGGCATTACTATTGACAATAGTGACATCGATATTGCAATTAACGAGAGCATTCTTAAATTGTTCCAGGTTGAGTCATAAAAGAAGTGCCAGATGAGTACAGCATTTTAGTTCATGGGTGAAGTGTTCGAGTCATTGTCTTGGGTGTCAAAAGTCAAAGTTATCAAAACTGCAGCTATTCCGATAATTAAGTTAGTCATCAATACTGAGATTCCTGTAACTTAACAGTTTTTCACATAGGAGTACCAATAGATACTTAACAGAAAGATATAGAATGGAGGATAAGTTCATGCTGATTTAACAATATAGACAACAGAAGAATAAAGTGAAGCTTCAACTCATTTGGGCATAATTTCAACAAACCAAATAAACAAATGGATGGACTAGATATTAATATTGAGACCAATTATTATCCTAATGAAGCACTAACTATCTAAGAATTTATTGAACTAGACTTATCTAGGTGGATTGAACACATACTGTCTTGTGGTGATGATAGTTTCTTTCATCTATAGTCACAATTTAGAGAAATAGGAAAATGTGGCTGTAGTTTTAATCAAATTTTTGAATTTCTATAGCTGCTAGTTTAATTAAAAAAGTCATGGTGTAGACTTAAGGGATCAAAAATGTATATTCTATGAAAAAGGTAAATAAGAGTCTAAATTTGCTGATCTAGAGGTCAGGGATCCATTGAACAAAGGCAAAATTATGACTAAAAACTGTTACTAGTTCCCAAAAATAAAATAGATAATGCATAAAATGTACTTAAGTTGCATAGCTGAGAAATAGAAACTGTTAAATGAAACTTATCATTTTAGATCCAAGAAACGAGTGAGTAAAATGAAAACGAAATAAGAAAGTGAAACTGAGTCAGGTTCATAAAAATAGAAACTTAAAAACTATTTCATGGAGCTCATTCAGTGATTTATATTTTTCATTTTACTTCCCTAAACCATAATATCTAAAATTGTATATTAAAGGAATAAAATATTTTCATTAATATCATATCTTGCATATCTAAGAATTAAATGAGGAATGGTATTTAAATAGGTATAGAGATCATTGTCTAAAAGTTCTAGGCTTAGTAGCTTTGAAAACAGATCTGTATCTCCTTTGGCTGGCACGAGATGTGCTTCTCACAATAGGGAACTTGATTCCATTTTCCCTGAAGAGGTGAGACTTAGGTCTGCGTATGTCGTCCTTCTTGTTAAGAACTGCAGTCCTGATGATTGAAACAGTGTCTCTTGAGGCTCTGTGGTTGCCTGCCATTTCCATATGGAGCTGACTGACTGCGCCATTGAGTGACACATCTCTGAACTCCTTGTACATGTTATGGTTTCCAGTTCTGGATTGATAACGGAGCACAATTCCGAAAGTTTTAACGTGATTGGCTCTCTTCTCATAGATTTTATTGACTGAGAGGATCTGACCTTGTGCTGCTTTGGTCTTAAGTTGCCTTCTCAAGTGATACCAGAATTTGGATTTAGCGACGACTTCGTTGGGAGCAAAAAGTCTAAGAGCGTAGACTTTAGGGGTGGGATCTTGTTCAGTGGGCAGCTTTCGACCCATGACCAAATACTGATTAATCTGAGCTAGTGAGAGCGAGTACCTTCATTTGGAAAGACGAATCAGAAGGGTGTTGTGCGGTTTGCTTGGCTATTTTAACCATCCAATTTAATATTATTCCGAAATATAAAAATATTAAATCATTTGTACTTCCTGCATATAATCACCAGTTGGAAATATATGATATACTCCATAGGCAAGTACAGTTAAAGTCTCGCATTAATTATATTTCGCCTCACTCTTGGCCTGCGTCTGTTGATATGGACTTGATAGACTTATAGCTGCAATATTTATGCTTTAGTTCTTTGTTTTACCTAAGCAGTGATGCATTTTAATCAGTGACCTGAGTCACTACCCTGTTCCATTTGTTCTAGGAGCTCAACAGCATTTTGTTTAATTTTTCTAGTTCTTTCTCTAGCTTATAATGCTATGAAATCAGTTTCTCGAACTCACTGAGAGGAATCTTCAAAATTTCCTTGCTAGTCTATATGGACATCTTCTATTCTATTCGAAAATAGTAAATTATAACTGTTTATGATAATAAAAATAAACGAATGAGTAAAATCAGATTGTTTCTTGCTCTAGCTCGAAGTACTGGCTCAGTATTTTGACAGTTTCATCGTACACACTTCGACTTTCGTGCATTTGTAGCTATTGCAATCGATTGGAGCCTCCGCACTACAAAAATTTATTCATTATGATATTTTGACCATTTAAACTATACTTTTTCCCTAGGAATAATAATTTGTTTAGTCTACTGAGCACATTTATCAATATTTCGCTATCGGTTTAGTTTAGCAAGTGAGTGAACACTCTAATAACGTCGTAATGCAGAAGCAAGTCAATGAATTTTTATTTGCTAGGAGAAGTGACTGATAAATTACTATATATCCAGCAGATCTAGCATCGGACTTACACTATGTCCTGGTGGAATACAGTGCCAATTGAATTAAGAAGAGCTGTGTTGTTTAAGAATACATCAGCTTGAGCTGGTGTCCCTGCTGCGATGTTTGACAATATCCAACTGATTTATCGTCTGATTGCTTTTTTGGGGTGATCTAGCATTTTAATACCCAAATCGAATATACCGCATTTTATTAACTATTCAATATGGTTTTAGTTGCCTGTTGAAATATTACCGATGATTTTGATAGCAGGCACATATATCTGGTTATATGAATCCTGTGAGTGTTAGAATAATTCTGGTATTATCTAGGCTTTCATTACTCGCTCCATTCTCGATTTCGAATTTTCGGACATGTAGTAAATTGCCCATATCACATCAGACAGTACGTCCTTGCTTGACGGTGTCTTTAAAGCTTTTGATTTAAGGACTTTGCATAAGATAGGACATGCTTATTTTATGTATTTTAGCTAGGGTAAGGGTTTTCCTCTGCATAAATTGGTTACAGCCCACGCTCCATTTCTTATTAGTGAAGGTTTGGTTGTTTTCTCGATTACGTCAATTAATGCTTTCATTCCTCCCGCTTTTAATATTAGATCTCTGTATTTAGGGTTGTCTGCAGCAATGTTACCGATTCCCCACACAGCCTGCTACACAATACCGGGTTCATTTTATATTAGTAAGCTGACGAATAGATCAATGCCGTTGCGTTATACAATTTTACTGCAGTACTGCGACTCCCCTGAGGCCACATTAGTGAGAATCCATGAAGATTATAGTTTGATCTGTGGCAATTATTTCTGTTGGGCCATCCACATGCATTTATTAAGCAAGCCCTTATCGACGAACTTCTTAATGGGCGGATCAACATGTCTAGCGAGTAATTTGCGCATGCCGATAATACCGCGATGCTGGGTGAGCACATCGGGAGAATTTATATACCCAGCGATTTCATCAAACATAGAGTCATTTACTTCAGTGTTGATTATCCTAAGTTACATCTGTAAGTACTGTTCGATTTCAGAGTGGTATCGCTTGTCAAGAATGATGATAGGAGCTTATTATTTGATTTATTACATGGAAGAGTTATTGGTTACATCATGGTCCATGAACCTGCGCTTGCTGAGAATCTATTATCGGTTCTGCTTGCGGATCGAGATGCTGAACTACTCTCGCTTTTTCTTGAAGCCCTCCAACTCCTATGACATTAAATACCTATATATTATAAATTAGCCTCACCAACATGCTTAATCCATTATATTCCATTTACTTTTCATTTCCTAATGCTAATACATACACTCATAAATTTGGTTCAAAATTGAAGGTTGTCAACAATTGTCTTATCAGTACTCATTATAAACGAAGAAAGACACCTTAATGTTGATCTTGCAGTTGACGCGGATATAAATTAGTCCTTTTTTATTAGCTGCTGTTATGTTATAAACAAAAGAAAAGCTAAATTCTCTAAAATTCAGTACAGTTCATAATAAATAGAATGGGAAGAAAGATGATGGCCGCGGTGCTGATCACTTTGGCCGCATTAATAACCATAACAAATCAGGGCTGTATCCATGATCACTTTGCTGCTAATGCCACCTATCACTACTACGATGACCTAAGCTAAAACGAGAGACTGTATCATAAAACTGCTTCAAGCCGATTGTTACAGACTACGACTACGACTACAACTACTCTCGCTGCAGACTCGACTTCATTAGGGACTTCTACTATGAATAAGTATCAGTGATTGTAACTCAGAATTCGGATATATGCGGACTACTCGTTCATACAGACTGGAGGCCAGACATAGAAAAATCAGATTAAAAGATTAGTAAATATCACAGCCAACTATTTCTACAACGTACTGCAAGTGAATAGACTGTCTCGCCTGTTCTACCCTTCTGATTCGCCCTTGCAATGTACATTCCTCATAGAATTAGGCAATATTTTAACAGTTCCCTCAACCTACGTCACTACGGGAGTCATAGGCGATATCGGTATATTGGTAACTAACTAAATCAACACTTTCCAGTACATTGCCAAATCGACAGCCTGTGCTCTATTGAAATCGAACAATAGGCCAATTTGGGGAGTCATGGTCTGGAATAATAATTATCTTTAGTATGATCAGGTTGGCTTCCAGAAACTCGTCTATGTTTCAGTACATCTGCTTTTATTTTAGATCCACTAAATGACTCATATTTTGGGCTATTCTGCAGCAATGTATGATAAATACCCTGCAGGCAACCCTTACCGAAATGACAGCCGTGGTCAGTACTTGACATCGCCTCTGATAATTCAATAAATGAACGCATATTTCGGTTGCAATTCATCATACGGTCTCATACTGTAAGACCAAGACGGCACTCTGATACCTTCGCACTCGTAACGCAGAGTATTCGGCAATGAGTACATGATCGCGAGTGGCAAAAAAGGTGCATATTTCAGTAGAACCAGTGTGGCATTGTTCAATTCTATGGGCTGGTACAACATGACCTACGACTATGCTTAGCCTGCCATCTGGGGCAAAAATAGAGGCTGCACTTTCTATAATATCAACAACTGTGTGTTTCCATAGTTCTGTAGTGGCACCGATTTTGGCTGTGATTGGGATGTCACTGCAATGGGGCAGTGCAATATTGATAATTTCGCAGGTTCATGCAGATTGGTTAATTACTTCACTAACACGATCTGCATTGATGAGAACTACGAGATCAAAAATTTAAATGCTAATTTGCTAGCTCAAGAAAGAGGAGGATACAATTCTCGATGTTTTTCATCAACATATAGGCAGACGGGATTAGCAGCTTCAGTGTTGAACAACAGATGCTATGTGACTGTCTGTTCTGCTTCCAGAAGCTATTTATATATTTTAGTTGGTCAAAATGTTATAGTTTGCACTTCATCCAATATGGGAAATAACATTGGAGCTCCCTCTGGTATGGATGGCACTTTAAGATGTCCAACTAGCTTCAGCAATTATTGTGATATTAAGAAAACATGCACCTATGGCTGTAACAAAAATGGAGCATGCATTAATGGACAGTGCTTATGTACAGGAGCAACAACATTGACATCAACTTGTTTGGATGTGACATTGTCTACAACACAAATGGACACAACAAGCGGACTCATTAACTCTATTATCATCAGCAAGGGCGACATGCTCATTTTGACAAATTCTAAGGTGACAAAAAGCAAATAAGTTAACGATGCGATTGATAAAATCATCACAAAGGCACTAAACAGTGGAGGTGAAATTCGTCCTACTTATGCTGGGTCCATCAACACCAAAGCACAAAGAGGCACTTACTTAGATCCAGAATTTGGAGACATTGTGCTGTGTGAGAAAAAGTTCGGATGTCTCGACTGTAATAGATTTGGATGCTTGAACTGTCCAGTTGGCACAACTAAAAACGAGGGAAAGTGTCTAGCACCAAGAAGATTGTGAAGTTTATTATTTCTGCTCTTTTATTTATTTTGTACATGATTTATTTTATTCAAGAGTAAAAACCGCGTAGTTTGAAATCATAACTCTCGAATAAATTCCATATATAAAAGATGACAAAACAACAGCAGTTTATAAACAATTTAAATGCTGTCATAATTTGCCTACGCTCGTCTGCAGTCTATTGATGGTGAGGAGTTCTTTCTTCATACCATTCCTGCGGTGATCAGCTCTCGAAAATTTAAAGATAATGAGATGGGAGCTAAAGGTGAGATCGAGTGTCTATCCATCACTGGAATTTTCAACATTTACCTCCACCACGCTATCATATTCTACGAAGAATAAGGATATAGATTGCTGCCTATCACTGAAATTTCCGTTGATGGATCTCCGGCTTACAGCAATTTTTCACTTATTGAATCTTTGAGCAAAAAGGGGAAAAATTAAATAGAGCATGAAATTTCATTAATCCTTTAAAATCATAAAAAATACGCGACTTTGCCTTTGAAGGAAGTTAGTAAAATATTAATTCTTGCTGAAAAACCCTAAATCTTCTACTTCTGTCTGCCAGTGGCTCACCCTCAACGAAATTATTTCAACCAGAGGGCTCTAATGCTGGGAAACTCTGAGAATAATGCAGTACATTTGTCGACGGGTACAAAATGGTCAAATGATGATCATGAACAACTGAAAAGATTATTACTTTTGTATGGATACGATCGTTGGAAACAAATCCAAAGATCAGCTGGAAGTATGGGCAGCAAATTGGATCAAAAGCCATTAACTGAAATTAAAGCATACTCTAATGGATTTTTGAGAGCTTTGGGCCTAGCTTTGCCATAAGACGAAACAAATTTGAAGCTTTTCTTACAAAAATTAATTTAAGAACATGATAAATAATTTCAGTAACACCAACCCAGCTTAAAAGACTGGTAACCCCATATTCAGCTGCCACAGCGTGCAATTCAATACACAAAAAGGCTACAACTTCTGTTCAGAGTAAAGAACTTAATATGCAAGTACAGATAAGATTCAATGAGGAGCATGGAAGTCAAAGATAGAAGGAAAATTAATTGGGACGGGTTGTTAAACTTTATACCTTTGGGGCTGTTGTTCGGGCAGAGACCAGCAGTCTGGTGGGCTAAAAAGCATGACATCGATCTACTTTTAGGCATTTATAAGTATGGATATGCTAACTATGTGAATATAAGAGCAGCCAAAGAATATTGTTTTGCATAGCTAGAAAAATCTCATGCTTATCAAGATTTCCCTGTCGCTGATAACTTAACGAGAAGACTAAAGAAATTAATAAATACTATCGTAAAAGTGCAACAAAATCAGAAATAAATAGATTTTTAAGAATAAGCTTCAAGTGAGTAAGATGAAAAAGCTTGGTTTGATCAATAAAAGAGAATTCTGTTCAATATTTTGGTAGACTATGGAGTGCCAGTTGGAACTGATAACAAATCTAATTGGAGTGAACTGAAATAAAAAGTTAAACTACAAATAAAATAATTCAATAAAACTCCAGCCCAGGTGGAAAAGATGGTATCAAGGTTTAGATGGAACTGTCAGTAAATTATATCAGATGAAAAAATGAAAGATTAAACAAGTATAGTTGGCAGCACTCAAAATGGAGTATTTAAAATAACTTACGATCAAGCTAATAAATTCATTAAGAACATAAACATTCTTGAATTTATCCGTAAGTCAATCCTCTCGATGGAAGAAGAAAGTTTATCGGTATTTCTAAAATAAGTGTAATAAAAAAGTCCAAATCTTCCGCATGACCATCCTGCTTATATTTAAGGAAAACATGATGCACAATTGTTAACTCACGTCAACAAGAACGGACTGGTGGCCTACTCTCCTGGTAAATTAAATGAGACAAAAGTGTTTGCCCGGATGGAATGGTTATGTGAAATATATAAAATTGTTAAAGAAAAGCTACAAAATACTAAAAAGAAGTATAAAACGTTTGATGAGTCTACAAAAAAGAGACCAAAGTTCTAAATTTCTAAGGACAAAGACGGTAACATAAAATTCCCCATTTCAGTGAACCCTTCATTGACTTTAGTGGCAACGGGTCGCATTTGTGTGCTGCCTAATTATCATTCTGAGCACAACTTGTTTCCAATCGGCTATGTTTCAATCAGGACTCACGCATCTATGTTCCACAAAGGACAGCGAGCCAAATACAAATGTGAAATTTTGGAAGGTGACAATCGACCAATTTACAAAGTGACACCTGAAGAAGACCCAGATCACCCCATCATCAAGGATTCAAGTACAGGGTGTTGGGTATACATTTGTCAAAAAGTTAATGACCTGCAGGATGTGAAAAAGTAAAAAGTAACAATTTCAGGCACTGAGAGATTCGGACTCCTTGAACAAAATGTTGTCAGGCTACTCTAAGATCTACCTGAAAGCTAAAAATGCACAAAATATAAGTTTAAGAAGAATTTACCCAAATAAGCAGAGTGATCATTCATGCAAATTAAAGTGTTTATCATTATTTACAAATGCTAATTTATTGATACGCTGTACACGTTAAAGAAAGCATAAATGGAGGGAAATCGAAGACCATTTATAATATTAAAAAATGACGACTGAACGATATGATCGAAGCAGCATTGTGGGTCTTACGATGGCCACAGTCAATCCTTGCAATAATTTCATTATTGACTATCTGATAAGGACTAAGATAAAATCAGACAAACAGGTGTCGACTAAGTACTATATGTACAATTTGGCGATTGAGTCAGTAAGAAAATACCCTCTTCCATTGATTTGTGAGTAACAACTGGCTGCACTAGAGGGATTTGGCAATTTCTTTATCAATCGGGTAGCAAAACTGATGAAAAGACACTATTCACGAGGGAGACTGCCCAATGAAGCATAAATGGAATAAGATGACAAAGACCATCTTGATGGACTTAGATAGAACATCCGTAGTCTCAGTCTGCGCAAGGAAAGGTAGGGAGAAGAGGGAAAGGAGAAAGACAGATACGATGACGATGACAGAATGAAGGGAGATTAAGATGACTCATAAGATTATTTAAAAGACGATAATTCTGAAGATGGGGCACGACCGGTTTTTTAAAGCGACGATGAAATTGAATAATAAAAGGTATCAAAGGGAAGATCTAAGAGTAAGAAAACTGAAGAAACATTAAAGTTCTAAAAATTAATGTTTTAAAAGTAATATGAAAAGGTTAAATCTGAGAAAAGTGAATACCGAACTGAGAAAAGTATTATAAGCACTATAAAATCTAAAAAGAAGCTAAAAAATTATCGGCCTAGGAGAGGCACATAGCCTTATTAAATTCTGAAAGCAATTATCGAATTGTAAAAAGTTGGCAGGAGAACTATCCTTAGAGGAGACATTAACGAATATATGTTCAATAAAAGAAAAGAGAAGATGAAAGGGTGGACGCCTGTGCGAGAGAGACTACTATAATTTGGGTACATCATTGCAAATCCCAACAACGAAGAGGAAATACAAATAACTGATAAAGGCAAGGACTACGTTAATGAGTGTGAGTAAAATTAAAGCAGTAGAAGTCGATCAAAAAGCCGAAGCAAGTCAAGTCAAAGCAATGATTAGTCAAGTGCAAGTGATAGCGAGAGAAATCATAAAAAGAAATCAAAATCAAAACGATCAATTGCAGGAAGTAAAAGTTATATGCGAAGTAAACAAAAATCAGTAAAGCCATCCAACTATGACCAAATACATCGAAGACTGAGATATAAACGAGATACCTTACTTGAGAAATAACCTTTAATTGTAGGAAACGTTTACAGAGAACCCATAATCGCCATCAACGATAAGAGTGAAATAAATCAGAAAGACAATGATAGGATACAATAAATATTCAAGAAGTCTGCGATCTAGGTTAAGTTCACTGAAGTAGCTTTGGATTTTGGAGATTTTTACTGGACCATCGCCGAATTATTGCTCGATATAGTTGTCATTCGCATCAAGTGTGAAAATTTTGACATCGATGAGTATCTTCTAATGTGTCAAAGAGCAAAATACAGTCAAATTGAGACCGTATATTTTGTGTTTGAAGACTCCAACACCAAGAGCAGAAATGTAGATGGCAGAGTGAGTCTAATAAACGATGTAATTGCTGATACCAGATTTGCGGGATTTAAAGTTATAAAAACATCAGGCATTTCTCAAACTATGAACTTTGTACTTCAAATTTCTTCAGATTTGTCTAAGAAAATCAAAGCACTTAGTCAGTTTGGACAAGTGAAGCCAATGTCTTTCATTGGAACTGTAAAGTAAATAAATGAGCACATGCGCAGGTTTAGGGTTGGAATATCCAAAAATGTGGCAATTTAATGTTTATATTGCGTGCCTAACATTACCCGGGAGATTATCAAAAAACTTATCCATAAAATGCCAGGCATTTGGTATCTTTATCGTAGGCTGTAAAAACTAAGAGACAACAAAGAACGCAGATCTTTTCTATTTTGGTTTTTGAAGTAACTCCAGCCTAAGAAAGGCATGGTGAGACTTATTGTCGATTTGCTCTTCCATGGGGATTATGATTTCTGAGAATCAAGCAAAATTATGATTTTAAGAATATCATTCATTTAAGTTAGAATATGCATGTTCTTATAATCAATATTTAACGTTTAAAATTTGTTAATAGTTAATATTCATATAAATTATAATGCCAGATTTGTTAATTCATGTTAATGTTAATCGTTTTAAATTATTTTTAAAGCAAATTATTGATTTTAACAATTAGTTATATAGAATTTATCTTTGACTCCAGAATGCTGCAGCACAGACAAGACAGTCGTCGATTTTATCGAAGTCCAAAGATATTAAGCCCATCTCCAAGTTCATCCGGGCTAAACAATATTAAAATAACGCCAAGCCAATCCTATAGGGATGACGACAATACATTAAAATAAGGCAAGCGAGAAAATGGTACAATTTACGCAAGCTTACTAAACAGACTCAACTTGGTTTAGATTAGTTTAGCAGAGTAGAGAAGTTAAAGAGTTAAGTAGTACTATAAGATGGTGAGGATGATCAAACAGAACTAATGCAAGCATTCAGCCATAATCTATGATTCTGAAATCAAATACAACAAGCTGCTTTCCCCTGAGACCTTTATACGCGACACCAAGAAATAGACAAAGAAATCAACAATGAAGTAGTCACAAACTGACAGAATTAATAAAGCCGATCAAAATGCGAATAGCAATATTAAAACTGCAATTAGTTTATCCCAGAAGCCTGAACCTGAGTTCCAGACTCCAGATAACGATGTCTCAAAACTGACGGATATGAATTAGCTGTCAACCGAAATATATCAGAAGTTGTAGGCCAGTCTTAGTTATGAGCTCATTAAGAAAATGCAGATACTTCAATAATAGACGAAAAAATAAATAGAGTCCAAGCTTGCATAACAGCTTGCAGATATTTAAAAGCAGAACTCGACCAGCTTGATATCTTTGGCTACATAAATGTTCACATAACAAGATAATAAATTTCAATAACAATTTAAAAAATGGTCAGAACAGCAATCTAATATGAAAATTGATTTAGATGAGCTTTTTCCTTAAAAAGATTAAATCAAATCATAGCTACAAACTCTTGCATTTCGTTTGCAATAAGCTTTCAATTTGTTCAATGATTTGTAGAACGAGACCAAGGCTAAAATAAGTGAAATAGACAGTGTAGTGAGTGAGTTTGACTAAAAATTCGGTAGAATCTCTTCGCTAAGTTAGTCTGACTACACTACGATGTACAAAAAGTTAGAAGATGTGTAGAAGTATTGGACTTTAAAATTTTAGTCCAGTACTAAGGAAACTACTGATAGCAATCAAGCGTGTAAGCATGAATTAGCTTAAAAATAATAATCCTAATCAGATAAAGATACCTCCATTCCTTCCTTATAAAGTATTAAATTATAAATAATAAATAAGAACGAGGAAATATTTTCAAATTGTATTAACAATTTAAGAGTGGAGATAAGTAAAGAAGTCGATGAAAAATTAAAAGCAGTGTAGACCTCATTAGGTGAGACTATTGATCTCCATATTGAATGGGTTTAGTCTTTTATTAAACGCACTGAAAAATAACAGAAGGCGATATATCTAAAATTTAATGAAAACTCTTATTCGAACGAGGCTGAGAGAGATATTTAGTCAAATAAGCAACTTACATAAATATTGAAATCTCTAATAAAATTCGAAAATCAAGATTAAAATAATAGATGACCCATCGACAGCTGAAACTTTGTTTATCGTAAAAAATGATAGTGAGTTCAGCAGACTTGATGTTGTATATTATTTGTGTTCAAAATATCAGAACTACTCAGGTATGCAAATTATCAAAGATGGTACTCAAGTAGTCCAGTTCTATCAGACTTGAATATTTTGATAATATCTTACAAAATCTAATAAGAATGTCAAAGCGTTTTTCGTCTTATTTAGGCAGTATTTTGATGTTACTTAGGCCACTTTTATAATTTAAAGGTTCAAGTCAATTATAAACTGAAAAAGTTTTACCAGCCGCCAACAATTAATATAAAGCGTATTTATGAACTTTGTCATTTAATACCCTAAAACTTAAATAATTGTATTTGTTCAATTAATAGCTGCACTGTCGTTATTTAAATTACTAAGTGCATCAACAGTATATTTAATTTGGCTTTGTAATTTTTATTTCCTGGCGGGGATTCAATTTTAGTGGTAAGAATATCAACCACTGTCGGTTAAGTTTTTGTTAATAGTTATAGCCTTCCATTAATAATTTTAGTATCGAACAGTAATAACTGTCAATTTGTCGGAGAAGAGAAAAATAAAAAATTGAAAATTGTCAACAATTTGCCCACTGTCAGCCAAAGTCAAAACTGCATTAAAATCCTATTAGGCTTTTAAAATATATACAAAGTGAGTATACTGTGAAGCTTTTCAGCCTGTGCCTTCAAATCATTAATTTTTAAATTATACACGAGGAAGGAAATGAAATAATTTTACAGCTTTGCATAAAAACAATTAAATCTAAGTGATAGTCTGCTGCAAACTATATTATGATAACTCTTTAAACTTCAAGGATTGGTAGCTCTAAATCTGTTCAAGGGCTCTTTTAATTTTTTGCATAAGCACGACTCGCAAAACTAACTTATTAAAATTTGATTTCGCCAATATTTCAGAGCCAGACTGAAACTACCATGGAGTACTTGCTTTGGCTTGATAGTTGTTAAAGATTTCTGGAAAAACTAAGCTTCCAAATTAATATGTGATATAATTTTTTATTTAAACGATGTCGTACTTTATTCCTATGTGGTTTGTGTTCCCGGTTCAGACTCCATTGATTTAGCTTCAGGAGCCACTCATTTAGAGTATAAACTAAAATTCGTAGCCAAGTTAGGCCTGCCATTCACCCGTTGAGCACTAGAAGTGGGAAAAATATTTGGAAATCTTTCGATGTTACTTAAGCAAAAAGGCAAAAAAGTTGGCCAAAAAGCTATGGACCAAGTAAGAGGATGATCTCTTGATGCGCCTGAATGCAGAGGGACTCGCTTGGTAGTAAATAGCAAATCTTATTAAGCAAACAAACTCCAAAATTTGCAAAAGACGCTATGAGAGATTAACTGAATCCCTCGTAAAGTGGCCCAAGTAACTGGACTAGGAGATTAAGGACTTGGCCTAGTCTTACAATCTCAACTGGGCGAAAATACATAGCACTCTGTATTCGAAACACCTTTATAATTTTCCTCGGCATTCAGTAAAGGAATTAAAGTAGAGATATTTACTGAGTTTAAGACCTGGGATTATAAGCGAGGAATGGAGTCTTGAAGAGGATATAGAGTTACTCACCATTATCAGGGACAAAGGCACGCATTGGAGAAAACTGTCTGAAGTCATTGGCAGCAGGACTGAATTGCAACTCAAAAACCGATATTACGGCACTCTGAAGCCACTAGAGAAAAAAGTACTCAGGAAACTAAACATAAGTCTTAAGCATTTGAAGAATGAAATAACTGTTTCTTAATGATATCATCAACTGTGTTAAAATTTAATACTTCTCACTCCTATATTTTATTTGCTCCTAAACTGATGTGAAGACCAACGATACTCTAACTTACCTAACGTGTATAACTGTTGGGAATAGAAAGAGGAATGGCTTCAGAATAAAATTATTGTTTTTGGCTTTAATTAAATGCTCAGTAAAATATTGTAAATAGGTAAATTCCAGTACAAAGCACTCAAGCGCTCGCGCCCCTAAAATGGAATATATTGAAATTCACGATTTCATATCTAAATTTGACACTTGCTTAAAAATGTTAAATTATATTCTTTATCAAACCTGTCCCGAAAGTTTAGATTCAGATTAAGTTCTCAATTCTATATTGTGCTTAAATAACGCTACCTCTATTCAACTGGAAGCGTTAAACGTAAAATGCATCGGGTGATTGCTATCATCATGTGGTCATGCATATAATGATATCCATTTTGAGGCCGCACCCTCACTGCAATTCAATTTTTCAAGAATATCTTAGGTGTTCAAAAGTAGGGCAAACGAACTGAGTAAGATTTGATGGACCTGGGCTGAATGAAAATTATGATAACTACCTCGCTATTTTATTAATGAGATAATTAAAATATACGTTATTTAGCAATTTAATAATTTCACTAAATTTACGACTTTATTGAATAGAGTTTTTGCTAAGTTATATTTTTGAATAATTTAAAATCTCAATGTTTTCATTCCTACAAAAAAAGATAGCAGTACCGGCCAATTCACTGGCTTTTTCATGCGGGTGGGACCACTACGAAGGCTGGCTTGCCATAGGAGCTAGTGACGGGTTCCTCAAGCTAATCCGTTTATAGGATCCGAGACAAAAACAGCCGAACACTGCGGCATCGGAGAGCGCAGACTTAACAAACCACGAAGCCAATGTTAAAATTATCGACTGGAACCACAAGTACCGTAAGCTCACTAGTTGCGACAGTAGCGGGCTCATCGTCGTGTTTATGAAGCATAATGGATAATGGGTCGACGAGATGGTCAATAATAGAAAAATGTCCACTGTTGTCTCGCTCAGGTGGAGCCCCGACGGCACCAAGATCTGCATTGCCTACTAAGACGGACATGTTATAGTCGGTGGCGTCGAAGGCAGTCGAAAATGGGGCAAAGATTTTAATAAAAGTATCAAGCACATCACATGGGCACCTGATTCTAGGCTGCTTGTTGTAGGCACAAAATAAGGAGAGTTACATGTCTATGACTAAAACGGGGATCACTTGAGACAACTTAAAATAGCAGGGCTCAAAGGAGTTGTCTAAGTCTAGCAATATTTATCACCTGGGCTCACATTAGCAGGACTGGATTGGTATTAATAGGCCAATATGCTCAACGATGATGCTCCAGTAGGGCTATGTGTTGCCTACGAGCAAGGCAGAATGATATTAATGAAGAATGACAAAGATGATGATCCAATTGCAGTCGACACTTCTATGATATTAAGCAAAATAAAGTGGAATCCTACAGGCACGATTGTTGCCGTTGCTGGTTGCTCACTTGAGTACGAAGAGAAGAAGGCAATTGTTAAATTTTTTGATGGAAAAGGAAATCATTTAAAAAACTTGAGAATTCCAAATGCTGAAACCGTCACAGATATTTCTTGGTAAGGGACTGGTCTTCGAGTAGCCATTGCAGCAGGGGCCAATATATTCTGTGCAGCAATCCGACCCAATTATAAATGGTGCTACTTGTCTAACGGAACCTTAGTTTTCGCTTTCCAAAAATCAGATAGAGTTTAATTCTGTGTGGTCTTTTGGGACACGAAGTCAGATGAAAAGTACATGAAGTACGTCAAATAGCTGGCATAAATTAAAGGTCAAGGAGAGTTCTGCGCTATTTTTACTAAAAACGAATATGAAGTGACTCAAATTGACTTATGCAATTCTATTGGTACAATAATCGAATCTAAGCAAGTAAACTTAGACTCTAATATTTACTCAATGTCTAAAACTCATATAATTGTGTGCTCGGAACACTACATGTATATGTGGCAGTACAAGAGCCAAACTTCAAGGTTAACGATGTTTGAGCCCAGCACACAGTCAGGGTACCGCAAGATCGGCAGAGAGGTTTGCTGGTTTGTCGATGATAAGCCTGATCTGTCCACAATTTATGACTCTGAGACCTTTGATAATACAAAATAGAGCGAGGATCCCATCTGCGGAATTGCTGTTAGCGAACAACTTTTGATTATTGGTCGATAGAGTGGAGTTCTCAGAAGATTTACACTTCCTCATATCACAGAAGAAGCCAAATTGTTCTGGAAACCTTTGCCTATGCTGATTGACATTAACTGCGATGGCACCAGACTGGGACTTGTTGACATCTCAGGAGTACTAAATATCTTATAAGTGAACGCTCAAGGCGGAAACGTATTATAATTCGAGAAGAAGGAGTGCTGGGCTATAAAGTGGAGTGAAGACCATCCTCAACAACTTGCCTTCATGGAGAAAAGTAAGCTGACTACGGTCACTAATGTAACAGTGGGCCCTCAAATAGCAACCGATGGCTATATTTGTAGTTTCAATGGACTGAAGGTCATCTACTGCTACCTGGATGACATAATGCTATCGCCTGATGAAAATCTTAAATATGAATAACTTTTTAACGAACATGAGTCAGCAGTACTTGAGAAATTTAACGATCTACTCAAAAAGTAAGGATTAGTCAAAGCCGTACAGTTTGTAGATGAAAATCAGCATCCTTCATTGTGGAAAATCGTAGCTGAAAAAGCTATGATGGACCTTGATTACATCATGGCTTAAAAGGCTTTGATAAAAATAGATGACTATAAGACTTTGAAGCATCTGAAAAAGATCCAGTTGCTGGATGACAGAGAAAAACAAAAGGCATAAGTATTAATTTTATATGGCAAGTACGATGCTGCTGAAAATATTTATCGTAACTTAGAGAGAAAAGATTTAGCTATAAATATGAGAGTACGAGTAGGAGATTGGTTCCGAGTGCTCGAAATGGTGAGAGAAGGTTCAGGCTATGACGAAACTCTAAACAAAATGACGAATCAGCTTGGAAATTATTATGCTGAGCGTTTATAATGGGACAAGGCTGCATAATTCTACATCACAGCAAAAAATTACAAAGGCCTAATATAATGTTTCACCATGATAGAAGACTATGACAGCTTGGCTCAGATTATTGATGAAATACCATAGAATGACCCACTATTAAGCTAACTAGCCGATAGGTTCCAACTTGCAGGTATGGCTTAATACGCAGTCAAGTGTTTTGAAAGAATGGGCGAGTACAAGAAGGCAGTTGACTGCTGTGTCTTACTTAACCATTGGAATATCGCAATAGAAATGGCTGAAAAACATGGCTATATGCAAGTTGAGGGACTTCTCCATCAGAATGCTAATGAGCTACTGAACAAAAATAAAAGACTTGAAGCAGCTGAGCTGTATAGAAAAGCAAATAGAAATACTTAAGCTGCTAAGATATTATCTGGGATAGCCGATCAGTTCATTGACAGAGACAGTAAGCCACTTTACATTAAAAAATTATATGTGATGGCGGCCCTTGAAGTAGACTTATACAAGAAAAGACTGGTCGATGCTACAATGACTGGACAGAACGCAAACACAACAAAAGTAACAATAATATGATCTTAGACTTTGGACTCCTTAATTACGAGTGACATAAACACAAGTTCATAGAAAATATTGAATAATCCTTGGCGTGGAGCTGAAGCTTGGCACTTCTACATACTTTGTCAAAGGCAACTGTACGCAGGCCAGTTCAAATCTGCTCTCAAGACTGCGCTCAGGTTGACAGAGTACGAGCTGGACATGGACGCCAGAAAAATATATACTCTGGTAGCATTATCAGCTTACTATAACAAAGTAAAAAATATTATATGATAGAGTTATAAATAGTGCTCAAGGGCATTCGTGAAGCTGTAAGGCATGGGTTCTCCTGAGTAGAGATAGAAATATATCGACATGGCCGTGAGCATATTTACTAAGCACCCTCCAAAATAGACTCCGGGCTAGATGGTGAAATGCCCTGGCAAGAACTGTAAGGATACAGTAAGCGAGTATGACACATCATGCCGAGGGTGTGGCAGCAATTTCCCAGCCTGTGTGGTCAGTGGCAAGCCCATCATGACTAGAAATTACTACAGATGTAAAGCGTGCAGACACAAGATGTACTAATCATAAGTGGAGAAGGCGGATTTGAAATTCTGTGCGCTTTGTCACACACAGATCGACTTTAGGAAATTCGGGCAGAGGAACTAGGATGATTGATATGATAATGTGCAGTTTTATTGTTTTGATGTTTTATATGGACATTTATATTCAGATATTTTGAATGATTTTATTTTATATTTTACAGACCGCACATACGCGGAAAATAATAATAATATGAGTATTATGGCTTTTCATGGATAGCTTTAGCAATGTATTAGA
>APMI01005025.1_pt1 | contig 29851 bp, 18 predicted proteins | sample 667938 | NCBI WGS metagenome assembly APMI01 (sample SAMN01084076, study PRJNA167559) | wastewater metagenome | biome: Wastewater | place: Denmark: Ejby Moelle, Odense | collected 2011-11-28
AGTGCCAGTGTTGGTTGTGGTTGGCTGGGTGAACTGCACGGTGGTTCCTGTTGTGCCAGTTGTTCCTGTTGTGCCAGTTGTGCTAGTGGATGTGGATGTGGCTGGGGCTACTGTGTTGGGTTATACTGCTATTGGTGCCACTGTTGTTGGTCTAGTTGTTCCAGTTGTACTAGTGCTGGTAGTTGTACTACCTGTATTAGTGGTACTACCTGTATTAGTGGTGCTTGGGCCAGTGATGGGCTGCACGAACACAGGAGAAGCAGTATTAGTATTAGTATTAGTATTAGTATTAGTGGTGGTTGAGCCAGTAGTAGATGTGGCGGGTACGAATGTCACAGTATCGGAGCTACCTGCGAATGTGGGAGCAGTAGTCGAAGTGGTAGTACTGGTTGTACCAGTAGTACTGGTTGTACCAGTAGTACTGGTTGTGCCAGTAGGTTGCACAGTCGGTTGCACGTTGGTAGTGCCAGTGGTACCAGTGTTGGTGGTGGTAGTGTTGGTGGTGGTAGTGTCGAAGTATTGCACAGTAGTTGGCTGCACTGTTGTAGTTGGTGCCACTGTAGTTGGTGCCACTGTTGTCGGCTGCACGGTGTTTGTGTTTGTAGTTGTTGTTGTTGAAGTTGTGTCTGTTGTTGTTATCGGTGCTACCTGAATTGGGGTCACCCACACTGGATTAGTACCGGTATTTGTACCTGTGTTTGTGTTTGTGTTTGTATTTGTATTAGTGTTTGTATTAGTGTTAGTGGTGGTACTAGTACTAGTACCAGTGTTGGTGTTGGTGTTTGTATTGGTGTTGGTGCCAGGAGGGAATGCAAATGAAGTGTTTGATGAAGATGTGTTGTTTGTAGTTGTTGTGGTAGATGTAGATCCTGATGTTGATCCCGAAGTATTTGTAGTTGTGGTTGCATTAGTTGTATTCAACACTGTTGTCTCAATGGTAACTGTGCTATTGGGGTACACTACTTCTCCAGTGGGGGTCACATCAGTGTTTGAGCTAGGACCTGATCCTCTCAAGCCGCCAATGACTCCGAGACCGAACAATAGACCCAAGATGAGTCCAGCCAATCCTAAAAGGGCAAGCAAAGCCCAGCAGAGGGGACCGCAGCAGGTCTTCTTAACAGTTTCGTCATGAATGGGTGCTTCCTTGCGGGTTTCCAGTCTGTTGTTCTGGTAGTTTCTCTGGTAGACTGGTCTTTGATACTCTTCGATGGTCTCGTTGTGGACCACGGGAGCAGCTTGCACTTGTTGCACTTGGGACACAGCAATGGGCTGTTGCTGTTGTCGCACTTCTTGAATAATTTGTGGTGCTGCCACAGTCTCAATTCTTCTGACTTCTGGCACGAACTCTAAATTAAATATAAATTATCACCTTGTCTGATGGCCGAAGTGGTCACGGGCACAGTATTAACAGTATTGATAGTGTTGACAGTGCCTACTGGAATCGTGCTCACAATTTGAGGAGCGGGAGCTGACACTCTGACTCCAGATGTCCTCAGCAATGGGGCTCCGACTGCTGTGGTGCTGGTGGTGTATCCTCCAGTGTTGGCGTATCCGAACCTTACGTTCGAGCCAGTGCCATAGGTGCCTGTGTTGCCAGTCAATCTAGCGCCAGTAACTCCGGTGGTCCCGAAAGAAACTGGAGCGCCGAGAGTACTGGTTGTAGTGCCTCCCACGTAGGTGGTGGCGGGGACTGCAGTGGTGCCGGTCACATAAGTAGTTGATGAAGGGGCTATTCCGCCTACTGTTAGATTCCGGGTGCCGAGGGTAGCGCCTCCGGTAGTTCCTCTGAGTCAGATTTGAATTACCCGATGGAGTAAGAGTTGCCTGAGTTGTTGAACGAGATCTTTGGCTTCATACCAATTAATTTAATAAAAATTATTTGATATCAAATATTCCTGCTATTTAAATATTGCAGGTAATCTTTGTCTTTAGTTTTAAAGCCTCCATATAAACCTTTTAAAATATTTCAGTAATTCTATTTGCTTAAAAAATAGACACTTAAAATTAGAAAAAGTGAGAGATGTGATAGAATTGAACTCAAAATTAATGAAGACACTTAAAACTTAAAACTTCAAAATTCAAATAATAATTTTGAAATATTTCAAATATATTACAATATAAATCAAAAATACGTGTTCAGCTGCTCTCCCCAAATTAAACTTCTGTTAACTCGTGATGTTCATGCGCATCTTTGTATACACTATCGGTGATCTTATATGTTTTGCGGTCCTAGCTTTAAATACTCATTATTTAATTTTGTAGCTTCTTTGACTATAATATGCGGGCTGTGAATGAGCCTATTGTCATCGAAAGCCCACCAATAAGACCCGCAAACAGAATGTAAGCCAATGTTAATGTGAACTAGCTGTACAGAAAACAGATGAGTGTATGTATCAAAAGTATAGTAAAGTGTAAGTCTTTAACCAGAGTGCCCTTAGCATGCTCCACTCGCACTGTGTACGGGATCATTAGTAAGCACGATATAGCAAGTGCGAAGTTGCTACTGGCTACATCCTATGAAGTCCAAAACTAAGTAGTGTACACATGCGAAAGATGAAAGTGTAGTGACAGATTGACAACACAGCTTACGATCAGTATGATCACTTCGTACACAAGTTGAGTCCTCAGAATGAGGCATAAATGCGAAGCATAGTTCACCTTTTGTTTGCAGTTAAATTTTCTCACCAATCGAATCTGCTCCATTATTCTACGTTGATGGTTTCAATCATTATATTAAACCAAAGTTCATCATTATAAGTTTTGTCGGTTTTGACAATGCGTTTAAGCTTATTTTATTTGCATGATAAAACTATTTTTAATAACAGCCTATGCTTGGAAGAAACAAACATGCCAAATCGGTTTGGCGCAGGAAAAAAAGTGATAATTACTTGTCTAATATTGAACCCGAGGGCGCGAGTTACGAGCAACTTAAGTCGATGAGCAAGCGCCTTGCCATCATCAGTCGATTGTAGTGTAAGCAGAAGAACCCAGACGCTCAGCACAGAATAAATAAAACATACTCTAAGTTGGATATTGAGTATGAGACTAACAAAAGTATGTAAAAACAAAATCTGCAGGCTAAGAGACCATCCACAACTAACTAAAAACGTAAAATTAGTAACTTTAATACTGTGAAAGAAGTATTCAAAGAGGAAAAGAAAATGAATTAATATCTGATCGCATAAAGAAATCAGACCAACTTAAAGACAAGTATGACATACGCTAGTGAGTCTGTGAAGGAAGGCCTTCTTGGTTAGTATAGTCGTTATAACTAAATGTCAAAGCCCGAACTCATTGAAAAATTAATCAGCTTAGAGTACTTAGCTAATAATATTTTTCGCAAAAACAAGGTTCTTGAAGAAAAAATAAAATCGCTTGACCCTGTTTTTAAGCTAAATTGATTATTATTTTTTTATTTCCAGATATGACGATAAAGGTCTTAAATTTCAATATAAAACTCCAAAAACTGTGGATATTGAAGAAATCACCATTATTTGGCAAAAACTCTGCGTCTAACATATTTAATATTGGACCCGAGAAAAGGTTGAAGCCTTTCGATCATATTTTCAAGGGCGATTTAAACATTTTCTTCAAACATAACATAAGGTTTCTCCTATATCACGTAGTAATGTTTGAAATTTCTCCAAGTGTGCTAAATTTTGATGTCAATTTTTTTGTCACCCATTTTGATAATTTACTTATAATTCTCAAGTAGATCGGCAGGGAGTGCGCTTTAAATACTTTGAATGTGAAACACTATATTGTAGTTATCACGTAAATTTTTTTAATCAATCTAATATAAACTGATTTTTACTTGTTTGGTGGTTAAAAATTTGTTCCACAACTCCTCACTATTGTTTACTTTCAAATCGAAGCAATTAGTATCACAAATTAAGAAGGTGTTCTTCCCCTTGTTTTTGATTTGATCAATGTCGATTATTGTCCTTTCAATAACAAGTTCGCACTTTAGCGCGTTCTCAAAATAGCTCATGAATTATTATTCATCATCAGGGTCATCTTGTGTGAGAGTGGCAACGAAGACCTACGAGCCAGCATGGAAGAGCTTGAGAGGCTAAATTGAATCAAATTTACAGCACAACTGACCAAAGTATTAAAGCCTCGATTGTTGAGTTCTTATTTTAGTCTAGTGACCAACTTTCTCTTGAATTACAGACTCGAAGATGACGACTCAGTGATCACGATCTTACAAATGTTGCTTGGATCCTTGGTTTTGATGAGCGACTGTAGACTGAGATCCAGGCTGTGATGAGATTTCACCTGAGGGGCTGGGAACAGTTCTTTCCGGGCGTAGAATGCATAGAACCCGAAGAGTGCCACCCCAGCTGTCAGCATTGCTAACTCTTTTGGGTCAGAGAAAGCCTGCTTGATCCTCTCAAGTATGCTCATACGCAAAACTACAATCGATTAATAGTAATTAAATTGATAACAGATGTTGATGATATCATACTAAGAACATCCATTATCGTTTTTATTTCTCATGACTAAATTAATGCAAATGAGTCCATTCATAGAGTCAAATCTATTTGAGTTATATTTTTTGTCGACATTTTGAATCAGTTTGATTATATTATTCGTCATATTTTCTAATATATGAGTTAGATAGACGCATCGGTAGCTAATCAAAGTAAACTCGAAAATAGCATTGGCAAAGTTCAACTTGACATCGCATCTGAATTCTCTCTCCTGTACTATTTGCGTATTGTCTTCTACATTATCATCTTCATTAAGCTAGTCTAAATAATTTTCATTCGCAGAAGAAAACTTAAAATAAGCGAAAGAATCCAGAGAAAGTTCTTCTTCGCTCATGGTATCGAAATGATTAAAAGCTTTTCAGCTGAGGAGCATGAACTTATGAACTTAACTCTTCAAAACACTCTAAAAAATGCTATTCAGCCATTGTCGGGAAGTATTAAGAAAGCGCCATCGAAAAGTAAAAAATCAGTCAGCTTTCTTGTGGAGTCAAATATGTATTACGATCCTCCCGAGACGAAATATGTGTCTATGGCATAAATGGGCTCATAAATATAAACCAAAGCTGAATTGGAGAAAAAAATGTAATCGTAGAAGCTGGAGACTATTTCCGAATAGGTTTAAAGTATTAAAAAAAGCGATTAATAAGCAATCAGGTTAATTCCTTCTGAGCCTGAGGGCATTTACAGTTAAAAATTATGATTACTATTTGTATTTTGTATGTTTCTATATCGATAAGCTGACTCTAGCTCTTTGAACATGAGAACACGAATATGAAATAAAAGTATGACTAATTATAACAAATTTAAAATTATACATGAGATACTCAAATCTATCTTTGGTATGGCTTGTCGCCCTCATGATAACAACTTCTGTAGCTGTATAAAACGAAGCAGTTACCAAGATGGAATGCCCTGCTGTAGTAGTGCCTTGTCAGGCTAAATAATCAGAAGGAGCTGAGAAACCAACAATATTAGCATTCTATATTGAGTTGGACTTTGAACAGTCTAAAGATTTCATTTAATTGAGCTTGACAGTGAAGTAGAAAGACAACTCACTAAAGAAAGCAATCGATAAGATTAAACGTAAAGTCGAGTCCATCATGAGTGCTTGTGAAGCCTATTGTAATAAAAATCATGGCAAAAACTGTAATGAGCGAGTGGAGGTTTAAAATTTTGAAGTAGATTCTGCTTACCAAATCATCAGAAGAGAGCCTAATTTCAATGGTAATTATTTGATAATTTAGGATTTGTGGTCACTCATAACATCAAAATTGTTGTGAAAGAGGCTGAAAATGTAGGTGAGCTCATTGATACACTTTTAGGCTTGGGCATCTACCAAATTAATGATTTATAGTGGAAACCTGAAGTTGAAATCGACGCCACATAAAAGGCAATCGATGCGGGAATGACAAAAGGTAAGGATTTGTGCCAGCACATTAATCGACGAATGGGTACTGTACTCTCAATTGAAGAAGTGTTCTTTGATGAGGAAGACGAGTAGAAAAATGATGAGTAATAACCCGGTAACTAAGACGACGAAGAGTAAGAAAAATAGTCTGCAGTTTTAGAGTTCAAAATCGAATGTGTTGATAAAACAGAATAAGAAAAAGCTGAGACCAAGAGAAAAGCAGAAGTTGACAAAGGTGATAAGAAGAAAAAGAAAAAATGATTTATATTTTATGAAATAGATTAACAAATGATAAATCTTTAGTAATCATAGTCCATATTATTGCGCACACTGTTTATATGATTGAGTAACATGATTCAACACGTTTAAAATAAATGGGGGAATTTAATAGTTTTTAGTGGGTGTTGGAGTTTAATTTAAATTGGATAATCGGTTTAATGGAGTTTGCGCTCTAGCTTTTTGCTCGTCATATTGCTGGTGTTGTATGTAACACGGTGGGGCCGAGTTTCCACTCTTATCATACAGATACAAGTAGTGATCAAGGAATAATATTCTATCATTGCCTGCCATTTCCAATAAGGGGTAAGTAAGATACCGGTCTGAGGAGGACGAGGTTAATACAGGAATTATAGTCCCTTCGGTTTGATTGTAATGATACTAAAGGAAGTACTCGAAGGGTATTTTATCGAATAACTATTTTTTCCATGTGCGAGCATGTGAAGTGACCCAAATCCAAGGAGCAACTCGATAGCTATCTGTGGAAATGTTTAGGTATGTAGAAACTCCCTTAGTCCATGATTTCGCAGCCATATGAACTCCTATGTAGTTGGTGTACATATACCAGATATCATGCCTGTGATACACAGCATTAATGACCTTGAGCGCCTGACTACCAACGAGACTGTCATCAGAATCTAAAGTTAACACGATATCATTTTGGTTGCAATACTGACGAATTCCAAAGTGAGTGTTTCCAAGAGAGCCCACATAATGTAAATTATGCACAATTTTAATCCTGTTGTTGATGCGGGTCTCAGTTTCACCTAAGTACTTATAGATGCGATAAGCAGTCTGATCTGGTGAGTTGTCGTCCAGCCACACTATGTGAAAGTTCGTATAATTTTGCCTGTCCAGTGACTAAAAGAACAGTTTGTATATATCTCTTGTGAATATTTTGTATCCAACTGCCAACACGCATATAGGTAGCTATTAGTACTTTCCTATTTCGTACAGCTAATTATAATATGCGTATTCGCGTTGTCTAACACTATCGATATTTGGATTTTGAGCGAAATTAAGCTACTCAAAAAGACCTTTGGCGCCTCGAAAAGTGTACCCTTTTGCTTTTTGAATATTGACTATTCTTTTCTCTCTTCTTTCATCGTAATTAAACCATAGTAGTTCATGAGCTATAGATGAACGCATTTTTAGCTATAGTTCTCGGAAGTTTATCTTTGAGGACAGATTGGCAAAATCGAGTGTCGAAGCTGGAATTATTCTTGTATGGTCTATATACCCCTTACTATTTATATAGTCCATATTAAGAGGGCCAATGCTAACTTTAAAGTCCTACCGAACATTGAATGGCTTCTGTGCGAACTGCTCGTTGAATGTTTTCATCTGCATATCAGGGAATTGCTATTTTAATTGATCAAGTAATAGTGGCTCAAGAGGAGGTACAATGCGATTACTAGATTTAGCTAAGATGACCATTAAAGTAGAAAAAAAGACAAGGAAAAAGCATTTGAAACAAATTTTGGAGTGCCATTAATTTGGATCATGTTATTATTAATCTTGATAGTCTTGCTCCATAAGATCCAAGTTGATATTATAAACCACCATCTAGATAGAATAAGATGGCAAGTTTACTATGCTATCTTCTATTATATAAATTTAATAGTCTAAATCAACGCCTCTCAATCATTTTAGAGATAACTTTGACCTGTAAAAACTATGTCAGTTCCTGATATTTGGCTCAGTAGTAATTAGGCATATATTATTATTTTGATTGTTGAAATGGGAAGAAAGAACAGTGAAAGTTCTCATGAGCATGATGGCGACTGCTGCGAAGAAGAAGAATAAGTAACTCACATCCTATTTAGGTCTCCATTGAAGAACAAGTTTAGGAGAAAATCAAGGGATTGACTTCTCTCGCTGAGAAAATTCAAGCCATTGCTATCAATCAACACTTGATTGAAAAGCGATCACTTGACAAAAAGCTCGAAGGAGAGCATACTGCCATTGAGGTCAAACACAGAAAGGTCTATGAGCCATATCTTTTGGAGATTGCCAACATAGCCAATGGTCTCGTTGATTTAACTGATGCTGACTTAGAGGGAGTCGAACATCTTCTCACTGAACAGGAAAAGGAGGTGAAGAAGAACTACTATCCAAAGAAGCCAATTGAAGATTATTGGCTGAAAGCTTTTATCAGCTCAGATGCTATTGCTGAGTCTGTGCAACCTGATGACTAAAATACTTTAAAACATCTTATCCGCATTGAAGCTTCAAAGACTGAAAATGGCAGCAACCTTACAGTTGTTTTCCATTTCTCTGAGAACGAATGGTTCACCAACTAGTCAATCAAGAAATAGTTCTAAATCGAAGGAGATGAGATCAAGAGAAGCTACGGTGATGCTATTAACTGGAAATAAAACAAAAATCTCACTATTACAATTGTGAAGAAGAAAAACAAAAAGAAGAAAACAACAGTTACCAAAGAAGTAGAAAAAGAATCTTTCTTCAACTTGTTCAAGGAGATTGATCTCACCAGCGATGGCGAGGAAGAGGACGATGAGAAGGATAAACCTGAAGATGAATAATAGCTCGGGGATGTTGAAAAATTAGAAAAACAATACGAAATGTGCAATGCAATTTACGAATAGATTCTGCCTAGATCTCTTGAGTTCTACTTGGGAGTAGTAGGAGCCATGGACTTTGAGGACTTGGCTGAGCTAGGTGAAATCGAGTAAGAAAACAACTCTGATGAAGAATAAACCGGTAAATAAAAGGTACATATGCATTTATCATAGAAAAAATCATCATCAAAGAACAAGAAAAGAAAGGGCAGTAACTCCAAATAGTGATATGATTATTTAAGTATGCTGTATCTTTTATAATTAATTAACTATCCTAAATAAAATGGTAACAGTCGTTAAGCAAATCCAGAAGTAAAAGGAACCGTCAGAGTCTAATGACTACGATTAACTCGCCTTTGACCAAGTAGATGATGACCCTGTTGAGAACGAAGAGAATACTGCTAAAATTTCGCCTCAGAAAAAGAAAGCAGTTCTAGCCAAGATTGCGCCTGCCAATGGATGCAGGACGAAGGTGCGCACCTACCACGCCACTAAGCTGCAATGGCAGAAGAAGTTTAACTAAAATAAGTTCTTCAAGTATCGTGTCATAAATCGGCGGTACAATCGAAAGATGTCCGCAGAAACAGAACCGGAGTCACCGAGACCAGACCGTAAGATCAGCTGGGATGAGGAACTCGAGGTGGTGTACTTCTCCAAAAATCAGAAGGCGGAGGCAATAACGAAGTGCCAGCGACATAAAGACATATTGTTTTCGAACTAGGTGACTTTTGTGCAATGAGTTAGAGAGAGCCTGAGATAGTGATGATAGGATAAATGCCGAATCTGCATATTAACCCTAGCCATCTTGTTTTTCAATTAGATTTTACAAGTATCGCCTAGGTCTAGAAATATATAAGTTTCATATTGTTATACTACATTCTAAATGCGAGAGTAAAAATAGTTAGTAAGATCATAAATAATTTTTGCGTTGTTTTAACTTATCTTTCATCTATTTGGCCTGTCTCTAGTACGATGGTACAACTTGCCCCTCAAGGCCGGTCTGTGCCTATGTGTGATGCGAGTTGCTTTAAGATTATTTTGAGTCTGCATCTAAAATCTATATCTTAATCTAATTGGTTGTGATGCTCTGAGTTTGTGTTACTTTGTCATTTTCCTTAGAAAGCACATTTTAACTTTCATGTCTTTAAGCAGCAGCCAGTGCCTCTCGTCTGACAAATTCCATTTCGGGATCGTAGACTACAAGAGCTGGGTGACTGAAAGTCTTTAAAAAATTTTTAATACAGCTTTCCCTAAATTAATAAATAAATTACTTAGAATTTGAGTTACCAGCTACTGATTTCCAGGTCTTCTTGCAGTACTCGTTAGTTGTGATGTTATTCTGAGTTAAGTATGTGTGGAATCCTAGCAAAACGAAAACGAAGCCCATAGCAGGCAGGATGGCGAGCGTGAGTATAATATTAAAAATGAAACGGACTATTTATTATTTGACTTGAATGCTGGCGAATGTGAGAGCTATTTGGACTAGTGAAAATATTAGCATTATAGCCAGAGAGGTGAGGAATAAATAGAAATATTTGTAGTTTCGCTTGCCAACACAATTCCCAATCCAAGGGCAGTGGTGGTCGAATCTCTCCACGCACATGTTGCAGTCGTAGCAGTGAGTGGCTCGAGGGGGCCTAAAGATGTAGCAAGAATTGCAGAATTTTACTTTTTGGGTGTGAGTTTTCACTGTGCATGTGTAGAATATAGGTTAGTAGTCACTTATGGACCCGTCAAGGTACCCGTTGCTTATCGGAATCTTACGATAGGCTGGGTGCTCAAAGTTGCTAAAGATTTTAGGTATTATTCCAGGATCTACTAAAGCTAGGATGATCATAAACAAGACTGTAAAAAGATGGGCAAGTACAGTAATAACAATTAGGTACCAGTATTGAGGTTTAGTCGAGAAAGTGTACAACAAGATCATTCCGATATTGATAGCAGCCATTGTGGCAAAGTATTTCTTCGGCTCTGAAACCATGAACCCGAATCTTTGCTTGTACTTGTAATTAGGGATGTCAGCGACCTGATGCACTTTATATTTTGACATTCTCAGCTCCTCTTTAGAATTACTCGTCCTCAACTCATGGTTTTGAGTGTCTTATGATTTATGCTAAGCCATTTTAAATGTATTATAACCTATTCAAACTATGCCCAAATATGCTTAGTTTCTTAAAATGTGTTTATGAGCCATTATTATAATCCTCAGTATTACAAAACGTTAATAATTTCGCTATACAATATAAATAATGATTAGGAAGGGTCTCGTTCACAAGTACAATCGGCCTGCCGAAGCCAAAACGGCCAGGTTCACGAGACTTGAGAATATAAATAAGACTTTCCATGCTAAAAATAAACCAGAGAGTGCTTTTACTTCGATTAGCAGTCTGAATGCGAATGTGGAGAAAGTGCAACGAAAGATTAACTTAAATGACGAGATCTTGAGCAAACGCAAATAAAACCATCTCAACACACAGTACAATCGCAGACTGAACAACTTAAAAACGATAACAAAATAGAACAAGAAAATATACGAGAGAATAAACTCGCAGAAGAGCCTTTACTCTCAGGAAGACATGAGAAGATCGTCAGTGTCAATCCGCTCTCTTTCCAGATCAAACTCGAGAGTTAGTAATCGAAGCGGTACTAACCAAGAGTTAAAGAAAAATGTTCAACCTGTAGTCAAGAAACCAAAAATTGTAATGACTATCCAACCTCAAAGCGTAGGCAACATCAAACAGGAAAACATCAAGCAGTTTAAAAGTGTTTTTTTAAATGAACGACCTTTAGTCAAAAAATAGATTGGGTCTTTAAAAGTGGGCAAAAGTAGATCATTTTCATTGCGTGAAGATCATAATTTAAAGAAATAATCGTTCATGGGTAACATTCTTCACAAAATAGCTGAGGAAATGTATGAAAAACCAAATAAAAAGATGAGTTACTCAAAACGTAGAATTTTGCATTGAATATTTTTTGTTAATACTGTTATAGTTTGATTAACACAAATAAACATAAATTGTATCAAATTGACTCATCATATAAATGCTTAACAAGCATTCTAATTTATTCTCTTTGTCTGATTAACTACCTATCAATCACTTCGGTTGCATCCTTGAATTATGTGAGCGCTAAGTTTATGGGAGTAAAACGTCTCTTATTTTGTTGTTTACTCTTATTGAAAGCCTCGTCAAAAAGCCTCCTATTCTTAATATGATTTAATTTGTTGCTGACTTCCATTCGTGCGCGCCTAATTTTATCATGTACGATGTTGAACTACTCTTAGTTGTCTATACTGCGATCAATAGACGGAGCCAAAGATCTACTGATTTTATCTTTAATGTTGAACATTTCAATAAGTATGCTTTCATTTTTATTTTTCAATCGAATGCATCTTTACCGCACGTCTTTCAGGTATTGCTCTTAAAACTAGTTAACTTTCTCGATTTTGGTGCACTCATCTATTTGTTTTACAATATTTTTCTGGTCTCCGTCCAAGTAAGGCAATATTTGGGCAATGTCAGCGTTATTCATATGTCCGTAAACTTACTCCAGCTGCTTGTATATGTATCTGAGACAGAATTATTAGTTCGCTGTTGGGTTCGGCAGAAGAGGAGCCGGCTGTGAAGGAGCCATTTGATACCCTGAGTTAGCAGCGTACTGAGGCTGAGGGCCTGACGGAAACATTTGCGATGGATTTGGATTTATGTTCCACATCTTATTTAATTTATTTTATATATAATTCTCAACTTAATGCAAAACGATGCTCTTATTCATCAGTTCAATCCTTATCATTTATTAAATAAATTATTCATTGCTTGCTATTTTACCTTTAAAGCTAGCATGCTTTATCTTTTAATATAAATAAAGCATGAGATATAATTTATACAGTGCTAAGTTAAATCAGATTTAAATTATTTTTGAATGTCCAAGGATTAAAAGTAAAAGCCAAAGGGTCAAGACAAAAAGAAGGAGCAGAAGGAAGACGATTTAGTAACTATAATATGATTTAGAGCGTCGAAGATAAAGAACTGAAGGAAAAAATTGATCACTACTGCGAGAGACTGCTCAGCAATTAAGAGAATAGTATTAAGGAGTTGATTGAAATTGTAAAGAGTTCTACTAAGACTATGACGAGCGTTCCGAAGCCATTCAAGTTTTTAAAAACACACTATCAAGCACTTGTAGACAATTTCGCTACATTGCCTGACTCTAATTACAAAGTACATTTATCATAACCAAGAAACTATATGCTGACTTCTTGTCCGCACTCTCTATGATCTTTGCAGAAAAGGGAGAACGAAAGAGTCTTTCATATCTTTTGCAAGGCACAAATGGAGATTTTACTTCATGGGGTCACGGGTATATCAGCAATCTTGCTAATGACATTAGTAAGTAGTACGATTTAAGAGAAAATAATCAAGAACCTTTCGATGATCTGCTCGCAGTAACTGACAAAATCATCCCTTACTTCATTGCCAACAACGCAGAACATGACGCAATTGACCTTCTCCTTAATGTTGACAAACTCGAAGATATCAAAACATACGTAAATTACTCAAATTTTTCAAAAGTGCACATGTATTTAGCTGCTATGTGTGGATACTGCACAGATCAAGACGAGCTCGTCAAAATTCTTACAATCTTATACGATATTTCTCTGAGCCTTTCGGAGTACACAGTTGCTTTAAGACTTGCTATTAAACTCGATGATCTCTAAAAGATCAAGCATGTCTTTGATGAATGTCCTGATGAAATTATTAAGAAACAGCTTGCCTTCAATGCAGCTCGACAAAAAATATTCATCTCAGGTTTGAATGAGGAGGAAAATTAAATAATGTCAAACAATAAGTTGGCTAAATTCTACTTGTAATTAGCTAAAGATTTGTAAGTTCATTAACCCAAACACCCAAGAGATGTTTTTAAGGTCCACTTATAAGACAACTATAGAGGTGGAGGGCAAGATCCTAAAGCCATAACTCTTCACCATATTTACGTTAATGCTTTCGTTAACGCTGGTCTCACTCGAGACACCATCATGCTCGATGATGAGGAAGAAGAAGCCAAAAAAGGATGGGTTATGTTGTTGAAAGACAAATAAGATTGGCAAATTGCAGCTGTGGCCAGTCTTGGTCTGCTCTGCCCTTGGAGCACAGAAACTGTAGATACCAAGCTTATGCCTTACATTGATAATGAAGGTAAATATATTCGAGCAGGAGCTAGCTTGGGTGTTGGTCTGTGTTCAGCAGGAATTAATGATTAAAATGATATCGCTTTTGGTCTACTTTCCGATAGCGCTCAAAGCTCAAAATAGACAATCATAAAACAGTGCTCAATCTTAGGTCTCGGGATGGCATATGCAGGAAGATCCAAAACTGAACTTCAATAAATTTTAACAACACCAATTGTTGATACAGATGTACCTTTAGAAGAAAGCGCTTTCGCTGCCTTATCTCTTGGTCTTACGTTCGTTGGCCAATGCAATGAATAAGTCGCTAATGCAATTATTCAAACTTTAATGGAAAGAACATAATAGCAACTTAACTCTCATACTGCTCGCTATTTTGGTGTCGGATTGGCATTACTTTTCATGGGACAGCAAAACAAATGCGAGGCAACTTTGGAAGCGATTAACTTGATTGAGCACCCTATCAAAAAATTCATTCAAACAATTATTACCTCAATTGCCTACGTTGGCAGTGGCAATGTGCTTAAAGTTCAAGACATGGTCCACGAATGCATGTCTGAGGAAAAGAATACTTAAACTGCCATTTTAGGACTTGCTTTAATAGCTTCAAGTTAAGAAATTGGTAATGAAATGGCTATGAGACTCATCAATCACGTTTTGCATCTCGGAAAAGTAGAGAAAAAGAGAGTTGTTCCTTTAGCTCTCGCTATGTTAAATCTATCAAATCCAAAAATTGGAGTGATGGACATTTTACTTAAGCTAGCATATGATACAGACACAGAAACAGCATAGAGAGCTATCCTTGCTTTGGGACTTATTGGAGCGGGCAGTAACAATTCTAGATTGGCTGACAGTTTCAGAAAACTAGCAAGCTATTACAGCAAGGAAGCAGAACCACTTTTCTGCATTAGAATGTCTCAAGGCTTACTATATATGGGAAAAGGCATGCTCTCAGTTCAGCCTTATTACAGTGAAAGATTTTTACTTTCAAAGGTCGGAATGTCCGGAGTGGTCATCTTTTTGACTTCTTTGTTAGATATAAAGAGCACCTTGCTTTCAAAGCAGCATTACTTCATTTATTTCTTGTCTTTGGCGATGTACCCCAAGTTCTTATTTGTGGTAAGCTTTATTTCTAATATAGGTCAATGACAAACTTGAACCAATGCCTCTCAACTTAAGAGTGGGTCAAGCTGTCGATGTAGTGGGACAGGCAGGCAAACCCAAGAAAATAACAGGTTTTCAGACCCATACTTCGCCAGTGCTTATTGGAAATGGAGAAAGAGCTGAACTTGCTACTTAATAATTCATTCCAATTCAAGATTGCGTACTTGAGAATATTGTCATTTTAAAGAGAAATCCAGATTATGTTGAATAAGAAAGACCTCGCAAGAAAACAAGTTTATGATGCTACATAAAATGCTATATACGAATGTATTATATTATATGAATACAAAGACAAATTATTAAAATACAGGTTTAATTGATCATAAAAATCACATAGATTAAGGAACATCGGTTGGTCTTCTCAAAGATTTATGGCCTACCACGATAGGGTTGACAACTGTTGGGGTAATACGAGATGGAATGGCAACCAAATCTGAAACAGCATTCGAAACAGCATTGGATACAGTATTCTTGACATTGTTAGCAGTGTTTGTAGCAGAATTTATGATAGGTTGAGTGTTCAAATTTACGTTAGGCCAATTCACATTTGGTACATTAACATTCACATTATGAGTGTTGATGGTTTGCGAGTTTCCATTGATTGACCAGTCCGCTACTCCTGATGATGATTTAGTTGATGCTGCATTAGAGACATTCTGAATGTCTGTTCGTTTACTGCCGATCACGCCAACTCCAAAAAGGATACCCAATATCAGGCCAGCTAGACCAAGAAGACCGAGCAGACCCCAGCAAATATTGCCACAAGGGTTTTTCTTAACTTCGACTTGAGGTTCATAGGCATCATACCTGTTTGAGGCAACCATTTGAGGCCTTGCCACAGCAACTTGAGGGCCTGTGGTGATTGTGGTAACAGGCTCATTTCGAACTACGTCTAAAATTTATTAATATCTTACATTGCTGAGCTCCAACTGATGGAGGGCGTGATGCCACGAAGTTTCCAGGCTGCACGTTGGTGTAGACTGTCCTGTCCGCCAAATCAACTTTAGCTCCCGCGGGCTGGTAGTAGGATCCTGATGGAGCACGGCTGATAGCTGGAGATCCAACCGCGAAGTTTGGATTGGATACACTTTGTTAATCATTCAAATACTTTTGATTGAACGAGCCGGAAGCGTTGAGCAATGGTCTGTTTTGCATGGCAATTTAAATGATTTAGAAAATAAAAATTATTTAAATTACTCCATGATATCAACAGTATCTTTAATTAAATTATGGTTGCACTAAATCAGCCAGCTATCTAATTTTTTATGTTAATCAGCATCGTTTCAAATTTTTATAACAAAGAAATAATTATTTTATTAAAAATGTTTGGTAATTTTATGCATAGCGAATTCAATATTGGCCATGTTGTGACATAATGATCAAAATATACAACAATCTTATTGCTTCATATTAATTTTTTGGCGCTGAGTAGCCTCCCATTTATGATATTCATCGTACATTTCTTTTTATCGTTTAGCTTTCGCATTTGAAGCTTCTTTCACAAGCTTATCATATTTTAATATCTATTTATTCAACTTGTCCATGCGTAGTTCTAATGTTTTGTAATCTTCCTCCAAGTCAGGTGGCAACTTTAATTCCGTCTACTTAAGCTTTTTTTATTGCTATTCAAACTACTTACTGTCTTTATCTAATTTTTCTACACCTACCGTTACCGAAGATAATTATTTTTACCACTTTGTTTAACATTACTTCTTTCTTTCTAATATTTATATTTATTTTTGCTTGAGTACTTCCATAGCTTCTCTTTTGACTTTAGCTTTTCCCTCCATTTCGTCTCTAGCTGCTTAGACAATACTTTCATGAGCTATGATGGTCTCTTCATTCTTAAGCTCAAGTTTCATATACTTGGAATACAGATACCTGTCCTCGCAATTATCACAAATTCTGACAAACTTGCCTAAATCTTTGTTTTTGCGTTTTTTGCGCATGTGTTCGCTGCAGGCAGGCCAATTACAAAAACCACTATATTAATAATTATTTACCATTTCCTCATTTTTTCGCTAAGGTCAGCCTCACAGATCGAGCAAAAGGGATCCTGAGCTTGGTCGACTTTCTCTTAAGGGTCAGACTGAACGGTCGTGCTGGTAACATCTGTCGACCCGGCAGGTTCAATTGTCGATGTCTGTAGAAATTAATGTAATGCTTTTTGCTTAGTCTTCTTCTATTTCTCTACTTCGCAAAGAATATACTTTTTTATCGTTATGATTTGCCTGAAGCTTAAGTCATTTGCTGATATATATTCTATTGTAATATGTGCTGGCTTCTCTCTATCAAAGATAATTTAATCATTAAAATTGGTCAAATTTATACATTGACTAATTGTATAAATCTTAATTGCATGAAATAGAGAATCAGAAATTACTATCGTCATCGTCTTCATCTTCTAACTCCTCACCTGATTCGCCTTACTCACCTTATGATCCTTCTTGCCCGTCTTCTTCCTCGTCTTCATCATCACTTCCCTGACCTCTTTCTCCAAGTTGAACCTGTCTTATATCATCGCCACCTCTCTCTTTTCTCCTTGAGTTGCCTCTCGTTATTCCTCGCTCTTCTTCTGGTTCGAGCAAGCCATCGTCAAGCTCTTCTACTCGCTTTAGATCCTTTAACTCTTGGTCTTTCACTTTCTTTTGAATTTTTTATAATTCTTTCTTCGCTTTCATCAGCTTATCTTATTCAATTTTGTTGTACTTTTCAAGTTCCTGCTCCAAGTAATCAATATTTCTGTATTTTTCTACGTAAATCTGATACATTCCCTAAAGCTCTTGTTCAAGCCGTTAATACTCTTCCATAAATGCTGGCTTCACTGTGATGAGACTTTTGTATCGTTTTTCCGCTCGCTCGAGTTCTGCTGATTTTTTTTTTAACTTTTCCTCAAGAGTTTTCTGCTCCCTTTCCATGTTACTCACATACTTCGTCATTTCTGACATGCTTTAATTTTGCTGCTGCATGATCTGTCGTACACATTTCTCAATATAGGCTTGATCACCTTCTCCGTTAGCTCCGCTGATCCCATCCAAGAATTGAATAGCTTGAGTACGGATTTTCTTAAGCTCTGGTTACTTTGTGACTGCATCATAGAGTCTTGTTCCCAGGTCACATATTTCAGTTGCCAGTGCTTTGTGAGCCTTCAGATTTGATATCTTCACAGGCAGGGTGACAGTTGCAACTTATTACTCTTCGATTCCTTTACTATTTGATGCCTTCAATATTTATAAATGGTACTTTGTATAGAAGTGTTACAATTTTCAATATTTATTGCACAGCTTCGCTATCTGCTTGATACAGTTTCTTAGGGTTTAATTTAAGCCGGGCTTTGGTTGTGAAAATTGTAATGATTGACTTCATGAACTCAACTCTGTCTTTCTCTTGGTTGATATCGTCCGAAATTTAGGTTTGAGGATCATATTTTTGAGCCAACCAAAACAGAATATCGGCAACTAGTTCAAAGTTCGGCCTCACGAAGTTTTCTAATGAAACAAGACGTGGGTAATTTAGTGACCTCAACATTTAACATAGATTTCTGCACTCGCGGTGAGTCATTTTAAATGAAACTATTTAAACAATATTTAAAACATAAAACGGTGCACACACAAAAACAAATATTTTTTCGAGATTTAGGTCATAAATCAGACCTAAAGGTGCCCTTTTTCGATAGAAGTAATGCTAGGCATTTATGATTAATCAACTCTCCAGCAAGCTAATGAAATATCTTGTCGAGTCACTGATTTCATTTTCTTTTTAGCCTATTCTAAAACTCCATTAACTTTCTCGCAGTCACTCTTTTGATAGTGATCCTTGAAGTGCTTAAATAACTACATAGTAAAATGAATACAAAATCCGGAGTGATGAGATCGAATGTTTAAGAGCAGCCCATCAATAGTTTATTAAACCCACCTCTGATCTGCTTGACGACCGGTAGCTTTGTTTTGCTAAAATATATTTGTTTCTTCAAAAAATCGTTACACTCGTACAGAAATTCGGCTTTTATTTTGGGCATAGTTGCTGAAAAATAAGCTTCTTCAATTGGTCTATTGCGAGCTCTTTTATTTTGGACATAGTCACAGCTGCCATTAATAGCTTTGATTTTGCTGTTTTATTCATCGATAAGAAAAACTTCAATACCAGATGTCCGTATGCAAAATAGTTGTTTGTCTATCACATAGCATATACCTATTGCACATGATCCCTGAATTCCTTGCTCTTGAATTTACTCTCTGCACGAAATCATGAGATTAGCTATTTTAGTTTTATGGAAAGACTCACTTTATCGCTCCCGAGGACTGCAGTTTGGCAATATACTGTTCATGAAGTACTTCATGGAGTTGTCCAAAAATTATGACATCACTTTTGATATTTCAGAATCATCAGGACTCTGGCATAGAATGATGATGTCCTCATGAAGACGGAAAGAATAGTAGCATGGGTGCAGTTCTTCAAGCATCCTGCAAATTAAGTTACTCGATTTTTCTACTTTGTTCTTCATTCTATCGAATATAAACACTTCAAAATTTTTGTATCAAGACTTATTGCACATAATTGTCGATCTTTAGTAAGATAGGAAGCCAGTAGTGCCAAATTATGAATCAGTTAATTAGAGTGAATTGTGTTAATTAAATCAAATAAATTATATTTGCATCTTTATTATTTGAATGAGTCAGCCGAGCAGCTCAATAATTTCGGGAGACAACGCTGAAGTCAAGTACAAAAAGGCCCTTAAAGAGATATCTAAGCTCATTGCAGCAAATCGTACACTCCGCTAGATAAATGACCGGGGTGATCGAGACCTTAAGGAAAAAATCGACTAACTGTCACTTAGGTACGAAGATTTGGAGAAGTAGTATGAAGCGGTCAGAAAATAAAAATAATCATTCAATCACTATCTTGACTAAATTCAGTATGTTTGCTATAATGCGTAGAAAGTAGAGGAACAACTTAGAAAGAGAAGTCGCCTATCTTAACGATGTACTAGCAGAACAGAATGCAGAGCTCAAGAAGTTGAATATGCACAAAGACGAGCGAGCCGTTGCTGCATTAATCCGCACATATGAGGAAAAAGAAGCCACACTCAACAGAAACAGGACACAAAATTAAGACATGATTGGAAAACTTAAAGCAGCTGTAGAACGTCTTGAAAATGATTTACAGTTCTAAAGAGCAGGAAAATAATAGGCCTAAGATCGGTATAGAAGATTGACTTTAGAAATCGGTCAATACAAATAACAAAACTCATCCCTGTTGACTCATATTGAAAGGTTGTTGAAATAGAGTTCAGAGAAAGATTAATATTGTATTGAAAAATAAAGAGAACTGAAGTCTTTAGTAATGTAGCTACAGAAGCAAATCAATCTCGTCAGAAGCGTACAGGATGAGCCATTGCGAGCAAACAAGGCAAATGAGAACGAAGCTTATGAGCAACTGTTAAGTGAAAAGAACAAACTCATCATCGAACTGACAAAAACACAAGCTGCTTATTAAGAAGTCATGACTCGTGAGAAAGATTTGTATTAAATGGAGGAAAGAATGAAGACTGCAAGACTACAAGCTTAAAGAGCCAATGAGGAAGTCAATATGCTCAAAAGTAAAATAGTAGTACTTTAAGCTAAGTAATTTTTAGAAGAAGCAGGCGATGATGATCAAAAGTTTTTTGAAGAAAGATTAAACATCTTGATAGCTCAGAATGATCCACTTAACTCGATTAAAAATAACGAAGACAACAGCCATTTCAGAATATTAAAGTCTTTCATCGTAGATCTTCAAGACAAAATTTATAAAATGAACGCACAAAAGAAATAAGTTACGCATAAGTATAAATCAATGAAGATTAAGTTTGTTAAGAATGCTCAATAACTGACTCATTTAGAGTAACAAAACAAACTCATGAGGGGAAAATTATAAGGATATGAGCGTTTAACAGAGAAACTACAATTTGAGCTCTAACGATCCTTGGTCACAAACGAGTAAGAGTTGGCTCGAATCACAATCACCTCAAACAATCTGATTACCAAAAAAGTAGAAGAGTACAAGGGTACAATTAACTTACTCAACTCGCAATTAGAAATGAGTCAAGATAAAGCTAGCAGAACCGAAAAGAATAACAAACAATAAATATAAACATTGAGACTCGAATTAGATACATTAAAAATTAGGTATAAGGATGAATCTGACAAAGCTAATAAAGATAACGAGCTAGTTGAGTTTTTCAAAAAGAAAAACAATGACCTTAGTAATAAAATTAATTCTTTGGAAGAGCAGCTGAGTTCTAGCAACTAAAACTTACATAAATTTGAACAACTTTTCAAGGAAGAGAAAGGCAAGAATGAAGGTTTACTTGCTCAAAAGCAACAGCTGCAAGCTCAGACCAGACAATTAAGCGAATAGATAGATAAAAAAGCCTCTAACTTCAGTAGTAGTTTTAAAATCAAAGAAGACCAATATGAGTTTGAAGTGCGAAAACTTAGAGCATAGAATCAAAAACTTAAGGATGAGTTGGAGTATAATACCAAATAAGTTAAAAATTTACAAAAAGATCTTTAATAAATCAGAAGAGGAGATCAGAGCTAAGTCGGGGAAATTAAGAGATTAACAAATAAGAATGTTTAATTAGAATCTAAACTAGCTGAAAATAAAAGAAGAATTCGCGAAATTGAAGACGATAATGAGACTCTTAAAATAAAAAATAAGAAATTGCAATAAAGTTATGATAAGACTACAAAATATGACGAATAAAATATCGGAAAAACTTCAAAAATTAACGATTTGAGTAGATAAAAAATTTTATTAGAAGGTGAGTTAAAAAATATTAAGAATCAATTATCAGATTAATTGAAGCAGAACGAAGATTTAAAGAAAGAGCTTAGCAATTTAAAGATGAAAAATTTAGATACAAGTCATGAGAGTAAGAAATAATTCGAATCGAAGTTGCTCGAAGTGAAGCGGTTGAATCAGTCATTAGCTCAATAATTATCGGATGTAACAAGTTAGCTAAGAGAGGAAAAATCTAAACTGGCCAGAATTGTCAATTAACTGAATATTGTAAAAGCAGAGAAGACAAGACTTCAATAATTGATAGATCAGAACAGAAAGAAAGATTTACAAAATTAAACCCAAGTAGGCAATATTAAGATTGAGCTAGCTAACGCTTAGATGGAGATTTAAAAACTAAACACTGAAATCAGAAGCTTCCACTCAAGGTAATTTTATCACTTATTTAGCTCAAATAATTTAAACACTGAAATTGAAACACTACAGCAAAAAATATTTGCTCAAAATCAAGAACTTTCTAGCTTCAAAATGAAGTTATAAGCAGAAGAAGATCTGGTAAATGTTTATTTATTTAGAAAAATGACCTTATTAAAGACCTGAATTCTATTAAATTTAACTTCAGCGCAGTTGAATCTCACTCAAATCAGGCTCGATCGAACTTAAGCCTCCCTTGGCAAGAGCAGACATTCCATACTAACCTAAACGATATTGTACTTTTGTTTTTATTCAGCTTTCAAAAATAAAGAGAATCAGTCGCAACTATAATGTGAAGATTGAGTCCTCCGCAGCAACAGCAACAGTTCCAAGTTACCAGCCAGTAGCTCCAATCCCGAGCTTCCAAGCTGCAGTGCCAATCAACAATACAGCTAGTTCAGTATAAGTGAACTACATCCCGACCAAGACAGCCGATGTCAAGCCAAGAGGCGACAGCTACTTAGACTATTTCAAGTCATATTCCGACCCACATGAGAACCAGTCTTACCTTACGAGCGCAATCAGGAGTGGAGAAGATGGAACGCATAATTTCGATAACTATGTAGGCAGCACTCAGAGCATAGGCAAGGTAGATTATAACTACTCGGCATCCAGCTATGATAACCAGAGCGGAGGAAATGCTGGAATAAACTATGAGATCTCGCAACCCAACAAGAGCTCCAACTATGACTTCAACTTTAGTTCATATAAGTTCAGCACCGAATGAGCAAAACCATGATGTGAAATATATCTTAGCTAAAAACATAATATCTGTTATAAACTAAATCATTTAATTTGCTAGTTTTATACTTTCTTTAACTTTGGTTTGTCTCCTTTTTTTAATTTGAAGTAGACAGGGTATGCCAGATTATTATCAGCATCAACTAAAGCATCGTAATCTAGCATCTTTATGTGCGTGCTTTTTGATTCACAAAAGGAGCAGTAAGTGAAGAATTTGTCAACTTGACTGATGACCATATCTTTTGACTTTGTCAATTCTGATTTGACAAGACGTCCGCCCATTTAAGTAACCAATAAGTTTTTATAAGCGGGAGGAGTTTCACTCTCAATAGATGGTCTTTTACGAATTTTGGAAATCAGATAGTCCAGAACGACAAGAGGGTATTTCTTGCGGGCCATATCAAACTGCATGTAAGCGATTTCTGCATTCTTGGACCACACTACCTTGAAGATTAAGCCATGGTCTCCATCAGACTTGCTGGTGTTGAGCACTTACACAATCTGAAATTCAGGTTCCATTGTATAATGAATATTATTGTTAATAAATAACTAGATAATATAATACTTAATTTGTACCAATCGAGGTAGAAAAATAATATAAGCAAAAACAAATGATATTTAATTTTTTTTGTTATGTAGTAGAGCACAATACGAAAAACCACTTAGTTTAATATAAATTATGTATTTATTTCATTGAATATCATTCTCATAACAAAATTAATGTCTTTTTTGATTTTCTACACAAAAATGCATCATACAGGCATAAAATGATCCAAATTGGTGGCATGATAAAATATGAAATTGAATAGAAATAATTGCGACATATATTCTAAATTACCGCTCTCATAATATAAATAGATTTGATGAGAGAAGAGACCCTGCAATAAAACGCAATCATCTACCTGAGTACTGGTTTTGATGGTCCTTTTGTCCTGCAAGCTTTCAGTGTCCGCAAGTTGCCGGCCCCAGCTGTCGGCCTGCACATGTGCTTGACGGATGGGAGAGTTTACATTGGGGCTAAGTATAATGGATCGGATTGCCCCGACATCGAAGATTACTGGCTTGTCGAGATAACTGCCAAGTTCAATGGTCAGACTCAACCCATGTATATTCTACCTTACTTAGAACAATTAAAACATTACGCGTCTGCTCAACGTATCCTAGGAAATTGCTGGGAGCTCCACCTTGCACGCTAACTGACCACTTCATCAGAGAGACTAACAAAGCAGCGTAAGATAAGCTCGGAGACCCTTCTAAAAAGGTGAAGCAAAGTAATGCTTTTGACATGCCTCTCCTGAAAAATTCTGACAGCAAAAAACCCGCAGAGAAATAAAAAATGTCCGCACAATTTCCGAACATTTCACCCAATCTTTATAAGAAGAGAGAGTAGATAAAATCCAAGCAGGAGTCAGATCGACGAGTCAATGAGAAAAAGTTGAAGATTATGGATAGCGAATAAGACTAAGATGACGAGCGATATGTTAATAAGATAGATACCAATGGAGGTTCAGCCAAAAAATAAATGGTTTAATCCCTTGACTAGGACGATTCCTCCACGATTCTAAAGAACTCGTTTATCAGTGACTTATACTAGAGGAGATCGGGATGGACTATACTATGCAGAGTCAATAACTTGAATAAAGTCGGATGTTCAAGTGGGCTGACTGCAAACAACTTCATGCTGGCGGATGAGAAAGGCGATGAAATTAAATGCGTTTATTTCGAGAATCCACTAGATGGCTAGCTCGACAGACTTTAAATTGACAAGTATTACTCATTCTCAGACGGTGAGATCTCGAGAGGAACGAACAAGAATGATGGATCGAAAGAGCTGCAGATCAACTTCGATAAAAACTCTACAATCATACCTCGCTCTAATGTTGAGTTTCCTATGAATCTGTCCAGGTTCTGCCGAATTTCAACTATCCCATTTAAAGAGCCGAACTCTGAGATCAATGTAGTAGGGATTATAAAGGGTGTAAAATTTCTTGACCAGTCAAATAAGAACAAATTGAAGTACAGCTCAACCATTTGCGATCCACTCACGTCCAACTAAATCGATCTTCTTCTCTTTTTGAATAGCAGCTAGAAGCCTCCATAAAGAGGTGCCATAGGTTTCTTACATAATTATCAGTTGTTTAAGCAAGGAAATATGTGGAGACTCAATTCCACCTATAAGAGCTATTTCCGCGAAGAAAAAGCTTTTAAAGATCCCTTGACTGCGGATTTGAAAAAGGCAAAGTAAGAAAAAGATTGGTAAAATATGAACTATAAAAATTGGAGTTCGGTCCCTTTCTCATTTCGAACGATCAAAGGATTAAAGCAGATCTTGATCAGCACAGATGATGACAAAATCTTCTCTCTTATCGAGTAAATTAAATGATATTTTAGTTGCTGGGTGTTGGATCTCACGAAGAAAAAGTTTTATCATGCTTGCAAAAATTGTAAAAAAGGCACAGATAAAAAGGATTCCGGAGTCTATTACTGCCCAAATTGCAAAAGAAACGTGGAAACTTTCCACTGTCATACAATCAATGTTAACTTTGCAGACTACACTTCTAGCATAGGCGTAGATGTCATTGGAGAACATGCATAGACTTTGATTGAGATGAAGAGTGCATAATTTAATTAGATGTCAAACTAAAAACAGATTATGCATCTTGAGTCACTAAAGTGTAAAAATGTTACACTTAAGCTCAAAACCGAAAAAAGATAGATGAAGAGATAGAGTCAAAGTGTATGGGCGATTGAAAATTCGAATGCAGCTAACACTATTAAAGAGATTAAAAGAAAACTAGAGGAGAGGAAATCAAAAATTGATGAAAAGTGGTGATTTTAAGTTCTTGATTAGCTTAACATCGTCATTATTCTATTTATTTTTATTTGAGTATTTGAAAATCATATTAGCGCATTCATCATTTTTGAGACGAGATTTCTTTTTGCCATCTCATACTATGCCTCAGTAAAATCTTTTCTTGATGTTTTGTATGACGAAAATCCTGGAGACTGATTACTTGTTCTATTCTTTGGCGTTAGACTATGGGAATTATCTCGATATCGTAAATATGACTATGAGATTTTCTTTGAATAAAAAGTTGGTGAAAATGTGCAGTTGTTTAAGACCTATAAAGTTACAGTTTATTTAAGTTATAACTATTTTCTTTTTTTCTCTCTAAGCCAAATTTAATTTCTTCGAATAACATCTCCAGTAACTTAGTATCTCTGCAGTGGGTTTTTGGTGGGTGTGAAAGGATATTTTAAATCATACTATCGTTCTGACTCTTACTTGAGTTTTTGCAATTTTTACTTTGCCCTTTTATGTCGATTCATCAAATCCTAAACAATTTTACTCGCTTTATCAAGTCCGTTAGCTTGTTTCGCCTTTTCTTTGCTCTTAGACATACTTGCCCTCTCGAGGACTCGATCGCCAACAGAGTTCTTTTGAAAGTACACGCATCGAGGCTATTGAGGCTATTATTATGGGTTCTTTTTAGTGAGACGAGAACTTTTTGAAATGACACTTCGACTGCTCTTATCGATGTTGTTGATGAAATTGTAGTCATTCTTCTTCATAAATTTATATCTAATTTTATTATTAATTTTCAAAACAACGACTAATCACATAGAGCAATAACAATCCATCACTGTTATAATATTGATCAATTTGTATAACTCGGGGTTGGTTTTAAATAAAATAATTTGAAATTACTCGATTTGAGCTGTCGTAATAAATTTTAATAAATTCTTTCGGTCATAATGTCTTACTACTCTCCTTACTACAAGTACGAAATTTGAGTATAAAGCACTCTGGACGCATTAAGCGCTGAGAATCGAACGAAACGAAACGTAATAAGTCAAGAACAATCGTCAAAATACTTTCACTAATATGTTCCACAGTTCAATGCTAATGTAAACTACTTCAATCCTGAAAGCATTCTAAACCGATATGTAAAAGCAAACGACAAAATAAGACACGATAATTTTCAGAGCAGGCGTAACGTATAGCACGAGCTCCTTAAGTCTTAAATATAGTAGAAAATTTTATAGCAAAAATAAAAAGATTATAGCTAAAAGTAGGAATTGGCAATCACTAGAAAGTATATGTCCAGAAGCAGAAATTTTAATAGTGATACGCTTACCGCCAGCACTAATCAAGAAAATTTGTATTTAGAGGAATTAGCAAACTCACGTAAAAAATTTTACCTTACTCAAACTCCATGATTAAAACATTAAAAATCTCTTGTTCAATATAATTTTGCCCATTGTCACTGAAGTTATTTCTCATTTTTATAATTCCCTTTTTCTTGTCTTCATTCGAGATCGACAAATTATATTCACTGTCTACCTTGGGGATCTCAGCAATATACGAACTAATGAAAATGATTTTAGTCTAAATTCTTTGTTCAATTTTTCGAAAATTGATGATCGAGATGGATAGCATCTACTCTTTCACGTTACAGCGATGAACAACATCGGAATATAAATATAATTAGCCTGCGATAAAGTTAAGTTATTTATTATGATTCAGGTCTATAATCAACTTTATTTTAATGGTAGATAGCTGGCCTCTAATTCATTAATTAGAATGAACGATTAGAATTCAAAAATCGGAGCCCAATCCCTTCCCATGAAGCTGCCTTACTACTCCAGGATCGGCCATAGGGTCATTCGAGTCAATGATTAAGTCCTCATTCTCGGGGGAATTGGGCCTTCAGGTGAGTTTCTTAAGACTATTCTGCGATTCAATCTTTAAAATTTGAAGATGTAACCAGTTTTCAACGCTGTTTGCCTCGCCCTTGAAGGGTTTTCCGCCTTTACGCATCAAGGTAACGTTTATCTGTGGGGAGGAAGCCTATAAAATAAAGTAATCTGTTGGTAATTAAGGCTTCCAATAGTCTATGGCGCTTTCAAGACTCTAGTTTCGATAAGTGCTCTCAAAATGGTGATGTCCCCTCCCCTCGCAGCTTCCACTCGAGTGTTATGGTCAGCGACAAGCATCTTTTAATATTTGGTGGATTTAACGATACAGAAGTTTTCAATGATTGGTATATGCTAAATTTGGACACCTTTTGCTGGTCGAAAGTTCAGCCCAACAGATTGTTACCTAAGAACATGAAATTTTAGTTGGTTTGGGAAACTGGTCGAGGATACCTAGTTAGTGAATATTAAATTGTGAAATCCAATTGCAAGATAGATTTTATTCAAAAAAATTACCTCTATGAAGTAAGGATTGTGAGTTTTAAATCCAATAAGATACGATTGGATCTCCTTGAAGACTTTTAAGGAGATTTCTTTACTCCTAGGCACAATTTTGGCTTGGTATGTTCTGATAAGGAACTGTGGGTCATTGGGGGCTAGATTAGCAATCAATCCAAGACGGAGAGTGTGGTCTGTAATGAAGTGTGGGTTTTAGATTTAATAACTTTGAGTTGGAGTAAAAAATGTTATAATGTATCTGCAAAAACTGCTTTTTAAATTGTGGGGTATAAATAGAAACTGTATTTGATTGGCGGATTGAAATCTAGCATTGAGATGTCCGCGTCTGTCGATATTATTAACGTGAGAAGTGCTTGTCTTTATTAGTCAAGCATGTGTAATTTCTGCAAAAGCGTTTTTAGTTTGGATACTAAAAACTATTTTAAGAGGCATAATTCAGCTTTTTAAATTCAAGTCAAAAGCGAGATTTATAATTTGACTCAAATTTCAACTAACTTTTTATCTAAATTAGCACGATCTTTACCAAACCCAATCCAAGCCCTTGGTTTGCTAATAGATAATTCTTTGAATATGGGAGCCAGCTCTATTTCAATTCATATAAATAACCCACGTTTATCTGTCAATTATTTTAAGGGAGCTGAGTCATTTTTATTTGTTGGAGATAATTCAAAATCATTTACTACTGATGAGATTACTAAAATTTTATTTTCGTTCCGCTTTAAAGTTTAAAAGTATTACCGAGATCACATTGATAAATAGGATATCAAAATGCGAAATGAATACGGATTAAATTTGAAGCTTGGGTCGTTACGACTTGGAAATTCGTGTCTGTTTGTAACGACTACAACTGATGAGCTCACTTTCGTATCATACTTTTCAGATTGTGAAATCGAATGTCCATAAGGAGATCCCTCTTTTAATTGTTTTTACTATGCTCTGAATAAAAAAGGAGAGTGTTCTAGCAACTTGAACAGACAGATTATCAGAGAAAATGTTAAACATTTAATTTCGGAAGACTAATTCTTGTTGACTTCAGTTTTTTCAACTAAAGTCTATGTGTTTGGCCTTTCTGACATCGTTAAAATATAGAGTACTAATATGAAAGCAGACATTTGCTATTCTTACTTGCAGGGAGTAGCACTTTCTTCTTTATCTCAATACTCTTCATGTCTTTATTTGACTCCATTTTTGGGTCGTTAACTTTACATTTAAAAAACTCGAGTACCTTTCTTGAATCTGACCTCCAAATTTAAGTAGGAGGAGAAGAATGGCTTAATTGAGTAAATTGACACTGTAGCCGAAACTAGTATATTTCACCAGGTGAAGCTTTATCGAATCTACAAGCCGAGTGAGTACTGGGCACCCTTTGTCTTCATCTATCATCAGAATCGGCTCATTAGTACAGTTTATAGTAAATAAAAGACTGTCTGTGGGTTTATTGAAATTCCCGATTTGATCGAAGTTGACTTCTTCAGATCCAAAATCGAGAGATGGCAGGAATAGAGAAAACTTACTGTTTACGTGTAAT
>APMI01005483.1_pt1 | contig 29827 bp, 29 predicted proteins | sample 667938 | NCBI WGS metagenome assembly APMI01 (sample SAMN01084076, study PRJNA167559) | wastewater metagenome | biome: Wastewater | place: Denmark: Ejby Moelle, Odense | collected 2011-11-28
CGTGCAACTGGCTCACAGTCGGGGCGCCGACGTCGTGGCCGGCGCGGGGCTGGCCCACACCGACCGGCTTCGGTCACTCGGCGCCGCCGACGTCGTCGACACTCACGTCAACGGGTGGGCGCACAAGGTCGGGCGCCGATTCGACGCCGTCCTCATCGCCGCGACAGGGACCGCAGCCGATGCGATGGAACTGCTCGTCGACGGCGGACGCCTCACCTCCATCACCTCCGACGCCCCCGCTCCGGTGCGCGGCATCGCCACGTCCGACCTGTACGTGCAACCGGACGGCCGTGCGCTCGGAGAGCTGGCGGCGCTCGCCGCCGCCGGTGACCTGCGCCTCGAGGTGGAGACCACGCCGGTCGGCGGTGCCCTTGCGATCGCGGAACAGGTCGCCAGCGGCCGCTCACGCGGAGTCAAGCACGTGCTCGAGTTCTGACGACCTCGGACGTGAACGCCGGCGTCCTCGCTCCGCGTCGAGTTGTTGTCGACAGTTGAGGGCGCTCGTGCCCGTCATCGCGGCGCTCGTGGTGTCGGCCATTTGCTTCACGATCATCGTCGCGGGCTCCGGATATGACTCCGGCCACGATGAGCGGACGCAGTAGGCGAGTCGTTACGCCCGGGAGCGCTCACTAACCGATGCCGAGGTCCTTTCCGAGCTTGGCGTACAGCTCTAGCACCGACCGGGGTCGATCTCGTATCGGGTTCGCTACCCGCGGCGGGCTCGCTCAGGGGGTGAGTCGGGGATGACGACTCCGAGCGGCTCGGTGACATCGACTTCATCCCGGTAGCGCAGAAGCGCGTCGATGAACTCCTGCTGCGCGGGGGACGGAACGTAGGCAGACCGAGTGATGAGGAGTGCGCGGCGGTCGGCCCATTCCTCTGCCACCGGATGTATGGCAGCAGGCAGTGTGCGAGAGCGGCTGGCGGTCCCATACGGGACGATCGCCGCGCCAGCCCCAGTGCTGGCCACGGCGTACACCGCGTTGAGGGTTGGCAACCGCACGCGGTACGCAGGTGACACGCCGAGGATGCGCGCCTGCTCGTCGATGAGTGTCTGAAGCGGGTTTGCCGCTGGCAACCCGATCAGCGGCCCTCGCATCACCTCCTCGAAGGAAGGAGCCACGTCGTCTCCGCGGAACACCGAGCCACGAACGACGACAAGGGGATCCGCCCATAGCTCACGAGCGATCAAGGCGTCCCCCGTCGGCGGGAGGGAAGCGATCCCGAGGTCAGCACCCCCCTCGCGGACCCGAGACGCGACCTCGACGCTGCTTGTCTCGACCACCGCGATCCGCATTGTAGGGAATCGTGCGAGAGTCGCGGCCAGGAATTCGGTCAAGGTATCGACGGCTGATGTGTTGCTGGCCAGCCGGATCTCGCGGGCAGAGTCCCCGCGCAGCCCGTCCATCGCCTGCCGCAGTTCATCCGCACGTTCGAGGAGGGCACGGGCATGTATCGCCAGGGTCGTACCGGCCGCGGTCGGCACGATCCCACCTCGTCGACGCGACAACAGCTCTACTCCTTCTTGCCGTTCCAGTAGAGCGATCCTGCTGGCCGACGACAGCGAGAGCCCTACGGCGCGGGCGCCCGCCGTGATCGAGCCGGCGTCGATGATCGCGACGAACAGCTCCAGATCCCGCAGGCTGGGCGCCATGAACTAGCCTTCGAATTTCGCGTACATCCCTTCCGATTCTATCAACCTGCGTCCAGCGCACTTTTGGAAGCCTTGAAGGCCTCCGGGGCATCTAGTGACCCGGGCGAGGAGGAGGCCAACGTGCTGATAGAAATCGCGCCGCTTCTGCGAGGAGCGGCGGTCGTCGGCGCAGGCTTCCTTGCAGGAGGTCTGAACGTCGTCGTAGGCGCGGGGACACTGGCGTCCTTCCCCATCCTCGTTCTGCTGGGGTTTCCGCCGTTGACGGCGACGATGGCGAACACGATCGGCATCGTGCCCGGCAGCCTGTCGGGGGTACTCGTCTACCGACGCGAGCTGCGCGCACACTACCGCGTTACTGGCCTACTGCTTCCCTCATCCAGCGCCGGCGGCGTCGCCGGCGCGCTCCTCCTCCTGCACTTGTCCGTCGACATCTTCGCTGCCGTCATCCCTTGGCTGATTGGTATCGGTACGCTTCTGGTGCTCAGCGGACCCGCCATCAAAAACCGCATCGGCCGCGTGGCGGCAACCGACGACGTCGACGCGACGCCATTCCCTCGCCGAGGTTCGAAAGTCGCCTCCGTGGTCGGCGCGTTCCTGCTCGGAGTTTATGGTGGCTACTTCAGTGCAGCGCAGGGGATCCTCCTCGTCGCCCTGCTCGGGATCACGACGACGTTGCTGATGCAAGAACTCAACGCCGTGAAGAACGCCAGCGTCGCCGCGGTCAACATCATCGCCGCCACGGTCTTCATCTTCGTCTCACCAGAACTGATCTCGTGGCCCATCGTCGCACTCGTTGCTCTCGGCTCGATCCTGGGAGGATTGGTCGGCGGCAGGTTCGCAAGACGACTCCCCGCAGGCCTGTTCCGCGGGTTCGTCGTCATCGTCGGCATCACCACCGTCACGGCAATAGTTTTAAGCCATTGACCACCCTCGGTCGGCAGGAACGGTCGAGCCAGATGTCAGCGCCGGGATCACCCGGGCACGCGACGATCGATCTGCCCGTCCGGGCCCCGGGCGTAGGCCGAACTCGTTGACGCGGAAACGGTTCACGAAGTTGCTCGCTCAGGGGCAGCCGCTGGCGGCCGCCGCCCGCGAGGTCGGCGCGATGCGGACGACCGCGTACATCTGGCGCGATGGCACCGCGGTGCGGCGCAAGGATAGCGCGGTGAAGGTCGTGCCACAGCCCTGGCCGCTTTCGCTTCGTCCAATCTCCTCGAGGTTTCTTTTCGAAGAGGAGCGCATTCTGATCGCCGATCTCGCGAGCCGAGGTGCCCGGCCAACGGAGATCGCCGCGCTGCATGACCGATCTCCGTCCACGATCAGCCGGGAGTTGCGTCGTAACGTGCACGGTCGCACGAGAGGCGCGTGACTCCTCCGTCCGTCGCCTCTGCAGCGGTCAGCGGATCGCATCGAGCGCTGCGATGAGGTCCCGCGGTTCCGCGCGTTTGGTGTGGTCGCTGTCCACGAACGACCACGATATAGACCCGCTCTGCCTGATCACATAGGTCGCGGGGATCACAAGCGTTCGACCATCGCCACCGTTTCGACGGATGAGATCGTGACCTCGTCGCTCGTAGAGCGCAGCCAGCTCCGCAGGAATGACGAATGACAGGCCGTAGCTTTGGGAGACAATGGCACCCACGTCGCTCAGAACGTCAAAAGTGAGGCTGTGTTTCTCAGCGGTCGACAATGACTCGTCAGGCACCTGCGGCGAGATCGCAACGAGCCGCGCGTTGCGCGCCTTGAACTCCATGATGTTCGCTTGAAGCGCCCGCAGCTCGAGGTTGCAATACGGGCACCAGCTACCTCGGTAAAAGCTCAGCACCACGGGGCCATCCTCAAGCAGATCACTCAAGGTCACCGTTTCGCCAGTGGCGCTGGGGAGAGAAAACACCGGCGCCACATCTCCGACGGCCTTCGCGCGGTCTGCCGTGCCGGCGTTGAAGAGCTCCGCAGCCGCACGATCCGTCGTCTCGTTATCCTCGGAGGACCGGTTGGACCGCGCGTCCTCGTAGACACGCAGAAGCTCTTCCCGCAGGTTCATCTCGCTCCTATTCTGCGGCCGTTGACATACGCGCTCAGCTGTCCACGCCCTCGGCCTCTGATGTACGGGGTCGCCGTCGTCGGCGCTCGTGCGCACGTGGCACTCACGACGTGTGCCGCGAGAGCGATCAGTCGATGTCGCAACGAATCGGTTGGACGGATTCGTCCATTTCAGGTTACAACGGCGCTGCGATGGCTGGTGCGTGCCCGCTACCCGCCTCCGCGCGACCACCTGCAGGTTGTCTACGCGTGGGCAGCCTGGGGAACTTCCCTGGCCAGCATGACGGCGACCGCGGCAAGAAGGCTGCCGGTGATGCGGCGCTGCCACTTGAGCCAGGACGGGCGGGTTCCGATGAATCCTGCGATCGTGCCGGCGGCCAGCACGATTGCTGCGTTGACGATCATGCTGACAGTGATCTGGACCGTGCCGAGCGTGAACCCCTGCGCAATCGGGTTGCCGTGCGATGTGTCGATGAACTGCGGGATGATCGCCAGGTACATCACCGCCGCCTTCGGATTCAGCAGGTTGGTGAACAGCCCCATCTGGAAGAGCTTCCCATGCGTATCGCGGGTGAGCGGGCCGGGTTCGAACAGTCCTGTCCCTCCTGGGCGGAACGTCTTGAACGCGAGCCAGGCGAGATACAGCACTCCTGCGGCCTTCAGGCCGATGTAGAGCCAGGGAACCACAACGAACACGATACTGAGCCCGAGGTTCGCCATCGTCATGTAGGTGAGGAATCCCACGCCCGTCCCCGCCAGCGAGACCAGGCCCGCGATTCGCCCCTGAGCGATACTGCGCGACACGAGATAGATCATGTTCGGCCCAGGCGTGAGCACCATCACCAACGCCGCCAGCCCCATCCCGCCGACCGCGGCCCACGGGAGTCCAGTACCCAGCACCGTCATAGTCAGTTCCTTCCAACGATTCACGTTCCAGTGTGATGTAATGCCCTTATGCATCTCAACCCTTACGGCGAGTACGCGGTCCTGCTCGCCGCGTCACTGGCAAACGACTGGCCCGAAGATCGAGCGGGCATTGTCGACCGTGCGGAGTCTTATGGGATGCAGACGCCGTTCGCGAATCCGCAAGCGGACGACTACACCGGTGTCCGCAGGGTAATCGACCGATGGCTCGAAGTCGTTGATGAACCTTTGCCGCAACGACGCGCCGACCTCCTCAACCAACACCTCGCAGAGGCGGCCGCCTACCCGCGCCTAACCGACCACCATGATGAAGGCTGGCACCTCCACTATCGAGACCAAGACCAAGCCCTGCCGCATGTGCTGGAGGCCGTCATCAGCGTTGGCACCGCACTCCACCTGACAACGCGGGGAATGCACCGCCTTCACCGATGTGACGCCGGCAAAGACGCCGGTGACCCGTGCCGCAACGTCGTGGTAGACGTCACGCGCAACGGCCGCCAGCGGTACTGCAGCGTCCGCTGCGCCAACCGCGCTGCAGTACGTCGGCACCGCGCGCGACACGCGTGAACATGGAGACCTGACTACGCCCGGCCACCCACATCGCAATGAGCCTCATCGCCAGCAGCACCGGATCCCACACGCCGGTGGCGGCATCGTCGCCTCCCGCTGGCCCGCTCAGAAACGGAACTACGCCTCTCGACCTCCTCGAGGAAGGCGCCGACGCCGGGGAAAGTACGGCACCAACGTCGCATGCCGTGGCTCCACGAGCGGGGCGGCAACGCGGCTGACTCGCCCTCACCGGAGTCGGTCGACGCCCAGGTTCCAGATGGTCACGTTCGGTTCCGCGCCGTCGTGGCGAGCGGCGTACTCATGGAGCGCGTCCGTGCGCACGTGCTCCGGGTCCTCGCCGTCCGCGAGTCGGCGGATGAGCGGAGCCATCCATTCCCATCCCCGATCGACGAGCCGACTGGACCACCGCGACAGGAACCCGTCCGCCGTCCAGACTCCCGCGTGATCGTCGGGACCGTACCTCTCGCCGGTCGCGACGAGGCGCTCCTCGAACGCGACCCAGACGAACACGGAGCGGTAGGGCTGCGGCGTCCACCCAGCGAGCTCGGTGAACCGAACCGGGGACGTCATGCTTCCGTGATGCGCACAGGCGAGCGACTGGTCAGAGTCGGTCGTGGTTCGCCGGACTGTTCTGCACGAGCCACCTCCCCGTGAACGGGTAGACGAGGTCGACCGGATCCACCGTAGAAGCTCCGCACGCCGAGGTTCCAAAGAAGGTTGTGCAGGTTCGTGTTATCGCTGTACCCGAGGAACGGCTTCGGGTTCGCCGCGATCACGGCGGCATCGAAGTGCGGAATGACAGTGATCTGGTCATCACCACCGATGGCGGCCAGCACCGCGCGAATGCTCCGATCCGCGAACACCGCGTTCACGTCTGCCGCACGGGCTTCCGCGCTCGCGCCGAGTTGCCGCGTCGTGGGGTACTCGACCGGGATGAACCCGGTCGCCTCCTTCAGACGCCGCATCGCTTGCTCGTGGAGAACGGGCGAAATCGCTGGGGCGGCGAATGCCGGCGAGATCACGGCGACATGATCACCCGGACGGACTTTGGGAACGGCTTCAACGAAGCTGCGACCATCCACCGATTAGACCAGACTCCCGCACCGCGGCCCCGTTCGTCGGAGAATACGCCCACTTCGAGCGGATCTACACGCGGCCCCTTGGCTGGCGCGCCAGCGGCGGCGGGCGGCGGGCAGCGGCGGCGGCGGCGATTACGTCCCCACGACACTGCAATTCGCAACTCGCTCGAAAGACCTCGTGGAATTGGCATCTCGTATCGAGAACCTTCAACTGCCGGTCGTGTCGGCCCTCAGGCCTCTCCCGGCCTTGAACTGACCACGATTACCTTGGGTTCGACTGGTGCTCCGTGGGAACCCTTCACATACGACGCGATCCAGATCAGTCGGGTGCGCACGTGGCCGTCGTCGTCGAGCCCGAGTGAGGGGTAGGGCTGTCGCCGCCAGTGGCCGCGAACCGACCAGGCCGCACGATCGGGCGGCTCGCCGTCGCTCCCCTCTCGATAGACGGATACGTGATCGCTGCCCGCTTGCACGCGCACGATCGTCAGCTCGCCCTGCGGCTCGCCGCTGGGCACGACGACGCCTGTGACGCGTTCCGACTCAGTTATGCCGCCCTGGGCCATTAACGCCCACACCGCGGCAAGCAGTTTCTGTTCCGGTCGGGTGTCATCCCAGACCGGGACGAATGGCACGCGGCCGGACAGCTGCGGCCCGACCTGTTTGACATTGACCGCGCCGGATCCCGCAACGCCAGCAACGTATGTGCGTATGCGCCACATCGAGCCGCCCTGCCGGTACCAGACCGCGCGGACATGGCGGTCGCTGTCGCCCGCCCGCTGCATCACGATCGGGCGCGCGAAGAACCAGATCGCGTTGATATGCACGGGCAGCGGATCGAGAACGTCCGCGTCGACGAGGCTGTCGACAGCCAGACGCAGAAGCTCTTCGTGAAGGAGGAACGCTTCTTCGGGACGATCCGACCCCTCGCCGACCGCCGCGACGACGGACGGCACTTTGTTGGCGGTGAAGAGCTGTGCGCGAGGGTTGATGCGGGGCGGTTCACCGGCGCTAGGGGGTGGCACCCGCACGAGCGAGTCCGCAGCCAATCGTTCACCAGGATGCCCGATCGTCTTCAGCGACCTTCCTAGCCAGACGTGTTGATGGGCGAGGTCGAAGGCGATGTAGAGATTGGGTGGCGTCCACCCGCGAGCGACATAGTCGCGGTCAACGTCCCGCAACGGCGCCAACAGCCTCCGTGCATCCGAAGCGTTGAGCACAGTGGGTGGCAGCGGCCCGCCCGACAGGGTGCAGAACCCGTACCGCGCGACGGCGTCACGGTTGTGGAATGCGACGATGACTTCGTTACCCTCGGGCAGCCGAGCGGCAACGGTCAAGCCCGCCGCGATGGTGGGGATGACGCGACGGATTGCGTCGTCATGCTGCTCCCGAATGCCTTGAGCAAACCTCGACCGGCGGCGCGCTGGCTCCACACCCCGCCGCCGCTCCGGCACAGCCCCGCCACCATTCAAATGCACTCGCACCTTGCGAGCGAGCGACTCACTCAGCTGCGCCTCAGGGCGCACTTCCGCCTCACCCAGGCTCCGCAGCGCGTCGAGCACGGTGCGCACGTCAACGCCGAGCTCATTTGCAACCTCGAACACTCGGCGTCGGTACACGAAGTCCATGATGACTTGCCGAGCGTCACCGCCGAACCGCGAAGGCCGCCGACATAAAGCGAGGACAGCCGAGTGCCGATCAGATGCACGCCCCACCTGAACAGCGGCGGCCGCGCCGGCGGCCCTCGAGGTAGCTCCTACCCGCCCACTGTCTATGCCGGTGCGTCTCCTTCGATCTATGCCGGTGCGTCTCCTTCGATGGTGTCGAGACGCAGGGAGGCGACCTCGTCGATGCGGTTCCCTGACGAGTAAGCATTGCCGCTGAGATCCAGGACCCATACGGCGGTGTCCCGATGGGTGGCGTAGTCGCCGGCGTCCTCGTCGAGGATCTCGACGCTCTCGAGCTTCACGAGGCACGTTGCCTGGGCGGTGTAGTTGATCCATAGATCGCGCGACTTTCGCTCGATCTGCACCCCTTCCACGTTCACATCCAGTAACAAGACTTCAAGCACATCAGCAACGTCGAACTCGGTCTTCGCTGCCAGCGAGTGAGTGAAGTCCTTGGGTGTTCCGCCTGCCAGCACCGCATCCTGTACCGCGTCGTGAAGCTGTCGCTCCTGCTCGTAGTCCAATGAGCCCTCGTCATCGAGGAACTGCCCGGGAACCTTGAAATCGGAGATGCTTTCAAGGATCTTCACCTCCCACTCCACATCGAGTTTCTCGATCTCGGCCAAGAGTTCCCGCCGTCGCGCTGGTCCGAACGCACGCTTGTCAGCCGACAGAAGAAACGCGTGCGGATCTTCGGGTTCGCACGTGAGAAGCAGATCGACAAAGACGTACCAGTGCAGCGCGTCACGGTATCCGTTGCCCTCCCTGTCGAACGGTGCCGACCGTGAGATCGCCCGCAACGCGACCTCACGATGCTCTACCTCCGGGTAGCCGACGATCTCTGCACCCATCTGTTCGAGGCGCGCCCGCAGAAGACTCTCGTACTCGGCGGCGAAGGACTCTGAAGCGTTGATGGCTTCCTGGACGAGTTCCCGTGACCTCGGCGGCCATGTCTTGAGAGCCTTCTTCGCCTCGCGTTCACGCAATGCTGCACTGTCGCGGTACCGTGCCACGGCTTCATCGACCGCAAGCTCGGGCACATAAAGATCGAGCGCTTCGGAAGCGACCGCATCCGCGACGGCGTCCCACTGCCGCCCGCGCAGAAGCGGATTGCCGACGATCACGTTGGCGTCAAGCAGCAAGAACACAGCTCGACGGTACCCGGTGGAGTGTCAAGGTGAACGTGGGGCCGCTCCGATGAAGCAGAGCTCGTGATTCGTTACAGGTTCAGCCCGTGAGCACGCGCCAGCAGATCGGCGACATCGTTCAGCCCCTGATGGCGGAGGTAGGGGATGAAGTGGGTCATGGGTGGCTGATTCGAGCGGTACGGGTTCGGGTCTGCACCGTCATACAGCCCACCCCCAGGCAGCGATGAGAGACCTCCGCCAGGAAGCGTAGACAAGCCGCCCCCGGGAAGCGTCGACAGACCACCGCCAGGAAGCGTCGACATACCGCCACCAGGGAGCGTGGATAAACCGCCACCAGGAAGGGTCGACAGGCCACCACCTGGGAGTGTCGACAGACCACCGCCGGGAAGCGTAGAGGCCCCGTCACCCGGCAGGGTGGACAAGCCGCCACCAGGAAGCGTCGACAGGCCACCGCCAGGAAGCGTCGACCGGTTGCGTGGCCAGGTGTTTCGTTCAGTCATCCGATCAGCGTGCCCCATCTCCCGCACCAACTCCAGCGGCCCGCGCGACGCACAGCTCGGCGTTCTGTCAGGGCGACGATAGAGTCGGCGGTGAGCAGCGCGTTCCATGGACACCGCTGTCGCGACGGAGGTCGGTCGATGACGGACGCGGTGCAAGCGGACACACGGGTGGACCCCCGTCAGCTTCTTGGCGCGTGGGCGAACAGTTCCGACGAATGGGTGCGGTACATCGTGCGCGTCGTACTCACCGGAGCTGGCCCTCTCAACTCCGACGAAGAGGACCACGCGTACACGCTGTTCCGGCAAGAGAAGGCGCTGGACGCCCGGGAACTGTCGACCGAGGATCAGCTCGCGATGATCGACGGGGAGGACGAGGCGCTCGAACCTTTGACCGTGACCTCACTGTCAGAGGTTGCGGGGGTGAACGCTCTGATCGGTGGTGGGGTCATCGAACCGCATCAGGGCCTCACCATCCTGTTCGGTGAGAACGGCACCGGCAAGACCGGGTACTCGAGAATCTTCAAAGCGCTTGCTGCCAGCCGCACCGCGGACGTCATCCTCGGGGATATCGAGGCGACGGCGCCGCAATCCCCGTCCGCGACGATCGGCTACCAACTCGGAGCGGAAGCGAAGACGTACGCCTGGACAGGGCAACGGGGGGTTGCCCCGTTCACGCGCATCTCGATCTTCGACAGCCCATCGGTGAGCTTCCATGTCGACGAAGACCTCGAGTATGTGTACGTCCCCGCCGCGCTTGCCTTGTTCAACCACGTCATCGCCGGAATCAAGGCCGTCCAGGCCCGCATTGATGCGGCAATCAGCGACCTGCGATCCGGCCCCACAGGACTGCTGGGCCGATTCCCGCGAGCGGCGTCGGTGTACCCGCTGATCGAGACGCTCGGCGCCGCGACAGACCTGGACCAGCTCAGGGCGATGGCCGACCACCACACCGACGCTGATACCCGCATCGGGACACTGCGCCGCACCGTGGCCGCGCTGGAGGCCGACACGATCAGCGCCGAGATCACCCTGCAACAACGCGCCGAGCGTGTCCTCGCCGAGGCGAGCACGGCCGCACAGATTCTCGGTCGGTTCAGCCCCGCCACGTACAGCAGCGAGCTCACCGCCCTGGCGTACCTGCAGGAGGAGTATCGAGCCTTCCGCGCGGCGCTGTTCGAAGCGGCGGACCTGCCCGCCGCCCCCGACGACACCTGGACCCGGTTCATCCAGGCCGGTGAGGAGTACGAAGCACACCTGAGCGCACACGACGCGCACGACGCAGACCGGTGCCTCTACTGCCGCCAACCGCTCAGTGACCCGGCACGGGCGCTGATCGGAAAGTATTCCGAGTTCCTCGAGGAAAAGATCGCCGGCGACATCGAAGCCGCCAAGGGGCGGCTCAGCGCCCTGACCTCACCCGTGTTCGGCATCCGGACCAGCGATGTCGACGCCTACGCGCGCGACCACGCCACGAGCAACCCGCAGCCCGTGTTCTTGCCACTGCTGGAACGCACGCTCAGCACTGCCACCGCGCTCCTTGACCACCTCCGCGACAACACCCCCGTCACAGCCGACCTCCTGGCTCACGTGGCCGCCGACGCAGATGGCCTCACCGAAGCACTCGAGACCACCAGCGGCGCCCTGGTGGAACTGCGAGGACAAGCCGCGCGGCGCGCGGAAACACTCGCTGAGAAGAAGAAGGAACTGGTCGAACTCGAAGCTGCCGCCGAACTCGCCCGGTCCTGGGCGATCATCGAACAACAGGTGCGCGACGCGAAACAAGCCGACCGCCTCGCACTGCTCGCCAAGCCCATGCCTGCGCTACTACGCGCGGTCACTGGCCTTGCCAAAACCGCGAGCGACCAGATGATCAACGAAAGCTTCGACGCGCTGTTCGCCGAAGAACGCACCGCGCTCCGTGCACCCGAACTTCAAGTCGAGTTCGTGGGCCGTCAGGGACGAGCGCACCGCCGCAAGGTCCTCACCGGCAAGCACAAGCCGTCGAAGGTCCTCTCCGAGGGCGAGCAGAAGGTTCTCGCGATGGCGGACTTTCTCGCCGAAGCACGCCTCGCCGGCATCACCGCACCGGTGATCTTCGACGACCCGGTCTCCAGTCTCGATCATCGCCGCATCAACGAGGTCGCGCAGCGTGTCGCGGCACTCGCCGACACGACCCAGGTGATCGTGTTCACCCACGACATCTTCTTCGCCACCACACTGCTGAACCTGATGGCAGCGTCCAAACGATGCTCGTACTTCCACATCACCGACGAGGACGGCAAGGGGCAGGTCACCCGAGCTACCGGGCCCCGCTGGGACAGCATCAGCAATCTGAAGAAGAACATCAACGAGACCATCCAGGCCGCCAAGTCCCAGCAGGGTGATGCGCGCGCCGCGCTCGTACGCACCGGCTACGACTGGATCCGGGCCTGGTGCGAGGTGTTCACCGAAACTGAGCTGCTGCAGGGGGTGACGCAGCGTTACCAGCCCAACGTGCGGATGACCGCGCTACCGAACATCAAGACGGCCGCCCTGCCTGCCGCTATCGAGACTGTGAACCGCGTGTTCGAAGAAGCCTGCCGCTACATCGACGGACACTCCCAGCCGCTCCCCACCCTGAACGTCAGCCCCACTCTGGCCGGCCTCGAGGCGCACTGGGCAGAGTTGAGCGAGGCCAGAGCCGCGTACCTCAGCGCCGGCGCGTGATTGGCCGTCGTTCGGGTGGGAGGAGACCCCGGCCTCGACAAGAACGCTACGTACCCCGGGCTGCCGACCCCGACCACATACCGCCGAGGGCATCTGGCGGATGAGGGTGCCCAGGCGCACGCATCCTCGCCCTCCTCGAGCCCCCGTCCGCCCGCCAAAGCGGCACCGTGTCGTCGGTATAGGAGATACTGGCGACACCTGAGGCCGGCAGGGGGGACCCGTTGACAGCAAAACCACAGCAGTTGGCTGAAGCCGTCGACACCAACCCGACTCTTCGTCTTCTCGGCGCATACAGTCGCGACTGGGTCCTGCCGCTGTTCGCCACCCACCTGGAGACCATCGATGGTTCCGTCTCCGCGGAGTGGTTCCATGAGCGGGTCGCTGAGACCATCGACGCCTTGCCGAGCATGACGGGAGATCGTACTCCCGCCGAGCACTGTAAAAAGTGGGTCGAGGACCGGTGGCTGGAAACGGAGATGGACGCTGGCCGCCTGCGATACCGGCTCTCCGCCTACTCGCTGCGAGCCCTGCAGTTCGTCCGTGAGATCGTCGACGGTGAAACCACTGTCACCACGGCTCGGTTAGAGAGCATCGCGCATGCCGTCCACACGCTCGCGGATATGACCAACCCCGACCGGCGCGTGCAGGTTCGTCGGATCGATCGGGAGATCTCCCGGCTCAAGAAGCAGCGGGACGACATCAAGTCTGGTCGGACCCGGCTGTCTACCGTGGAGGAGCAGCAACAGCAGCTGCGTGAGATCTTGGCGATGACCCGCACGCTGCCTGCGGACTTCCGGCAACTGCGCACCCTTGTCGAGGACCGTCACCAGCGAGTCGCCCGACGAGCGATGGCCGACGGTCCTACCAAAGCAGAGCTCGTCGAGGACTACCTCCACGAGCACGACCTCCTCGGCGACACCCCCGAGGGCCGCTCCTACCAAGGGTTTTCGAGGCTGTTGACGTCCAAGCAGGCCCAATCCATCCCGGACGACATCGATCAGATCCTCTCCCAGGAGTTCGCCCGCGAGCACATGACTGTGACCGAGCGGGCGCAGCTCGAGACGATGTTCTCGACCCTGCTCGCCGCGCAACTTCGCGTACAGCAGAGCTACGTCAAATGGACCTCGTCACTGCGGCGCTTCCTCACCAGGAGCACACACGAGAAGCACCGGCGCCTCCTCGCCCTCGCTGACCGGGCGCTCAGCGCCGGCGCCGAATGGGTCGAACGGCACCCCGGCCCCGCGGTGATCGACAGCGACGTGCTCGGCATCGGAACGATCGACACCACCGACATCTCCCAGACCCAGTTTTGGATCGACCGGGGACCTCAAGAGGTTCAGGTCCGCGCGATCTCGCCGCACGCAGACCTCCCGACTGCGGATCGTGAGGCGTTGCGGCTGGCGGCTGGGACGAGCCCGAGAGTCGTCGCCCGGACCGTGAACCGGCTGATCCGTGAGCGCGGTGCGGTGACCGGCAGCGAAGTCTTCGACGCGACGCCGCCAGACTTCCGACGGCTGGGAGCACTCGTCTCCCTCCTTGATCTAGCCATTACCTACGGCCAGGTATCAGACCACATCAGAGATCGCGTCGCACTCCAGCCCGCGCAGGAACGTGCACTCCACGTCGCGCTCCCCCATCTACGCTTCGACACACCCATCATGATCGGTGAGCACGAATGAGCGACGGACACGGCACCACCGATACAGGAGAGCTAGCGCCTGACGCCCCCGAGGATTTCCCTGACGGTGCCCGCCGCGCGCTCGTCGTGCTTCTCACGAACCGGTTCATCACCCGGACGAGGAATCGCGCCGTGTGGGACATCCTGCGTGGGTATGAAGAAGAGATCCGCGGCCGCCTCGCAGATCTCTACCTGACACTGGAGATCGACCACGACCACGGCGTCGCATTCAAACGGCAGATCATGGAGGAGGACACTCCCCGCATCCTCCGCAAAGATCGCCCGCTCAGTCGCGACGCCTCGTTCCTGCTCATCTTTCTCTGCCAGGAGTGCGCCCACGCCGACCCCCAGGACGAGCTCGTCGTGGTCACCCGGGCTCAGATCGACGAGTTCCTTAGCGCCTACCGCCAGGATGACGACGGCGACCAGGCGAAGTTCGATCGTCGCGTCACCGCCGCCATCCGGCAGCTGCAGGATCTGCGGCTGCTCAACCAGGACCCTGACGCCGACTACCTCTACACGATCTCGCCAGTCGTGGTACCTCTTGTCGGCGTCGATGAACTGACGCGGCTGGAAGCGGCATACCGGCTCGGGGCAGGCGCCACCGCAAATGACGGGAATGGCACCGAAGACTCAGCCCAGCTCCTTGACGAGGAGTCCTGATGCTAATCAATGGGCAGTTCCGCATCGAGAAGGTCCAGGTCCTGAACTGGGGCGGATACTCCGACCTACAGGTCATGCATGTCGAACGTGCCGGCACCGCGATCCTCGGACCGTCCGGACGCGGCAAGTCCACCCTGCTCGATGCGATGGCCTCGGTCATCCTTCCCAACCCGCAAGAGTTCAACCAGGCCGCACGCGACGACAAAGGCCAGAAGCGCGAGCGCACCGTATACACGTACGCGCGTGGGCTCACTGACCGGCGGCGTGACGAGAACCGACGCTCCGGCACAACCACCTACGTGCGTCCACCCGGCACAAACGGGTTCGCCAGCGGCGCTGCGATCACGTGGGCTCATGACGATGGCCGACGGGTCACGGTGTTTCGACTCGCATGGGTTGCCAGCGACACCACCGGCGCCGACGCGATCAACGCGAATACGATCTACGGGTTCGTCTCCGGCGACTTCGACCTGGACCGCCTGAACGGGCTCACCGGTGTCCGCTCCGGCTCATCGCCCCTGACCAAGACGACGCTCAGCGGCCTGATCGACACCGGCCGCGGTGATCTCGTCGATTCCTCACAGAGCAAGATCCACGCGAAGATGCGCTCCGTGATGGAGATGGGCAAGTCCGACGAATCCCAGCGCCTTGCCATGCACCTGCTGCGCCGCGCCCAGGCCTCCAAAGGCATTTTCAACATCAACGCGCTGTTCAAGGAGTTTGTGCTCACCGAGCCGCTCGCGCTCGACCGGTGGGGAACCGCGCTCGAGGCGTACCGAGAGGCGTCACGTCTGTATGACGAGTACGAAGCCACCCGACGCCAGCTGGAGACCCTCACCCGCCTCCCTCAGCTCGCCGAGAAGTACCAGCACGCGGGCAAAGACCACACACGCAAGACTTCACTCCTCTTGGAGCGGGCCGAAGGGACCCCCGCGCGCCTACGGATCTGGCACGCCCACAAGCTCCTCGACTGGTTGCGCGCACGGATCGATGACAATCGCCTGACGACGGCAGAGACCAACGAAGATCTGCAGGCAGCGAACACGCGAAGGACACACGCGAAGACAACGTTCGACAACCTCCTGCTCAGCCTCACCTCGGCCGGCGGAGACAAAGCACCCCTCCTCAAGGTCCAACTCGACACCGCCCAGCACAACCTGGACCGGATCGGCATTCACCGCGCAGCCGTCTCCCGTCGCCTATCTGAGTTCGACCGCACCCTGCCCGCCTCGCAGGGTGATCTGTTGCTTCTGCAGGACGACCTCAGCGATATGCGCACGCAACTGGAGACCCAACAGATCGCTCTTGACGCCGAGGCCAAGGCTGCGGTGCTCCGCGCGGGCATGATCGCCGGACAACGGAAGTCGGTCGCACACGAGCTGCATCAACTCAGCTCCCGACGATCCAACATCTCTCCCGAGGCGGCTCAGCTGCGCGCCGACATCGCCGCAGCTACCAACGTGCCGCTGGACCGGCTGCATTTCTTCGGTGAACTCATCCAGATCAAGGCCGAGCACCAATCATGGGAGGCTGCCGTCTTCAGTGTTCTGCGCGGCGTCGCCAAGGATCTCGTCGTCGATCAGGAACACTTCATCACCGTTCGGCGATTCATCAATGAGCATGACACCCGGATGCACGTGTCGCTCGTTCCCGTTCGCGAACAGGGCTCTCAGCGCGAGCCGGTACCCGGCACCGTACCGGCGATTGTCGAACTGGCGGACTCACCGTTCGCCCCGTGGGTACTCAACGAGCTCGTCGACCGATTCTCCTACCAGCTCGTGGAACGCGACTCGGATCTGGACACCAAACGTGCGTCACACCTCAACGGCGCCGTCACCCGCGCAGGGATGCGCACCGCAGCATTCGGACGGTTCGTGAAGGACGACTCGGTACAGAGGTACTCGTTCATCGGCTGGGACACCGCCGATCTACGCCGCGACCTTGAGCAGAACCTCGCGTCGCTTACCGCGGAACTGGCACCCGCTGACGCCGCGTCCAACACCGCTCAAGCCACACGCGACGACGCACGCGATCGGGCACAGCGCCTCACGACACTCCTCGAAGAACTCGACTGGTCATCCATCGATACGGCACCTGCAGCCGACCAGGTGCGACAGCTCCAAGAGGAGATCGCCGAGGCCAACACCCCCGAAGTCACCGAACTCCAGAAGCAACTGGACGACGCGCGAACAGAAATGACCGAGTCGGAGCTGCACGCACGCGAGATCGAGACGAAGCTCACGACTCTGAACGCAGCGTGGGGAGTGCTGGTCGACCTGGAAGACGAGTCATCTCTTCTCATCGACGACTCCGCCGTGTTGGACGCCGACGAACGCGAGGCCACCGGCACACTCGGATTCCTCGCACCTCCCGTCGATGTCACGACGGCGACGGGTCGCGCGCTCCGTGCGGCAATCGAAGCCAGCTACGGGCAAGCGGCCACGGATCTGCAGAACCAGCTCGTCTCACTCAGGAAGGAACGCGAAGCACTCGAGACCGCTGTCCTCGCCACCATCCGTGCATTCCGCGGCCTGGAGGATCGAAACCAGAGGGAAATCGACGAGAGCATCGACAGCCTGCCGGCGCTGCTCTCCATTCACGACCAGCTGCTCACCGATGACCTCCCCCGCACCAAGCAACGCTGGCTCGAGCAGGTCGACCAGGACATGAACACACAGCTGCGAGGACTTCTCGTCCAGATCGATGACGATCGCCGCTCAATCGTCCGAGGCCTCGCCCCCATCGATAGGGTTCTCGAGCGTGTGGCGTTCCGCGTCGACTCCACCCTCACGATCGACGTCTCCGACAAACCCAGCGGTGAGCTCAACGAGTTCCGCTCCACGATCTCGGAGTACACCAGCAACACCCTCCACCAATCCATCGAACGCGACGCGGAGAAGATCGAACGCGACTTCAACCGGCTGCGCCGCAAACTGGCCCTCCTCGACGACCTCACCCGAACCGGCGAGAGCTGGCGTCGCCGCGTATTCGACGCGCGCGAACACGTCGAGTTCAAGGCAATCGAGAAGAGAGCCGACGGCGTCGAAATCGTGCACGACGGTGTCTCCGGGATGAGCGGCGGGGAGGGGCAGGAACTCATCGCATTCATCCTCGGCGCAGCCCTGAGATATCGGCTGGGCGAAGGAACGGACGCCCCTCCCACCTACGCGTCGATCGTGCTCGATGAAGGATTTGTCAAAGCCGATAGCGACTACACCGGACGGGCCCTCGCCGCCTTGTCCGCGCTCGGGTTCCAGCTCATCATCGGCGCGCCGCGTGAGAAGGCAACGGCGTTCGAGTCCCACGTGGAAACCGTCGCATACATCAACTCCGACCCAGCCAACCCGCAGGGCGTGCGCATCTTCGAGATGACGATCAGCGAAGCGCTCAGTATCGAGGAAGCCGCGTGAGGAGCCCCGCAGACGTTGAACGTCTTATCACCACCCGCTACAAGTCGTCCTGGCGCGCCTGGCTCACACAATCCTCCCCTGAACAGATCACCTTCCCCCTGCAGCCACCCACCGCGTCAACCATCCCCGCACAAGAAGAGGCCGTCCGGACGTGGCTACATGCGTGGCGTGCCTGGCACGACCTGCACCCCGCTACCAGCCTGCGAACCGCGACCGTCCGCACGGCCGCTGGCGCTCAGGTCGTCTACACACACATCGACATCCCTGGGCCAACAGCGCTCGCTGGACTCGACCCCGCGACCGCTAACCACTGGCAGACCGCGATTTCCCGCTACCCCCAACTGGCAGACCTCGACGTCTCCACCGACCAGCTGCGGCCGATCCTGCCCCGCATTGTCGACCTCGACGATTACGACTTCGAACTGCTCCTGCGCGTCGTGGAATGGTTCCGCAACAACCCCGCATCCGGGCTCACCGCCCGCCAAGTCCCTGTCACAGGTCTCCACACCAAGTGGCTGGGACGGCACAAGGCGATCGTCATCTGCCTGCTTCGAACCGACATCCCCAACCGGGTGGCTGATCTTGGCGCAGAAGCCGTCGACCCTGAACTCGACATCAACGACCTCGATCTACTCGGACTGCGGCGACTGCCGAACCACGTCGACGTCATCCTCGCCGACCCCGCCGACCGCCGACTCGTGGGCGGCATCCGCCAACTCCGAGCACCCGTCGAAGAAGTCGCCGGCCTCCCCCTCACCCCCGATGACGTCCTGATCATCGAGAACAAGGAGGCCGCGACGCCAATAGAGGACCGAGCAGGGCTTGTAGTGATTCATTCGCTTGGCAACTTTCTCGACGTGCTCGACGCGCTCCCATGGCTGCGGTCCGCACGCACCTGGTACTGGGGAGACCTCGATCGAGCCGGGATCACACTGCTGTCGCGTGCCCGGGCTAGGGTGCCCGAGATCGCCTCCCTACTCATGCACGCCGACACTCTCCGGGAGTTCGAACCACTCGCGAACGCCGACCCGAGCGGTCGCGTAGACCCACCCGAACCAGTCCTCACGCAAGATGAACGTGCCGCGCTGGAATATCTCGACGCTGGACAGCCGCCGCTCCGCCTCGAACAAGAACGCATTCCATGGCACACAGCGCAAACCACCATCAACCTGGCGATCGACCAGGCCGCTGTCCTCGATTAGCGCTCGTGTGGCACCATCCCAGACCACCTCGAGGACACCCCGACGTGGACGGGCTCTGATCCCCGATGCCGTGGACACCGCGTCATCGGCATGACAGACTGCTCTGTTCTGCTGGAAGGGGAACCACCGTGCCGCACACAGACGACCACACCGACTGGGAACAGATCATCCGCGACATGATCGCGCGGAGCAGCGAATCCGCACCTACCGAGCCAGGCGTGTACCGGATGCCGTGCGGGAACTGCTACGTCGACTTCTTCCGCACCTCGGACGGCACCGAAAGTTGGCTCGTCCCCGGCGACGAGCGCAGCTACACTCGCGACACTGTCGCCATCGACCGGCACGGCGACCACCCGTGGGAGCGGATGTACACCCTCGGCCACGCCGCCGCCGAGATCCGACGCCGCGCGACCGCCGACGATACGCCCGTCGAGGTGCTGGTCGAGCAGCTGGCGGCGATCGCCGCGGTGGAGGACGCGGCCGAGGCGGAGGAGATCGCCCGCATCGCCCGGGAACGTCCCGCCGACAGCCCGGACGTCCCGCTCGCCGATGTCGCTCGGAAGTTCGGGATCGATCTCGACGAGCTCTAGCGATACCTGTCGTCGCCTACTGGCACGCTAGAGACACCAGATCATGCGAGACACCGATCACCTGCGAGAGGGGCGTCGTCGTGAACCTGTATCCGCGGTTCGACTTCGACCAGGTCGACTTCGTCACCGCGGACACCCACTTCAGCCACGCGCGGATCAGCGAACTCGCGGATCGCCCGTTCGCAACGGTCGACGAGATGAACGCTGAACTCATCCGCCGCTGGAACGAAACGGTCAGTCCGACAGAGGTGGTGCTCCACCTCGGAGATGTCGCGCTCGGCCCGATCGAGGAATCGATCGGTATCACCGCGCAACTGCACGGCCGCCGATTCCTGGTCCCCGGAAACCACGACCGGGTGTCACCGGCGACGCAGTCGAAGAAGGCGATCGAACGGTTCGCGGCGCTCTACGAAGCGGCCGGTTGGACGATTCTGCCGGAGGTCATCGAAGGCACCCGACGCGGGTATCGGATCCTCGCTTCTCACTACCCATACAAGGGCGACTCGCAGGAGTCGGATCGGCACACCACCCATCGACCGCGCTGGGACGACGGGATCCCACTCCTACACGGCCACACCCACGCCCGCGACCACGGACCGAACGGGCACCAGTTCCACGTCGGCGTCGACGCCCACGGCTACACGCCCGTCCCCTTCACCGAAATCGACGCGTGGATCCGCGGCCTCCCAGACGCCGAACCATGGCTCGACATCGCAATCCGTGAGGCCCGCCAGACCATTACCGACCTCGACGGCAGCGAAACCTCAAACTCCGACGCGCTGTTCTACACGATGGGCTACAACGAGCTACGGGTCGCGCTGGAAGAACTCCTCGGCGCGTTCGACTCCGCCCACCCCGACTCGCCCCCGGGGACTGTCTAGGCGCGGGACTTCCGCGTCGGCGTATACCGCGTGGGCCCGAGTGTAAACAGTTCGCCTGCCGCGGGACCTGATCGGAGGGTACGCGGTTCCCGTCGGAAGCGGATCCATCCGCGACGCCGCCAGTGCACCATCGTCAGGTACCGCACCGACGCCGAAGACCACGCCTCCTGACGCTCCGCGGCGTCGGGGTCGTGGGCGGCGAGCTCCGCGAACACCTCACGGAAGGTCGGCGGCTGACCACGCTCGCGGGTGTGGCGGTGGATGAACCTCACGGCGCGGCGCGCCCACACCGGCGCTGTCTCATCAGCGGTGAGTTCAGTGAACAGCGGCACGAGGTGCGGTGCCGACCACGGCTTCTCGTACACTTCACCGTCGTTCGACACCACCCTGCAGCTCCCCTCAGCGGTCATCCCAGATATACCGCCGCCGAGCCCAGCCAGGGGCGCGGGCGTCGTCAGAAGGATGATCCTCGCCAGGGGAGGATGTCAGTGTCTCGCGTGGGGCGGTCGGCGAGGATGTGCTCGGCAACGGCGCCGCATCGATGAGTGCTTGCAGTGCCGTGGTGTACTTCTCTCCGGTCGCCTTCATGCGTTCCCTGGCGGCTTGCTGCAGCCGACGGGAGGTTCGCTTCTCAGTTGTCATGACGTCCCTGCTTTCCCGCGGGGGCGGACGGTGATGCCGGCGGCGTGCAGGTGCCGGTTGATGGTCATCTCGCTGCATCCGGCAAGGTGCGCGATCTGTGCCATAGTCCTCCCTTGCGTCTCATAGTGGTCGCGTAGCCAATCGGAATCGAGGGTGAAGGTGGGGGGTCGTCCGCGACGCGACTTGGTGCCCGTGTCGGCGAGGATGCGGCCCACGGTCTGCCGGGACACGTTCACGTCCGCGGCGATCTCGTACGTCGACTCCCCCGCCGCATACGCCCGCGCTAACACATCGGGAGGCATCACGTCCGCGGCCGTTGATCGTGCTGGGCGGCTCCGCGCCCACGCCGCAGGCGCGTCCGGGACACCGTCCGAAGGCTCGGGTGTCCATGTGACGGGCTCATCGATGCCGTTGACGAGAAGGAAGTCCGCGGCGAGCTGGTCGAGTCCCGTCCGCACCGCTGACGGCAGTCCATCGGCGAAGCGGGCGACGGCCGGCGCGGTCACCCCTGCCTGATCCCACTCCGGCGGGATCGAATGGATCGGATTCCCCGACAGTGTCCGGTGCAGGAGCGCCCGGGCCAAACGCCATCGTCGTCCACCCCCAGCCAATACCCCCGCCACCCGGCACACCTCCTGCCACTGGGATTCGAGGAGGATCCCGCTGTAGTCGAGGGCGCGACGTCGGGCGTAGTCAACGGGCACGTCATGCGTATCGAGGAACGCGGCCAGCCGGAGGATCGCGTGCAGGGTGCCCACGTCATGAGAGCTGCGACCGAGGTCACGCATCACATGGGTCACCTGGCGGGCCGGCGCCTGCGGATCGAGCAATGCAAGAGCGGCGGAGTGTGTGAGCCTCGTGCCCGTGAACACCACCGCCGCCGCCAACGCCGACGCCACCACCTCACTGCCGACCCGTTGCGGCGCGTACCGGGTGATCCACTCGCCCCACAACTGTGCCGGTACCTTTCGCGCTCGTTCGACCGGGCTGACCCCTGACGGTGGTGCGGACTGCAGGAACACCGTCGGCCGGCGACGACGCCCCAGCGCGGCCGCGATCAGGGTCTGCAGTTGCGGCGTGTGCGCCGTGTACGACGAACTCTGAGCCAGCCGCCCCTGCAGCAGCGCGGCGACACTGCCCGGCTTCGCCAGTGCGGTGACGGCGAGGGTGGTGCCGACGGCGGCCCCGACGGCAGAATCCGGTCGTGCCCGTACTGCCGTCGTCCAATCCTCGCTCGCCCTAAACAGCGCCACGAGCTCCTCACCAAGCGGACTGATGTCGAGGCGATCGCCGGCGGCAATCGCGTGCCGGGCGGTACGGGACAGCAACCGAGTGTCTTCCAGCACCGCGACCGCCGGCTGCGGCGCCTCCGCATAGATCCCGAACCCTGCCCCGCCGGTGGAAACGATCCGCATCAACGCCCGCTGCGCATCCAGGACCGCCCGCGACACTGGAGTGCGGGTCGGGTCGGCCGTGAGGTCGGCCCGACACCGGTTCGCTTGCGGGCCCCGTCCCGGCCCTTGGACGGGATTGTGGCACCGGCCAGGAACGGGAACAAGCGCGAGCGGGTGGGCACGGTACCGGGCAGGACGATCACACACGGGGCACCGGTCCACGAGCAGGCGGCGGTGGCGAAAACAGGCGAACCCGAACGGGAACTGCCACGACATCCGCCACCGGCCACCCGAATCGACCAGGCACTCCGGGCAGTAGCGTCCCGCGGTCCCCGCCGCCGGGCATTGCGAACTGATCCGCCCCCGCCGGGTGTACCGGATCGCATGGTGCGCGAACCGCATTCTCGTCATCTCCTGGAACTGATCCGCCGGAATGCCCGTCGACGCCTCGAGCCGCGACGCCTGCTCATCAGTCAGCGCGGTGGCCCAACTGTCCGCCATCCACGCGGTCGCCGACACCGCCACACCCTCCTGCTGCTCGATGAGGCCGAGCGCGCAGGCCATCTCGTTCATCGTCGCCCCATAGGTGGCCGCCATCTTCTCCAGCCAAGAGTCGAACGGCTCATCAGGCAGCGGCCGCACCCGAAACGGCAGCACCCGCACCTCATAGGAAATCGTCGACGTCGTGGTCATGCGGCGGCCGCCTCGCCGTCCTGGTTCTTGCGGCGGCGTGCCTGGTGGTTTCGCAGCTGCTGATCCAGCTTCGCCTCAAGCTCGCGGCGCTCCGTCTCCGCGCCCTCATCGATGCGGATGTCGTCGAGCAGTTCCCGATCGATGACCTCCCGCCCTGTGCGGATCGCGCGGGACGCGCCGCGACGGATCAGGTCCATGAGGGATCCGATGTTGCCGGTGGTGCGGGCGAACAGGTACCGGGACAGGTCGACCAGCATCCCGGGGCGAGCACCGGTGAGGACGAGAGCTTGTTCGACGCCGAATAGCAGCCGGTCCCACTCCTCCCTGCCCCTCTTGTGGGTAAGCGTGAAGGGGCTGAGCCCGAGGACGGTCCATCGGCGGAAGGTCTGCGCCATCGCCGCCTCCCGGCCGGTCTCCCCTTCACCCACCAGGCCGCGGGCGCGGAGGGCGACGCCGGCGAACAAGAACGTCGCGTTGTATTCGTTTGCGAGCCACTTCAGCTGGTTGGCGACTTCGACCCCGTCGCGGGTGCGCATGTTCAAGAAGTGCAGGTCGTCAACGATCACCAGCCGGGTGTCATGCCGTTCGATGCACTCCGCCGCCGCCCGGGCCAGGTCCCGGCCGGCCATGGAGCGGTGCAGGATGCCGGCGGTGGCGGGGTGGGCGTAGAAGCCGAGGATCATCATGTGCAGGCCCTTGATCGTCAGCCGCCCCGTCAGCGTCACATGACACACCGGCAGGTGCCGCACGTCCCTGTCCGCGTCCAGCCATCCCCCGGCCTCCGCGATCCGCTGCTGGTGGAACACGCGGCCGAAGTTGTTCACCACGGTCGACTTCCCGAGCGCCGGCGGGGCGTCGATCGCTGCGGCTGACTTCACCCGGTCGGAGTCCTGCAGGTTGGAGTCGAGGATGTCCGCCAGCTGCAGTTCGATGTCCTCTACCTGCCGTGTGCGCAGCAGGATGTTCGCGTGCCACACCCGCCGCTCCAAGTCGTAGACGACGCGATCGCGAGCAGGCAACGACTCCAGCTGGGCGCGCGAGAGCTCCTCAGGGCGAGCGCGGGGAGGCCGTTCGGCGAAGTCTGTCCAGCCCTCGTAGGTGGAGAGGCTCCGTTGGCGGGGCGGCTGCTGCGGGGCGCTCGTCGGGCTGGTCATCGGAGCATCTCCATCGGTTCGAAGTGGTAATCGCCGCGGATGGTGGGCTCGTCGATGTCGTCCTCGTCGTCATCATCACCGGTCTCGGGCGTGTCGACGCGTCGGCGCGGGTCGCGGACGGAGCCGGTGAGCTCGGTTCCGAGATCAGACGAGGCGGTCAGTTCCGCGTCGAGCATCCGTTGCACGGTGCGTAGCGACCACACCCCGTCCGGGTCCGGTTCCTTGTCGTTCAGCTGTGCGGCCATCCGGGCGCTCATCCGCCGCTCCGATGGCGTCAGACCACGGCCGGCGCCCCAGTCCTCCAGCAGCTGCGCGGCGACGTCGTCAACCTGGGAGGGGCGACCCTGCCGGATTGCGATCTTCTTCGCGTACTCCAACGCGTCCAGGCTGAACGGGGTGTCGAAGCTGCCCTTGTGCTCCCATTCGAGGGTGTGCCAGGTGTGGTCCTCGGGGTCGTGGAAGTAGATTCTGGTGAGGTCGTCGGGGTTGACGAAGAATGGCCACTCCGTACCCTTGTCGCGGTGGATCGACCGGGCCCGGTTGCGGTACTTCGCGACCGACTCGCCGGTGTAGCGGAGTTTGTGGATCTCCACCCCGTAGTGGTTGAACTGCCGCTTCACCACCGGCAGCAGCTCCAGCAGCACGTTCCGGTCGGTGGGCAGACGCAGCTGTCCCGCGACAGCCAGGCCCTGTTCGTATCGTTGCGCGGGGCTGAGCTTTACCCCGGGCAGGTTTGGATCCTCCAACGAACTGTGGGGACGAAGGTGGTAGACGGTGGCTACCCATTCCCGGATGATCTGCTCCAGCTGCGGCACCGTGTAGACGGCCTCTGCTTCGGGGTCCTCGCCGCGTCCGGCGACGTCCGCGCCCTTGTAGCCGGGCAGCTCTTGCAGCAGGTCGTCGAGGGTGCGGAAGAATCGTTCCACGGGGCTCTTGTCGGTGGGCTGGTAGATCCGGGCGGGTTGGATCGAGATCCCCAACCGGGCGCACCCGCTGGTGAGATGCTCCGACAGGTAGGCGGCGCCGTGGTCGACGACCAGCGTCTCCGGCAGGATGCCGGCGCGGGTGAACCGGGACACCTTCGTACGGGTCGGGTCTACCAGCAGCGTGTCGGGCAGACCGTGGTACGGCCAGCGAGCGGACGTGCCCCAATCCGTGGGCGTATCAAACGGTTGCAGCGCCTCCATCAGCACGCCGGCGACGTCGATCGATTTCGTCGAACCCGGCGTGAGCCGCAGTCCGAGGATGCACCGCGAGTACAGGTCCATCGCGATCGTGAGATCCGCTGACACCCATTTCCCGGTCACCGGGGCGACGGCGAACACGTTCAGCGGCGTGGTGTCCATCAGCACGTACTCGCCCGGCCGGACCGCCGACAACCGCCCGTAGGGTGCGGAGGGTCGGTTCGCGGTCGACCGTTTGCGTTTGGTGGGGCCGGTGAATGTGGCCCGGCCTCGATCCAGCTCAGCCAGCGCGTTGTACGCGCTCGCGCGCGAGGGGCGCTTCACTGTCCCCGGGCCGTGGACGCGCTCGGTGCGTGCATTGATCCGGTCGATGATGATCTTCTTGGAGACCTTCGCTTCGGGGGTCTGCTCATCCAGGACCGTCTGCGCGGTAGCGATCCACCGCGGGTCGAACCCGGTCAGCGCGTTTCCGGCTTGGGAGGACCGGTAGTCCATCAGGCCCGCCTCCCCGGACTCCCGGTACTGCGCCACCCAGCGGCGCACGGTCCGTTCGCCCTTCCCGAGTTCGGTCGCCTTCGCCGCAGTCCGCTGTCGCAGACTGTGCTGCGGGTGGTATTCCAGGCGCGGCTCACCCTCCCGCGGGATCTGCGGAGTGCCGGACTTGTATCCGGTGAGCACCTCGCGGACGTGGTCGGCGCGCTCCATGGTGCGTGCCTTCGCGGAGTCGGTAGCGTCCGCCCACAGCACCCCCAGCGGAGTAGCATCCCTTTCCCGCGTGTGGCCAGGGATGTGGGCCTTGCCGCCCTCGGCGGCGGGGCGCAGCACGTCGACCATCCGGAGTCGGCGGTGCCGGCCCGTGCGGTCGCGGATGATCACCGCCCCGTCAGCGATCTCCGCGACCGTGCACGCCTCCCCGTCGTAGACGAAGTCCATCCCAGGTCGCAGCATCCAGCTATCCATCATCATGCTTCCTCTCAAAGTGAGTAGTCGGGGATCGGGTGCCGGGACTCAGGCCGTGTCACGGAGGGATGAGCCGCTCTCCGCCGTCACGCGAAGATGCCGCGCCGGTGGCTGCACGACGCGCGTACCGAGCACTTGCCGCAGGTACTCCTCAACGGCGCGCAGCAGCTGGGCTGCCGCTTCCTTGTCCGCTCTCGGTGACTGCGGGGGCACCGGCAGGGCCACGGGGATGCCCAGCGCCTCGCATGCTCGCGCCGTGTCGGCCTCGCGGTCGCGCTCCGATCTCGTCGACCGCTCCGGGCCAGCCTCCTCGAAGAGCAGGGAGGGAGTGCCAGGTCGAAGGTCGTCTCGTGCGCTCATGTCAGCTCCAATACGCTCGTCGTGCTCAACAGGTGGGACAGGTCCGTGCGCAAACGCTGTGTCCACAGCAGGTGCAGCACGAGGGAACGGGCGAACCGCTGCTCTCCCGCGATCGGAGTCACGGCACGCACCGCTTCCCCGAACGTCACAGCGGCTCCCAGCACGGTCGCCGCGGCATCGACCTGCCCGGGATCGAACTGGAAGCTGCGCCGGTACCCGGCGAGGAACTGCACATTCGCCAGCAGCACCGGATCGGGCTCGGAGCACACCCGGTACTCCCAGCCATGCGCCTCGACCTCCCGCCGCGTCCAGTCCAGCGAGTCCCGCACCGCCGGGACCTGCAGCTTCGCCGCCGGCTTCACATCGACAACGCACACCAACCGGTCTGTGTGCGAGATCAGATAGTCCGGGATGTGCCTGCGGGTCGTGCCGTGATCGTCGCCCTCCATCAGGAACGGCTGGGACAGGATCCAGTCCACTCGCGGGTCGAAGTCGCACAGCAGCAGGTTCGCGTACTCCAGCCGCGACTCGTACCCCACGGGCGCCTGCATCGTCGCGGACCAGTACGAGCCGGAGAAGTGACGCTGCTTGCGGTACCAGCGGAACTCACGCCACGGCACCGCCGCCGCGAACACCCCCAACCGGGCATCCGGCAGCGAAACGACGTCGACGTGATCCTGCATCATACGGATCCGGATCGTCGACGCCACCGCGATCATCCCCGACCCGGCTCCCCGGCCCGCAGCTCACCATCGCCCGTGTCCCCGGTCGGAACCTGACAGCGGTGCGTGCGCATGAACACATGCTGTTGCCCCGCGACCGCGCAGCGGAACTCACCGACGCCACAGAAAGAAGTGAGCAGCTTTGTACTAAATCACTAAACAGCTAATCACTAGTAAATGTCACATTCACTACCAAGCGCGATGTTGCGCCTGTCAGATACACAACAAACCTCCGCCGACCAGTCGGCGGCGTCCGACGCATATGAGACACTCGGAGCATGACGGCGATCCACCCGATTGCCCCCGAAGACTCCAAAGCGCTCTTCGGGAACAGCTACATGCACACCGTGCTGGTCGAGATCACCCGGCACGGCGATGAACCGTTCTCCCCGAAGCAGATCATCGACGCCACCGGACTGCCCGGCGGGATCATCCACCCGCTCATCAAGAGGCTGAAGTCCAGGCATTTCATCGAGTACCTGGGCCGTGTGCCCGGGGAGAAGACCACGCTGTACCAGGTCCGCGACAACCCCTACATGCGCGCCGCCCGCGAGTACGCCGAAGCTGCGCCCGAGATCCCGCAGCATCGAGCCGCCAGCTAACCCACGGCGCCCCGGATCGACCCACAGCTCGGTCGCGACCGACCGGTGAGCGACGTGTTCGACGTGCGTCGCGCCACCACGTGCCACCGCTGCCGAATTCGCAAGGTGCGGCGTCCAGAGCACACACTGGTGCGTTCTCCATGTTTCATGAATCTTGAATTTGATCTAGACTGGGTAGGTGCCAACCCTTGCCCGCGCGGCCGAGCTGTCGAAGGCGGTCTTCGGCAGCGAGCACATGCTTTCCGTGATGTGGCAGATCTCGCAGGCACCGGACGCAACGTTCAACGCTCCCGCCATCGAACGGGCCACGGGCCTGGCCGGGAGCATCGTGCACGGCATGCTCGCACGACTCAAACGCGCCGGCCTCATCGAGGTCGTGGGCCATCTCGAGGGAGAACGCACCCTCGCCTACCAGCGTCGCGACCATCTCGTATGGCAGGCGGCATCTCAACTCACGTCCGAGGTGACTGACACCCTGGGCATCGGAGGCCCCTATGACAGCTAGCCCCTCCACGACCGTCGCCGGGACGTCCGGGGTGAGTTGGCAAACCGGTGCCCATCGCGTCCACGTCGACCTCGAGCTTCACCTCCCGGAGATCCAGCGCCGCCGCGCCACAAACGCGGCGGGGTCTGTACAAGACCTGGACACTCTGCGGTTCCTGCTGACGCTCCCCGTCGATCAGCCCACCGCCCTCGCGGGCCTCGATGCGTACGAGCGGCGCCTGGCTCGGCGAGCCGTCCGCTGCGGGTTCGCCGAAGAGCGCGCCGTCGCCCGCAGCCAGTCCACTCTCATCCGAAGAGCGGAGCCTCCCGTGACGGTGCGGCTGATATCGGTGTTCGGCCCGTTCCGTCGCAGCACCCTGCAGTTGGCGACGACATTCGCCCCCTACGGGCGTCGTCGACTCGTCGTCCCCTCTGGACGGCTCGACGAGATATTGTTGCTCGAAGCAACCTTCTACGGTGTCGGCGTTACGGTGGCCGACGCCAACGGCGAGCGGACCGTCGCCGCGTCGGCGCCCTTCCAGCCCGCCCGGTTCACTGGCGCCTCCTGGCTGTTCGCTGAGCGCATCTACGGCCAGGCGCTCAGCTCAGCGACCGCCACCGGGCAAGTGTCGGCGGCATCGAGATCATGACACCCGTGTGCTGGGCGAGCCGAACATGCTCCGCTTCAGCCTCCGCCAGACGCTGATTCCACCACCGTGCCACTTGAGAGGTCCCCATCGAGGTGACGATACCTGCGATCTCGTCCAGCGCGGCCAGATTGTGCAGGTGAGCCCGGAGCCGATCCTCATCGGAGCCGGTGAACGAGTCCACCGCGCGTCCCTCACAGTGGCGACACGGGCACGGCCACGGAGTCGCACTGGCGAACCACTTCAGGTGCATCTCGCTGGACCGGGCGAATCG
>APMI01002471.1_pt1 | contig 29728 bp, 29 predicted proteins | sample 667938 | NCBI WGS metagenome assembly APMI01 (sample SAMN01084076, study PRJNA167559) | wastewater metagenome | biome: Wastewater | place: Denmark: Ejby Moelle, Odense | collected 2011-11-28
TTTTTAGCAACTACTTGCTCTTCTTGTGTTGAAACATTCATTTCCATATTAAACTAAATTATAATTGTTAATTTTTTTGAGGTTGTAAAATAAAGCCAAATTATTGTAAAATGCAAATAAAAAATCCAAAGTATGACAAATTTCTGCTTTCTAAAAATTGATTATTAGTTGTCAAATAATCAAAATAATCTTTAAATTTTATCAATTATAAATGCTTCTTTTTAAAACAATAAGAATTAAGAAATTTTAGATATATTTTTTTTTCAATTATACAATATTCCGTTTACTCAATTTTGTTTTTTTTAACAAAAATTTAAAATACAATGTTGATAATTTTCTTTGGTACAATAATTACTTTTTTAGGATTTGCTCCCGCTAAAATCTCTTGAACTTTTTCATTTGCCATTGCTATTTCTTCAATTTGTTTAGCGTCTAAATCTGATGCTAGAGGAAGTTTAAACCTCATTTTACCATTGAAACTTACAGGATATTCTATTTCATCTTCAACCAGATAACTTTCGTTTAATTCTGATAATTTCTCGAATTCTATTGAAGTATTATTTCCTAGTTTCTCCCAAAGTTCTTCACAAATATGCGGTGCATAAGGCGAAATAATTACTGCTAATGGTTCTAAAATCGCTCTTTTATTGCATTTTAATTTCTGTAATTCGTTTACCGCAATCATAAACTGAGAAACAGATGTATTGAATGAGAAATTCTGAATATCAAAAGTAAATTTCTTAATCAAAGTATGCAGTACTTTCAGTTCTGCTTTGGCTGGCTCTTCATCTGAAACTGAGAAAGTATCTCCATCAAAGTAAAGGTTATAGAATTTCTTCAAAAATCCATAAACACCACTTAAACCTTGCGTGTTCCACGGTTTTGATTGTTCTAAAGGGCCGAGAAACATTTCATACAAACGCAAACAATCCGCACCGTATTCTTCACAAATATCATCTGGATTTACTACGTTGTATTTCGATTTTGACATTTTTTCTACTTCACGTTCGGTGATGTATTTTCCGTCTTCTAAAATAAATCCTGCGTCTTTGAATTCAGCTCTCCAATTTTTAAATGCTTCTATATCCAATTCATCCGATGTTCCTATTAATAAAGATATATCAACATGAAGCTGTCGATCATTTCTACACCCTAAAACATATTTATTTTCGTCTAAATAAATTTTATCTTCATCTTGCAATAAATCTTGATTCAATAGCAACTCACGAATTTCTGCATTTAATGCAGCTCTTGAAATTGGACTTTTAAATTTACTGTCGGAAACCAAATAATTTGGAATATCAATTCTTTTTATTTCTCTCGCATCTATATCTTGACCCTCTTCAGCTTTTTTAGTTACAGAGATTGAAAGCTTATTAACAAACGCACTCATCCCCAAGATCATTCCTTGATTTATCAATTTTTGGAAAGGCTCATCTTGGTTAATGTACCCTCTGTCTTTCAAAAACATATTCCAAAATCTAGAATACAACAAGTGACCAGTTGCGTGCTCGCTTCCACCAATGTATAAATCTACTTGTCCCCAATAATCTGATAAATCTTTTGCACAGAATTCGCCGTCATTTTTCGGATCCATATATCTCAAGAAATACCAAGAACTACCTGCCCAACCCGGCATGGTAGAAAGTTCAATCGGGAAAACGGTTTTTTCATCTATTAAATCTACAGAAACTACTTTTTGGTTGGTTTCGTCCCAAGCGAAATTTTTCGCATTTCCTAATGGTGGATCGCCATCTTCTGTTGGTAAATATTTTTCAACTTCAGGAAGTTCCAAAGGCAAAGCAGAAACGGGCAAAGTGTAAGGCATTCCTTCTTTATAATAAACAGGAACAGGCTCGCCCCAATATCTTTGTCGAGAGAAAATAGCATCACGTTGTCTGTAATTGGTTGTTCCGTGACCGATTCCCATTTTTTCGATTTCTGAAATAATTTTTGCTTTCGCTTCGTTATAATTCAGTCCGTTCAAAAATTCAGAATTTACACAAATCGAATCTTTAGAATCATAAGATTCTTCTTGAATATCGAAATCATTTTCAATCACATTGATGATTTCTAATCCGAATTTTTTCGCAAAACGGTGGTCGCGTTCATCATGTGCTGGAACTGCCATTACAGCGCCAGTTCCATAACCCATCAAAACGTAATCTGAAATATAAATCGGGATATTTTTTCCCGTGAAAGGATTGATGGCGTAACTTCCTGTGAATGCCCCGGAAACGTTTTTCACGTCTGCCATTCTATCACGTTCGGTTTTTTTAGAAGTTTCTTCTATATAGTTTTCAACTTCAGATTTTTGTTCTGGAGTTGTTATTTTCTCCACTAAAGGATTTTCTGGCGCAAGAACCATAAAAGTTGCTCCGAAAATAGTGTCAGGACGAGTGGTGAAAACTTCGATTTGGTTGTCAGAAGCCTCGGTTCTCGTGTCTCGAATCTTGAATCTAACAGCAGCTCCTTGAGATTTCCCGATCCAATATTCTTGAGAATCCTTCAACGGTTGTGGCCAATCTAGTTTTTGTAAACCTTGCAACAATCTTTCCGAATATGCTGTAATTCTCATGCTCCATTGCATCATTTTTTTCTGAAAAACTGGATAACCACCACGTTCAGATTTTCCGTCTTTTACCTCATCATTTGCGAGAACAGTTCCAAGAGCAGGACACCAATTTACGGTAGTTTCAGCTCTATAAGCCAATCTATAATTGAGTAAAATATCTTGCTTTTCGTTTTCATCAGCAGCATTCCATTCTTCTGCGGTGAAGTTTAATTCATCATTCTGAACAGCATTTAAGTTTTCTGTCCCGAATTTTGAAAAATGTTCTACCAAAGTATGGATAGGTTCCGCTTTATCCGAAGTTTTATTGTACCAAGAATGGAATAATTCTATGAAAATCCATTGCGTCCATTTATAATAAGAAGCATCCGAGGTTCTCACTTCCCTACTCCAATCAAAAGAGAAGCCAATTTTACGCAATTGCTCTTCGTATCTGGTAATATTTTGTTCTGTAGTAATTGCAGGATGTTGACCAGTTTGTATGGCGTACTGTTCTGCTGGCAAACCAAAAGAATCATAACCAATAGGATGTAAAACGTTAAAACCTTGATGTCTCTTGAACCTTGCATAAATATCTGATGCAATGTAACCCAAAGGATGACCTACATGCAAACCTGCTCCAGAAGGATAAGGAAACATATCTAGGACATAGAATTTTGGTTTTGTAGAATTATTTTCAGTTTTATAAGTTTGGGTTTCTTCCCAAAACTTTTGCCATTTTTGCTCTATCTGCTTGTGATCGTAAAACACGCTGTTATATTTTTTAAAGTATTATTAAACTTGATTTTTAAGAATTTACAAATTTAAGATTTTTAAAAGAAAAAATCCTTATCAATTTTTGACAAGGATTAAATATTAAAATCTTTAGTGAATTACTTTTTTTTCATAGTAGTGGTAATTTTACCCGTAAATGTAGCTCCATCTACTGCAAAATTAGTTACATTTTCTTCGCCTACCATTTCTGTATTAGATAATTTTATAAGACCAGTAACATCTGTTTTAGCTCCTGTTTTAACATTTAAAACCTTTGCAGAAGCATCATAAGTATAAGTTAATTTGTCATCTTGAACCTGAGTACACGTTCCTGAAGTATCTTCCCAAGAAGTTGCATTACCAGTTCCGTCTTGATTAAGAATTACAGTAGATTTTTGCATACAACTATTCAAAACTTGTGTAGTATTAATTGGTGAAGAAATACCATTTTTAGTCACTGTTCCGTTTAAACCTATACTATAGAGATACCAACTGCCAACTACAGAGCCAGAAAAATCTGAAGAATCATCATCTCTGCTACAAGATAAATTGAGAAGTAAAGTTGCACCAAAAAGAAATAGAAGTAGTTTTTTCATCATTAATAAATTTTTTATTGGTTATTGATGGATAAATATACAAATGTTTTTCGATACAATGGCTATATTTGCAAAACTATGGCACAAGTTTCCATTATTACTCCTTGTTATAACTCTTCTAAATTTTTAGAAGACACGATAAAATCTGTCTTATCACAAACTTTTCAGGATTGGGAGTGGATCATTACAGACGATCAATCTGCCGATAATTCTGTAGAAATTATCAAAAAACATCAAGACTCTAGAATTGTTTTATTAGAAGCTAAAAAAAATGGTGGAGCTGGTCACGCTAGAAATCTTTCTTTAGAAAAAGCTACAGGCAGATACATTACTTTTCTTGACGCTGATGATTTTTGGGAGCCCAATTTTCTACAAGAAATGGTTTCTTTTATGAAATCTGAAAATGCAGAACTAGCCTATTGTACCTATGCAAGATGTGATGAAAACCTTCAACCAAAAATTGCAGATTTCGAAGCAGATATAGACGTAACTTTTGATAATTTATTAAAAACTTGCAGACTTTCTCTTCTGGCTTCCATGTATGATTCTGAACGAGTTGGTAAAGAATTTTTTCCTGAAGGAAGCAAACGAGAAGACCACGTAATGTGGCTGAACTTACTCAAAAAAATCCCAAAAGGAAAACCCTTAAAAAAAACTTTGGCAAAGTACAGAATGCACGCAACCAGTGTTTCTAGAAAAAAAACCAATATTATGAAAGACCAATATTTAGTGTACAAAGATTACATGAATTTTTCAACGCTAAAATCTATGTATTACACCGCCAATTGGGCTTTCAATGGATTTAAAAAATATTCTAAAATTTTTAATTAAGAATATCTACTTTACCGTCGTTTAAGTGATAATAACCACCTACAACTTTCAATTCGCCTTTTTCTATCAGCTCTTTTAACTCCGGATTTTGTAGAATTTTTTGAATCTGATGAATTACATTGTAATGAATAGCATCATCTAGTTTTTCTGTTTTCCCTACAAAAGGTTCTACCCCATTTCTAAGTGTTTCAATAAGACTTGAAATTTCTTTTGGCTTTTTCTCTTCAGCGTGATTAGAAATGGCAGTAGTAATTCCTCCACATTTTTCGTGACCAACTACTACTATTAACTTGGTGTGCAGATGATCCACCGCATATTCTAAACTTCCCATGGTCATGTCATCTTCTAGAGAATTCCCTGCAGTTCTTATCACAAATAAATCGCCGATTCCTCTATCAAAAACCAATTCTACAGGCACTCTAGAATCAGAACAACTCACAATAGTTGCAATAGGATGTTGCCCAGAAATTTCTTCCAGCATTCTAGCTTTGTCTAAATGCGGAAACGCGTTTTTATGATTCACAAAATGTTCATTTCCTGATTTTAAAATGTCTAAAATTTGATTGGGACTAAGATTTTCTTGAACAGAAACTTCTTTTAAAGAAACTTGGTTAGAACTACAACCTAAAAAACTCAACATTGCGCCTACTAACATCAAAACGCCTACATTTACTTTCTTCATTATATTTTTTTGCAAAATTATGAAGATTATGAATGAGCTCGAGATGATTCTTATCAGTTATTGAAAAAGAAATTTAGTCTAAAATTTTCTTCAAAATAATCTCCGAAGAATTCGGTTGATTGTGAACGAAATTTTCTGCATTTTCACTCATTTCCTTCAGTAAATTTGAATTTTGGGTTAATTCTAAAACAAAATTAGCCGCCAATTCTTCTTGAGCAAATGATTGACCTCCATTTCGGGCAATTAGTTCATCTGCTTCAGGATTTTTTTTATATTGATTTCCAAAAATCACAGGAGTCCCAAAAGTGGCTGCTTCTAAAATATTATGCAAACCTTTATCGTGAAAACCACCTCCTACAATTGCTATATTTGCGTAAGAATACAATTTAGAAAGCAAACCAATACTATCTATTATAATGATTTGTAAAGTTGTGAAATCGTAAAGTTGTGAAATTGTTTCAGTTTTGGAATTTTGCGACTTTACAATTTCACTATAAAGAATCGCCTTCGGAAAAATTTGTTTTAAGTGCTGAACTCTTTTCAAATCGTGTGGAGCAATAATAATTTTGAAATCCTTTAACTTCGGAGAAATCATTTGCGCTATTTTTTCTTCGGCTTCCCAAGAACTTCCAAAAACAACCAATTGGTTATTTCCTTTAAATTCTGAAATGTATTCTACAAAATTATCCCGATTTTTAATCTGTTTCACTCTGTCAAAACGCGTATCTCCAGAAACCAATCCTTTGGTTAAACCTATTTTCTGTGCCAAAGAAAAAGATTTTTCGGTTTGATGAAAAATCCAATCAACATTTTTTTTCAATTCCTTCACAAACCATTTTCCTTGAGTTTTAAAATACACTTGATTTTCATAAAACAATGCGGAAATCACAAAAACTTTAGCATTTTGTTTTTTCAATTCATCTAAAAGATGATACCAAAAATCATATTTTACGGTGAAAAAAATTTCGGGATGCACTGCTTTTACAAACTCAGAAATGGTAGTTTTTTTATCAAAAGGAAGATAACACAGAATGTCTTTTTTATTTTTTTTCACTACATTTTCATAACCAGAAGGCGAAAAAAAAGTGACCAATATTTTATGATTGGGATATTTTTCTTTCAATTTTTCTAAAACTGGCAGACCTTGCTCGTATTCTCCTAAACTTGCTGCATGCATCCAAATAACCTTGTCTTCTTTAGAAATTTTAGATTTTACAATTTCCAAAGATTGTTTTCTGCCTTCTAAGCCTCGCTTTATTTTATCATTAAACAAAGACAAAACCTTGAACGCTAATTCAAGATGAAAGATAGATATGTTGTAGAGTGTTTTCAAATGCTGTATGTTTAAACTAAAATCCTATCTTCATCAGTCGAAGGATTAGAAATTACCAGAAATTCTAAATTTTCATCACTTTCATTGGCAATATAATGCTTCTTTTTCGGTTCTACAGTAATTCCTTCTCCAAATTTTACGGTAAACTTTTCTTCTTCTATATAAAATGTAGCTTCCCCTTTCAAAATATAGAAAAACTGCTGAGCCAAATTGTGAAAATGTAATTTTTCTGAAGTTTTCGGGGGCATCATTTCTTGCTTTACCACCAAATTTTCATTGTTGTGAAAAATCCAAGAATCACATTGTTCTCCCCAACTATAATGTTCAGAATTTTCTTTAGTTTTTATCATTAATTTTCGATTCTCAACTTTCAATTTTCGATTATAGCAAAGTTTTCACCATTCTCAGGTTATGCGTGTGTTTGTTTATTTCGGCATTGTAAATTCCAGAAAAATCTAAAGAATCTATGCGTACTTTTCCGCTTGCATGTATGATTTCAAACGGCGATAAAACCAAACCAACATGTACAATTTTCCCTTCAGAATCTTCAAAAAACGCCAAGTCTCCTGGTTCACTCTCTTCTACAAAATCTCGGGCTTCACCTAATTCTGCTTGTTTATCTGCGTCTCTTGGTAATGTAATACCGTGAATTTTATACACCAATTGCACCAAAGCGCTACAATCTATCCCAAAATAACTTCTTCCGCCCCATAAATAAGGAACATTGATGAATTTTTTGGCAGTTTTTACCAAACTTTCTCTGATGTTATTTTTATCTATTAAATTTTCAGTTTCAAAAGCAACTTCACTGCCCAAAGAAAGCAAATTTCTACCTTCTGGCAAATCAAAAACACCATAATTTTGAGTCACCAAATTTTTAGAAATTTCTGATTTTTGCTTTTTTAAAACCGAGGAATTTACCCAACCTTCATAACCATCAAAATCCAATTTAATTTTGCTGTATATGCCTTCTGTTTCGGTAATTTCGCAAGTTTCTCCGTATAAAATTTGCGAAGTCATTTCAGATTTCTCAGAAACTTCAGCTCTTATTGGCGAAACTGATACGCTACAGTAGTATTTTTCCATAATCTTGTCTCTCGCTGATTTTGCTGATTAAGCGGATTTAATCTTCTAATTTATTGACAATTCTCTTAATTTATACTAGAACTTTTTGATAAACAGTTTCTAGTAAACCTGGACCTAATCCATTATAAACATTAAATATTGCTTTTCTTATTAAATAAGATATTTCATTTTCGGTCATAGATTTTGTTTTATTTCTCGCTGATTTTACTAATTTTAGAATCTACCAAATCTGCTTAATCTGCGATACTCTATATCTTACGAACTAAATGAATTCCGTCTCGCAAAGGTAAAATTACATTTTCAAAATCTGCGTCTTCGGCAATTAATTTATTTACCCTTTTAATTTGTTCTGTCTGTTTGTTTCCTTTTTCATCGAGAATTTTTCCATACCAAAGCACATTATCTACCATCAATATGCTTCCAGATTTCATTCTTGGCTTTACCAATTTTAGATATTCTGCATAATTTTCTTTATCTGCATCAATAAAAATTAAGTCAAAAATTTCATCCGAATTTTTCAAAAACTCTTTTGCATCTTGAAGCTGAAAATCTATTTGAGAAGCATAATCACTTTCGGCAAAATATTTTTTGGGTAAATAGGCTAAATCTTCGTTCACATCTAGCGTGGTCAATTTCCCTTCTTTTTGTAAACCTTCCGCCAAACAAAGCGCTGCATAACCTGTAAAAGTACCAATTTCTAAAATGTTTTTTGGAGAAACCATTTTTGAAATTAAAGAAAGTAATCTCCCTTGAAGGTAACCAGAAATCATGTGAGGTTGTGTAGTTTTTTGAAAAGTTTCCTTTCGAAGTCTTTTCAAAATTTCTGGTTCTTTAGAAGCTGTATTTTCTAAATATCTGTCCATTTCAGGATGTAATTCTTCGAAATAACTCATTTTTTTTGGGTAATAGATGTTTTGATAACTCAGTTTATCCAATTAATTAAAAATGCGTAGTAAAAAATGATTGATAAACTTATCAACAAAAATAATAAATTAATGGCGTTAGCAATCAGAAAAAGTTTTTCTTTATAGTTTTTAAAAATAAATTTTAAAATGGCAGCTAGGAAAATTGCATTTAGAATAAAATACACCCAATAAATAAAACTAAAATTAAAATATTTAGGAAGATAATTAAACGGAAATGCAACTATCTTAAAAATTACAAAAGCTATCTTTTCGACTAAATTCATTGTGCTAAAACCAAATTTTTCATCTGCTGTTAATCCGTCTTCATAATCTGAAACCCAAGTTGCACTATTAAAAAATAGAAAAATATAATTTAAGATAAAAAGTGAATAATAGAGTTTGCTTGATTTCAACATTTTTAGTTTTTATTCAAATTTACAGATTTTAAACAAATTTCATCAACAAAAAACCTTCAAAGAAAATTCCTTGAAGGTTTTGTTCATTGCAAAAGTGCAAATTTATTTTTTAGGAGCTATATCCATCAATTTCATAAATTCATCTAGCTTAGGCATAATGATGATTTCTGTTCTACGGTTTTCTGCACGTCCAGAAACCGAAGCGTTGGTTGTTTTAGGATTGTATTCGCTTCTACCACCTGCTGTAATTCTATTCGGATTTACCCCAAATTCAGATTGTAGAATTTTAGCAACTGCAGTTCCTCTAAGTGCAGAAAGATCCCAGTTGTCTTTTGGTAAATTAGCACTTGCTAAAGGAACGTTATCTGTATTTCCTTCAATTAAAACACTGTAAGTGTCATAATCATTAATCACTTTAGCCACTTTACCTAAGACATCTCTAGCTGCTGGTAAAATATTGTAATCACCTGTTTTATAAAGCATTTTATCTGACAAAGAAATCATTACCACTCCTTTTAATACTTTTACATCTACATCTGCATCTGCTACATTGTCTAAACTTCTTTTTAACTTATTAGATAGAGCCAAATTTAAACTATCATTTTTAGAATTTGTAGAAATCAAACGCTTGATGTAAGCATTAGAAGAATTAATTTCACCAATTAATTTATCAATATTAGCAGAACCTTTGCCTTGATTAGCCAAACAAGCATCTAGAGAAGATTTTAATGCTCCATTTTGGTCTCTAAGCAGAGTATTTTCGCTGGTAAGTCCTGAATTTGCAGATTTCAAATCCTGAATTTCACGTTGTCTTTCTGCTGCTCCTTCTATACATTGTTTGTAATTAAGATTAAGAGCTTCGTATTGTTTCTTGCTTACACACGAGGTAAGAGAAACGCCCATCACTGCGATTGTTAAGATTTTTAAAATTCTCATAAATTTTATATTTTAATGTAATTTGTTTTCAAAAATACGAAAAGCATTTCTTTATATGGTTTATATTTGCAAAAAACATGCCGTACATTGTTAGACTTTAACAATTTTAAGAAAATTTTAATGAATTTGGGAAAAGAGATTTTTTCCAAAAAATTTCTTTTGGCGGTTAGTGGCGGTGCAGATTCTATGGTGCTTTTAGATTTGTTTCGAGTTTCGGGTTTCGAGTTTCGGGTTGCACATGTTAATTATCATTTTAGAGACGAAGATTCTAATCTTGACCAAAAAATAGTAGAAGATTTCTGTAAAAAAAACGACATTCAATTTCATTTAAAAGATATTTCGGAGGAAGAAAAATCTAAAATGAAATCTTTACAAAATTGGGCAAGAGAGATACGTTATGATTTCTTTTTTAATCTTTTAGAAAAGGAAAATTTAGACTTTATCGTAACGGCACATCATCTGAACGATGAGCTAGAAACCTTTATTATTAATCTTTCCAGAGGTTCTGGAATTAAAGGATTGTGCGGAATTCCTAAAAATGAAAACCAAATTCTGCGTCCACTTTTGACCTTCTCAAAATCAGAAATTTATGCTTTTGCTAAAGAAAACCTTATAGATTTCAGAGAAGACAAAAGCAACAAAAAAGATGATTACCTGAGAAACAAAATCCGAAATCACGTTGTTCCGAAAATGGTAGAAATTTTTCCTAATTTTTTAGAGCAGTTTGGTGAAAGTCTTGGCTATTTATATACAGTGAATCAATTTTTTCAGGAAGAAATTCAGAAAAATTTTGATGAAATTTTGATTAATGGTAATGAATCTGATTTTACCCTAAACAAAGAAATTTTGTTTCAAAAACCAAAAATTATCATCATAGAGATTATACGAAAATTAGGTTTTTCTGGTTTAGAAATAGAGAAAATAATCAACGCTGAAAATGGTAAGTTTTTCCGAAGTAGTACTCATGAAATCACTATAAAAAGAAAAGAAATCCTTTGTAAAAAGAGAGATTGATTTTGTCTTTGATAAAGATTGAAACCTTAAGAAGACTTTAACATTTTTAATTCATCGTTTTTTTTACTTTTGTACATCTAAAAATTTAAAAATGAAGAAATTTTTGCTCTTGCTTTTCGCAGTTGTGTCTCAACTATTTTTCTCACAAATAGAAAAGCACGTAAAGCTAAGTTATGATATAAAACCTATCGCCGAAAACCAGTATGAAGCTATTATTACTGCCAAAATAGATAACGGCTGGCATATTTATTCTAAAGACATAGACCCTGAAGTTGGCGCTATTCCTACGGAAATAAAAATCACTTCTAAAGACATAGAATTGATAGGAAAAGCTACCGAAACTGGTAAAAAAGAAACTTCTTTTTCCGAAGCTTTTGGTGCAGATCTTACCACACTATCTGGAAATGTAGTCTTTAAACAAAAATTTAAACTCAAAAATCCAGAAAAAGGAAGTTCTGTAGCAGCAGAATTTACCTATCAAACGTGTAATGATAAGGTTTGTCTGGCACCTGAAACTTTAGAGTTTGAGAAAAAAATAGAAGGTACAGTTGCCACAACTACAGAAACAAGCACAGAAGCAACCCTCACAAAAGACAGCACCAAAACTACAGAAAACGTAAGTCTAGCAACTACACTAAAGGAAGAACAACACGACGGAATTAAAGTGAATAGTTTGGATTTCAAAAATCCATTAACTGACTGTGGAACCAAAGCAACAGAAAATAGAGAAAGTAATCTTTGGATTTTTATTTTAGGCTTTATCGGTGGGTTGATAGCATTGCTTACACCGTGTGTTTTCCCTATGATTCCTTTGACGGTTTCTTTCTTCACCAAAGGGCAAAAAGACAAAGCAAAAGGCAAAAGAGATGCCCTTCTTTACGGATTTTTCATTCTTTTAATTTTTGTTTTATTAAGCGTTCCTTTTCACATTATTGATGGGATTTCGGGAAACATTTTTAATCAAATTTCTACCAACATTTGGTTAAATTTATTCTTTTTTGCAATTTTCTTATTCTTTGCATTAAGCTTTTTTGGATATTACGACATTACGCTACCAAGTTGGGTTGCCAATAAATCTGCAAAAGCCGAAGAAGCTGGTGGTTTGATTGGGATTTTCTTTATGGCACTAACCTTAGTTATTGTTTCATTTTCTTGTACAGGCCCTATTCTAGGAAGTTTATTAGGCGGTGTAGCGTCTAGCTCGCAGAATGTTCCTTTATTACTAACCTTTGCTTTAGCAGGTTTCGGATTGAGTTGGGCAATTGTTTTTGGCTTGTTGGCATTGTTTCCTCAGGCGTTACAAAGTTTGCCAAAATCTGGCGGATGGATGAATACTGTAAAAGTAGTTCTTGGCTTTATAGAATTGGCCTTAGCCCTTAAATTCTTATCAAAAGCAGATTTAGTTTCTAAAACATTCTTATTAAAAAGAGAACTTTTCATAGGAATTTGGATTGTGATTGCCATAGGTTTAGCATTGTATTTATTCGGGAAGATTAAGTTTCCTCACGATGATAAAAACGAAAAAATCTCTACTACCAGAAAAATTTTAGGAATTCTAAGTTTTGGATTTGTGGTGTACTTAGTTCAAGGATTAATACCTGCGGAAAGACCAAAATTACAATTGCTTTCAGGGATTTTGCCTCCAATTAATGTAAGTTATTTACACGACGAAAAAGATGGAATTCTAGGAATGCATCCTGAGCACGATTATTACAAAGCAATAGAACTTGCCAAAAAAGAAAACAAACCTGTTTTGATAGATTTCACTGGTTATGGTTGTGAAAACTGTAGAAAAATGGAAGAATTTGTTTGGAGTGAACCAGATGTGCTTCCTACGTTGCAAAACGAAGTGGTTTTGGCATCACTTTATGTAGATGATAAAGAAGATTTGCCAGAAGCCGAACAAACCAAAATTGATATGGGCAACGGACAAATGAAGAAGATAAAAACCATTGGTGATAAATGGAGTATGTTTCAGCAAGTGAATTTTAATAATAATTCTCAGCCACATTATGTTTTGGTAACACCAGACGGAAAGGTAATCAATACACCTGTTTCTGGTTATATGCCAAAAGAAGATTTCAAAAAATTCTTGGATTGTGGGATCCAGTTTTATAAAAATCAGAAATAAAAATTTATAAAATAATAAAGAACCCCTTGCAGAAATTTTGTAAGGGGTTTTTGTTTACAGTTTTTTAAAAAATTAACATTTTTAAGAATTCGGTATAATAATTGCATTTTAATCAACAATTAAATGATGAATTTCCATCATATTAAAAAATTTGTTTAATTTTTAAAAATTTACAATTATGGCTGAAATTTTAACCCCCGAAAAACAAAACGGAAAAGTTTTTCAAAAGAAAAAAATCATTCGTGTAGATATGACACCAATGGTGGATTTAGGTTTCTTGTTGATTACATTTTTTATGTTGGCAACCAGTTTTTCTAAACCCAATGTAATGGATATAGGCTTGCCAGCTGGTGGACAAGAAAATGGAACTGTAATAGATGTGAAAAATCAAATCACTTTTATTATAGGGAAAGACAATAGAGTTTTCTATTACCAAGGCGAGAAAAAAGATTTGAATACCAACCTGTTAAAAGAAACCACTTTCTCTAGCTCTGGGATTACCAAAATTATAGAAACAGCTAAAGAAAATGCTCCTAAAAAAGAGCTTTTTACAGTAATTATAAAACCAACCGATGACGCTAAATACAAAAATTTTGTAGATATGCTAGACGAGATGGAAATCACCAAATCAGATAGATACGGCATCAGTGAAATTTCTGATATAGAAAAAACTGTATATCAAGAAAAAACTAAATAAATAAAAAGCTTGAGGATTTTCTCAAGCTTTATTTTTATTTCGCCAGTTCGGCATTCATATTATCGGTATTTATTCCGTTGATTACGTTTTTGATACCATTATTTTCTAAAATTTCTTTAGCTTGTCCGCTTCGATTTCCGCTTCTACAAAAAACTACTACTGCTGGTTTTCCTTTAAATTCATTAATTCTACTTTCTACTTCATTCAGAGGAATATTAATCGCCCCTTTCACAGAACCTGAAGCAAACTCTTCTGGTGTTCTCACATCTACCATTAGCGCACCTTTTGTTACTTCTTGTTTTATACTCATCTGTTTTTCTTCCATCGTATTTTGTTTACTTTCTGCTGATTTCGGCGCCGAACAAGACCCTAAAATCATGGTTACTACTATTACACTTATTATTTTTTTCATGCTCATTTTTTAACAAAACTATTTCATTGAAACCATTACAAATGTAACAAAAGTTACACAAGAAAACCTCAATTTTGATATTTTTGCATCTGAATAAAAAATCGCAATGTTTCAAAATAAAAATTTCTTAAAAATCCTGTTCATCATTTTGGCTACATTGTGCTTTTTCCCAATAGTTTCGCCACCAATTGCCCTATTTCTAGGGATTATTTTTGTCAATATTTTTGGGCAAGTTTTTAATGCAGATAAAATAATTAAAATTGTTTTACAAGTTTCTATTGTAGGTCTAGGTTTTGGAATTAATCTTAAACAAGCATTACAAGCAGGTTCAGAAGGTTTTTTATTCACCGTTTTCAGCATTACACTAATCGTAGTTTTAGGGATCATTCTCGGATATATTTTTAGGATTGATAAAATTATTACCCAACTTATTTCTTTCGGTACTGCCATTTGTGGCGGAAGCGCCATTGCTGCTATTGCCCCCATTCTAAAGGCAGATGGTAAGCAAACTTCGGTTTCATTGGGCATTATTTTCTTGTTAAATGCTCTTGCGCTATTTATTTTCCCAGAAATTGGTCAGTATTTTCATTTGTCTCAAAATCAATTCGGAATTTGGAGCGCCATTGCCATTCACGATACCAGTTCTGTAGTTGGCGCAGCCAGCAAATACGGTCACGAAGCTCTACAAACCGCCACCACTGTAAAGCTAGCTCGTGCTCTTTGGATTATCCCCTTTTCTTTTATTCTTTCTTTTCTCAATAAAAGCGGAGGAAAGATCAAAATCCCTTATTTCATTGGTTTTTTTGTATTGGCAATTCTTATTAATTCTTACTTTCCTGCCATTAAAGACGAAGCAAGTTACGTGGTAGATTTTTCTAAATCTTCGCTCAAAGTGGCATTATTTCTCATAGGAACAGGGTTATCTTTCCAAAATCTTAAAAACATCGGTATAAAACCATTACTTCTCGGCATTATTCTTTGGGTCGTGATTTCGGTAATCAGCCTATTTGCAGTTTTAGAATTTTTAAAATAATCTAGAGCATAATCTAAATTTTGGTGAAAAATTCCAACTTTCTATTCCCGATTTTTTGAAATTTTATTCTAAATTTGTATTTAATCAAATAAAATCATAACCATGAAAAGACTTTTTTTAATTCCCTTAGCATTCGCCATTATCGCCTGTAACAAAAACGGAGAAAACCGCACAAAAAAAATAGATAGCGCCAAAATTATAGACTCTATGAATGTGGTCATTAAAAAACATAATGACAGCATTAGAGCACTCAACAGCAAAAATCATTTTGATGATTTAAATGGATCTCACAAACTAACTTTCACTAATGATGAAGGTCTTACTTTCTCAGGAACTGTAAATTTTACCAAAATTATGAGTGATGGTTACGAAGTAAAAGGGCAAGCAAAATCTGGTAAAAACTCCTTAATCATTGACGGAAAAGCTGACCGTGTTACTAAAAAACACATCAATTTTTATGGTGAAATAAAACAAACCATCAACGGAAAAACTGAATCAAAAAACAAAAGCAATACCTTTCGAGATGAAGGAAAGGGCAAATTCTTTAGACTTCAACAAAAAGTTAATTCTGAAGGTTTTGTAGATTATATCGATATTCATTACTAAATTTGAAATTAATTATTAGAGGTTGATAAAAATCTCAAACCTTAATCTCAAAACATTGCTTATGTTACACTACGAAATTTCTGGAAACGGCAAAAAACCGTTGGTTTTACTTCACGGTTTTATGGAAGATCAAACCATTTGGAGCGATATGGAACCGCATTTTTCCAAAGAGTTTACCTTAATCAAAATTGATTTACCAGGCCACGGAAAATCCGAGAATAATAATGCTGTAAATTCTATGGATTTTATGGCAGAAAAAGTAAAAGAAGTTATAGAAAATCTTAACTTTAACAAAATCAATATTTTAGGACATTCTATGGGCGGTTACGTTTCTTTGGCCTTTGCAGAAAAATTTCCTGAATTTCTAGAAAGCTTAACGCTGTTTTTCTCCACCACTTTGGCAGATGACGAAGAAAAAAAACAAATCCGAAGAAGAAGCATTGCCGTGATTGATGAAAACTTCGAAACTTTTGTAAAAGCAAGCATCCCTAATCTTTTTAGCAATAACGAAAAAGATATTTTAGAAGGCAAAATAGAACTCGCCAAAAAAATTGCAAAATCTACTAACAAAGAAGGCGTAAAAGCAGCACAATTAGGAATGGTAGATAGACCAGACCGCACAGAAATTTTAGAAAAATTAGATGCCAAAATCCTTATCATTTCAGGAAAATATGACAATGCTGTAAAAACCGAAAATCTTCTAAAAGTACTTCCTGATAAAACGAATATTAAAACTTACGTTCTGGATTGCGGACATTGCGGACATTGGGAAAAACCAACGATTTGTGCAGAGATTATTAATACAGAATTGCTGCATAATTTGCCGAAGAAATTGATTTTCTAATTTATTGATAATGAAAAACTTAATTCTAAAATTAGTTATTCCTTTAACCATAATTTCATTTGTAATATTTACAAAATGGTGGTATGCCTTACCAACCGATGCTCCCGACACAATGTTTTATGGCTTTCCTTTTGCTTATACTTGCCAAGGTTGGCATACTTCAATGTCATTACAAATTTTTATTTTAGAATTTTTAGCAGATTTTATAATCTATTTTTTGTTTTGGATTGTATTGATTTTTTTAATCCATAAATTTCTCATCAAACTGAAACCAAACAAATTTTTAACAATTTTTCTATGGATAATTTGTGGTTTTATAATTGTCTTCGAAAGTTTAATATTGAGTAATAAAGATAATGTGTTTGCACTTAAAAAACCTTTTGAAATAAAGGTTTTCGAAACGGGTTATAAATTTATTTGGGAAAGAGAAAAACGTCCCGATTATTATAAATATTTTCCTAAAGAGAAAAAGTAAATTCGTTAACTTAAATAACTTTTCATTATTAAAAAAAACATTTTGTCATTCCAAAGGACATTCAACAAAATAATAAACTACAACTTTAGATTCCAACGGAATGACAAAATACATGCATAATTTTTATTTTTTCTCGCAATAGGGATTGCAGTGGAAACCCCGCAGTAAGCTTTGGGAAAATTTTTCATAATCTTTGTAAGCGTAGGAACGAGGAGTTGTAACGAAAAGCCCGACCCTTTTTGTAAAATTATTCGGGTTTAGCGTGGGAAAATTTTGCAAATTGGGGATTGCCCAAATTCTACAACATAAGATTTTCGTAAACTACTTTTCCGCCGTAAATAATGCAAAGTAGTGAAGAAATAATAACCAAGCTGGCTTGTAATTTTTTAGATTTTAAAAGCGTTTTGGTATAAGGAATGCTGAACAAATATGCCGCCAAAAACATCCCAAAAATAGATCCTAAACCAAAAATAAGGATATACATTAGACCTTCGAAAGGTGTTTTCATCTGCGAAATAACCAAAACTACCAAAGCACCACTGCCAGCCAAACCATGAATTAATCCTACTCCAAAAGCAGCTCTAGAGGTGCTATGTGTATGAATATGCTGTTTTGGGAAAAAGAGTTTAAACATTCTATAAATTCCTAAAAAAATGAGCATAATGCCTACTCCTGCTTCGAAATTTTTAAAAACATTTTCGCCAATATTTAACTTGAAGCCAATCATTAAAATCCCTACCAAAAATATGGTTGTTGTATGACCAATACCCCAAAATATGCCGTCTTTAAGAGATTGTTTCAGGTTTTCGCGATGAGAAACCAACGTATTGACCGCCAACAAATGGTCGGCTTCGAAAGCATGTTCTAATCCTGCGTAAATGGTGAGAAATATTTTAAACATTTAATTAATTTGAAATTCATCATTTTTTAACACCCCGTCAAAATCAAAGATTTTGACACCCCTCTGAAAGAGGGGAACCTACAAAATTACGAGTAGTGGTAATAAGCAGCACAAGCTCCTTCTGAAGAAACCATGGGTGCACCAAGCGGATTTCCAGGGTTGCAGGTTTTTCCAAATTGTGGGCATTCTATTGGTTTTTTTATCCCTTTTAAGATTTCACCAGCAATGCATAAATTTTCTTGTTTATTGGCAGAATTAGCAATATCAAATTTTTTGGCAGCATCGAAATTTTTGTACTTTTCTTTCATTACCAAGCCACTTTCAGGAATTTTCCCTATTCCTCGCCATTCTTGTTCGCCAATTTCAAAAATTTCGTTCACTACGTTCTGAGCTGGTACATTTCCTTCTTCTTTCACTAATCTTTCGTAGCAATTTTCTACTTTATACTCTCCTTTTTCTAGTTGCAAAACAGCATGATAAATTGCCTGAAGCAAATCTGCAGGCTCAAAACCTGAAATTACAATCGGGATTTTATATTTTTTTGCAATAGGATGGTATTCTTTAAGTCCCATAATGGTATTGACATGACCAGCACCTAAAAACGCATTGATTTTACAAAATTTATCATCTAAAATAGCTTCCATAGCTGGCGGAACCAAAACGTGAGAAACCAAAAGTGAAAAATTATTTAACCCTAATTTTTGTGCATGAACTACACTCAAAGCGTTACTTGGCGCAGTAGTTTCAAAACCAACTGCGAAGAAAACCACCTCTTTTTCAGGATTTTTTTCTGCAATTTTAACAGCTTCTAGCGGTGAATATAAAATTCGTAAATCACCACCATCCGCTTTTGCCTGAAGCAATGATTTTTTGCTTCCCGGAACTCTTACCATATCCCCAAAAGAACACAGAATTACTCCTTTTTCCATTAAAGCAACTGCTTTATCAATTAAAGAAATAGGTGTAACGCAAACTGGGCAACCTGGCCCGTGAATCATTCTTACATTTTCTGGCAACAAATCTAGCAAACCATTTTTGACTAAAGAATGCGTTTGTCCACCACAAATTTCCATAATATTCCAAGGCTTTGTAACGGTTTTTTCAATTTCAGAAAGATAATATTTCACCAGTTCTGGATTGCGATATTCTGTAAGAAATTTCATTTTTTGAGAGATAAATTTTATACAATTTATGAATTTATTATCTATGCAATTTATGAATTTTTGGACAATCAGTAGAGCTAAGAAAAATTAAAAGCCTAAATTTGTCTATGATTTTTTTCATTCAAGAAAAATGAATTTTTTAGACAAAAGAAAAATCCCCATTCTTTTGAGGAAATTTAAATACAAAAATCCTCAAGCCTTTCTTTACATTGCCAGTACAATTGTAGGATTGGTAGGTGGTCTAGCTGCGGTTTTTCTTAAAAATTTGGTTCATTGGACAGAAGAATTGGTTTACTCTGGTTACACTGAACATTATTACATCTGGACGATATTTTTGCCTGCCATTGGGATTCTTTTGACAGTTCTTTATATTAAATTTTTTGTAAAAAAGAACATCAATCATGGGGTAGGAAAGGTATTGGCAGCCATTTCTAAACAGCGCAGCGAAATAGACAAAAGCAATACTTATACCTCTGTAGTTGCGAGTAGTTTTACGGTGGGTTTTGGCGGTTCTGTAGGTCTAGAAGCACCCGTTGTTTACACTGGAGCTGCCATTGGGAGTAACTTCGCACAATATTTCAATTTGAACTTTAAACTCAGAACATTGCTGATTGCTTGTGGTTGTTCTGCTGCAATTGCTGGAATTTTTAAAGCACCTATTGCTGCTATTATTTTTTCGTTAGAAGTACTGATGATAGATTTAACAATGTGGTCTATTGTTCCTTTACTAATTGCCTCTGTTACAGGCGCGTTGGTTTCCTTTTTTATGATGGGCGAAAACGTAACTTTTTCTTTTGCCATTTTTCAGCATTTTGACAAAACCAAGTTCCCAATTTATATTATTTTAGGAATTTTCTGTGGATTATATGCCTTAGTTTTTATAAAAATCACGAGATACATTGAAGCTAAATTTGATAAATTTAAAAACATTTATGTAAAATCTATTTTAGGAGGTTTGGCTGTTGGTTTACTAATTTTCATATTTCCACCGTTATTTGGTGAAGGATATATTTCGCTTCAAAATATTTTAGGAAGTGGCTTTCCTAAAGAAATAATGAACAATACTGTCTTTTATTCTGAAGCGAATAGTGAAACTTTTTTTATTCTTTTCTTAATTGGCGTTTTGTTTCTAAAAATAATTGCGAGTAGTTTAACCACTGCTTCTGGAGGAATTGGCGGTGTTTTTGCGCCTTCACTTTTTGCAGGTGGAATTTTAGGATTTACTTTTTCTAGAATTATTAATGCTTCTAAAATTGTAAACGTTTCTGAGCACAATTTTGCATTGGTAGGAATGGCTGGTGTAATGTCTGCCATAATGCACGCTCCTATGACGTCCATTTTCCTAATTGCAGAAATTACTGGTGGCTATAATCTGCTTTTGCCTTTAATCATTACTTCTCTTACAGCGTATGTTGTAAAGCATAAATTTGATAAACACTCTGTTTACACCTATAATCTGAGTTTAGAGCATAAACTAATTACTCACAATAAAGATAAAGCTGCACTTAGATTGCTTAATATTTCGAAATTAATTGATAAAGATTATCAGCACATCAACGTGAATTTATCTATTTCTGAATTGGTGAAATTAATCCCTCAAACTGATAAAAATATTTTTGTGGTAGAAGATGATGAACATCAATTTATCGGTATGGTTCAACTAGAAGAAAACATCAATCTTTTATTAGATAAAAATAGACATCAAGAGCTATTAATAGCTGATATTGTTACAATTCCGCCAGCTCAGATTGAACCGAATGACAGACCCACCAAAATCATTCTAAAATTCGACCAAACCAATGCTTGGTTCTTACCCGTAATAGAAAACGGAAAATTTATTGGGATGCTTTCTAAGTCAAAAATTTTGCATAAATACAGAGAGTCTATTGTAGAATCTTCTGATGATTAGTACCAAAAAATAAAATAATCTATTATTAAAACTTAGCATACATAGATTGAATTTCTTTTTGTGCATTAAATTTACTAAAAGTAATAAGTGAAACTCATCTTGCTAAAAAATGGAGTTCCGGGCGTGAAATGTATTTCGGAAACTGGCGAAGTTTCGTTGTACAATCTGCTTTCGGTATCAAACTGCGTTTCTTTCCACTTTACATTGAAAATATTCTGAACAGAAACACCTAATTCCCAATTTTTAGAGGTATAATTCACTGTTCCGTCCCAAACCAAATAACCTTTTGCCACCACAGAATTGTCTTCATTAGCAGGTCTATCTCCCATTAATCTGTAACGCAAACTTCCGTTGAAACCCGTTTCTTTTCGGTAAGTAATTCCGCCAGTACTTACTAATTTTGGAGCAAGAGGAATCAGATTTTCGCCAGAAGGAGCGCCTAAACTTCTCGGTTTTGCTAAACTCAAATTAAAATCTGCAAACCAATTTTTGTAAATTTCGTAACGAGCAGTAACATCAATTCCCATTCTTTCTGTTTTCCCGCCTTCTTCTACCACCGCTTCATCACCTACATAAACAAACTCTTGATCTAGCCAAAGATACCAAACCGCAGATTGAAGAATGAGTTTTTTACCGATTTTAAAAATTCCGCCAAAATCACTTCCTAAAGCTGGAGGCAATACTTTTTTACCTTTTTCTAAAACTGCAACTCTGGTATCGTTGCTGTGGAAGCCTTTCCCGAAGTAAGAATACAATTGTACATTGTCATTAAGACGATAATTTATTTTCAATTTCGGACTAAAAATAATAGAATTTGACTTGTATTTTTGGTTCAAAAGTTTGTCATTGTATTGATTATTAAACTCATCAAATCTGATGGAAGGTGTAATATCAAAATTTTGATTTAAAGAAACTTTTTGGCTCCAAAAAACGCCTAAATTCATTTCATTTACATCACCCAATTTCAGTTGAGCTGTGGTAATAGTTCTGTTTTTGGTTCTAGAAAGTTCTAAATTATTTACATCATCATAGCGAAACTGAATTCCAGCATAAGTTTCTGATTTTAAGCCAAATAATTGAGTTGATTTTTCATAAGTAGAATTAAAACCATACAAATTTCTATCTTCTTTTTGGCGAATTTGGTCGCCATTAATTGGGTCATTTAAGAAAAAAGTAAAGTTAGAATACAATTCAAATTTATATTTTGTGAAGAAAATTTGATTGGTGAATTTTCCTCCGTTTTTGAGATAAGATTTTAAATTGGTGTTAAAATTATACCGTGAAGTTTTGCCTCCTTCATTAGAATCTAAAGCGCCAAACCAACCGATTGTTCCGTCTTCTACTGCTCTATCAGGAATTTGTCCTGAAGCATTCCATTTGCTAGAAAGCCCAGAAAAATAAGCGGTTAAGAAATTACTATCATTCAATTTTTCGTGGTATTTTAGGATTCCATTAAAACGATTAAAATCTTGAGGATGATCAAAATAACCATCAGTAAAATAGGCTTCTGTCGCAAAAATCAAACTTTGATTTTTTACTTCTTTTGTATTTTTCAACAGATTTAAACCTAAAACTCCACGATACGTTTTGAACTGCCCTACTTCTAATTTCGCAAAATTATTTTCTAAAAAATCTTTGGTTTTAAATTCCACAAAACCAGCAGTGGTGAAATTTCCTTTGTCTGCAAAGTAAGTTCCCTTATCGAAATTCACTTTATCAATCATTTCTGGAATTACAAAATGTAAATCTGCATAACCTTGTCCGTGAGCGTGAGAAACCATATTTACAGGAATTCCGTCCACAGAAATATTAACATCAGTTCCGTGATCTACATCAAAACCGCGGATAAAAAGTTGCTCTGCTTTTCCGCCACCAGCGTGTTGCCCGATGAAAAGTCCAGGAACAGCACGTAGAATTTCTTGAGAATTATTAATCGGGCGAAGATGAATATCTAAATCTGAAATTGTTTGAAAAATATTGTTTTTTGTAGAATTTTTCAATTGAACTTCTTCTATGCTCACAATTTTTGGGTTGAGAAAAATGTAGCCAAAATCCTTTTCTTTTTTGATGGAATTTAAGTCAAATTCTTCTTTTTCATAACCAATTCCTGAAACATAAATTTTTTGGTTTTCTGATGTGAAATTTTGAACGTTTACAAAACCATTTTCATCTGAATTTTTCTGAAAACTATTATCTGAATTACTTATTAAAACTGATGAAATTGGAGTTTTAGTATTTTCATTTAACACATAAATTCCTTTTAAATTTTGTGCAAAAACTATATTTACAGAAAGTAAAAATAGGGAAAGGATAAATGTTTTAAGTTTCATACCGTGTTACTTTTTTATACTTTTGTGTTACTTTTTGTATCAAAAAAAACCTTTCAGAGTTTGAAACTCTGAAAGGGTTATGTTATATCATTTTACTGGTAACTAATTTCCCGTGAATAATTCCTTTTAAGCCAATCAATTGATTTGCTAAATCTGTCAAACGATTGGCATTTCCTTTTACCGCAATGATTTCCAAGCAATTATCATGGTCGAGATGAAAATGCTGTGCAGAAAGAATCTCTTTGTAAAAATGATGCTGAATTTCGTTCATTCTTACTCCGACATCACCTTTATGATGATCAAAAAGCAACACAATAGCACCAGAAACCACATCGTTTTCTTTCCATTTTTTATCAACGGTTCTGTTTTCTACCAAATGACGAATTGCTTGGGAGCGGTTTGGCAAATGATTATCTAGAACGAATTGGTCTAATTCTTTCAAAACATCTTCATCTAAACTCACTCCAAATCTTACTTGCGCCATCGTGTTACTTTTTTTTATTTTCTTGCTACGAATTTAATCAATTTAAATTTGTTATAGAAAGATTTTAAAAATTTTATTCAATTAAAATTTTGTTATCAAAAATTTCTTTTCTGTGCTTCAAAATACTATCAAAAGATAAATTATTGGAATAATCTTTCGAAAAATATTCTTCTTTTGATTTGAAAATTTCTAAAATTTTTGCTTTAGTTTCTTCATCAGATTTTTGAAGATATTTTTCGCAAAGACAATTGGCTAATTCTCTTTTTGCTGATTCTAAATACCATTCATTTGAAATCGAATGTCCTTCATAAAGTATTTTTTCTCCTTTTGAAAATTGAGGATAAGAAACTTTGCATTTTTTGAAAGATAAATAATGAATCGTTTCCTTATTTTCAGAAGAACAACAAATACAAGCAAAAAATAAGAGAAACAATAATCTCATTTATTTCACAATTTTATTCAGTTCAATAATAAAAATTAACGTAGCATTGGGCAAAATCATTGGTGGCGCTCCGTTTTCGCCATAAGCCAGATGTGACGGAATATAAACTTTCCAGCGAGAACCTTCTTGCATTTTGGTCAAAACCTCTTGCCAACCAAGAATCATTTCTGAAACATTAAAAACCTGTGCACCAACATCTTTGGTAGAATCAAAAACCTGAGAATCTAGCAAATAACCTTCATATTCTACCTCTACCTCATCTGTAATTTTAGGAATTTCGCCTTTTCCTTCTATTAAAATTTCGTACTGCAAACCACTTTCTAGCGATACAACATTCGGATTCTCTTTGTTTTTTTCTAAAAATGCCAGACCTTCTTCTTCATTTTTTAACGATAATTCGTGGCGCAACAATGTCACATAATTATTAAAAATATCAATTGATTTTTTGGGAGAAATTTTCGGAGTTGTTTTTTCAAAAATCGTTTTCATTCCCTCAGTGAAATCATCATATTTTAATTCTTCAAAGCCCATATCTTTTAAGCTCATCTCCAAAACAACACCAGCAGAATAAGAAACTTTGTCTTGGTCTTCGGTATGGTCTATTTTTCCTAATAAATCGTAAATATCCATTGATGAAATTTTAAATTTTAGATTATAAATTTTAGATTTTTATTTTAAGTTTAAATAATAATTGAGTTGTCCGAAACTTATGTTTTCGTCATTTGGAGAAAGTTTTTCGTGGAAATGTAGTGAAAATTTTTCACCTAAAACATCAATTGCCAAATCTACCAAAAGTGCATTTTGCCAAACTCCACCAGAAAAAGCGAGTTCTTTCACATCAAATCTTTCAGCAATTTTTTCAATGGCTTTAATTAATGTAAAATGAAAATTCAATCCTATTTCGCACACATCTTTTCCTGAAATTTTTTCTTCCAAAATTTTGTCAAATATTATTTTTGTCGGAATATTTTCAAATTCTTGACTTGCTAAATAATCAGTTAATTCTATATTTTTTTCAAAAGCTTCCAGTGAAATTTTTTCTAACCACATTGCAGATTCACCTTCGAAATCAATTGGTTTTTCAAAACCTAAAATAAAAGAAACGGCATCAAAAAAACGTCCCATAGAAGAAGTTTTTATTTCTGATTTCTCAACTAAATTTGTATAAATTTTCCATTCGTTTTCATCAAAAAAAGGTTTTAAAAAATTTTGATTTCGCCACTTCGTGGCTTCGCTTTTCCTCACTTCACCTTTCATTGAGCTTTGCCCAATGCTTTTGATTTCCGCCACTTCGTGGCTTTCTTTCTCATTACTAAGGAAAATAGAAAGTGCAGAAATTTTTGGAGATTTCGACATTTTATCACCCAAAATCCAAGCAAAATTTTCGAGTTGGGCAACTCTTTCCATTTTTTGATTTTCGAAAATGAAAAACTCTCCTCCCCAGATTTCAGTTGATGTTCCGAAACCGATTCCGTCCCAAATTACACCGAGAACTTTATCTTTTTTCCACATTTTTTTCTCTCCTAAAATTGATGCAAAATGCGCTTTGTGATGCTGGACTTCTTCTACTCTCGCTGATTTTGCAGATTGAGCAGATTTTTTTAAAAATTTTGAAATTATATTTTGATTTTCGTATTTTGGATGTAAATCTTTGAGGATAATTTCTGGTTGAAAATTGAAAATTTTTTGATAAGATTTTACCGTATTTTCAAATCTTTCGTAGGTTTCAAAATTCGCTAAATCGCCGATGTATTCTGAAATGTAAACGTGATTGTTCGGAACCATGGCAAATGTATTTTTAAGATCACCACCTAAACATAAAATTTTGTTTTTGTCTTTATTCAGTTCTGAAAGTTCTTCGGCAAAAAAATAATTCGGAGCAAAACCTCTGGAACGTCGGAAAATAATTTTCTGATGATTCTTTGGCGAAAATTTAATCACAGAATCGTCTTGAGGATGCTGAATTTCTAATGTATTGTGTAAAAAATAATCGGCAATTTTTCCTAAAATTTGCTCGGCTTCTTCTGTGTTAGAACAAATTGGCGAACCGTGAAAATTTCCGCTGGTTGCAATGAGTGGTTTCCCGAAAGTTTTAGAAATTAGCTTCAGCATTCCAGAATAAGGAAACATCGCACCAACAGAATTCATTTTTGGTGAAATTTCATTGATTGCTAAATCTTTTTTATCCTTAATTTTAGTAACAATAATCGGACTTTCTGAAGACTTGAAATGCTGAATTTGCAGATGAGAAATTTCTAAATATTCCTGCATTTTTTCAATTCCCGAAAATAAAACAGCAAACGGTTTTGTAGGTCTTCTTTTTCGTTTGCGAAGTTCTGAAACTGCTTCCGAATTGGTGGCATCACACATCAATAAATAACCTGCGGTATTTTTCAATGCAATAATTTTTCCTTGTGATAATTCTTCGGCTAATTTTTCAAAAATTTCTTTGTTTGTACCTTTAAATTCGTTTCCTTCTTTATCTTTTAACCAAATTTGTATGCCACAATCTGGGCAAGAATTGGTTTGAGAATGAAATCTTATATCATCAGGATTTCTGTACTCTGCCAAACAATTCGGACACATTTTGAAAACTTCAATAGCTGTATTTTCTCTTTCGAAAGGAAATTTTTTGGTAATAGAATATCTCGGTCCACACTGTGTACAAGTAATAAAAGGATAAAAATATCGCGGATTATTTTCGTCAAAAAGTTCGTTTTCACAAGATTCGCAAGTTGCAAAATCTGGAGTTAAAGGAATATCTACTACGATGTTTTTTTCGGTAGGTTTGATGAAGAAATTATCAAAATTTTTGGTGGTTTCTACTTCTCTGATTTCAGACAAAATGATTTCGGAGGATTTCGGTTTTTTGTGGTGAATTTCTTTGAAAAATATTTCGGAATTTTGTCCTTGACAAAAGATAATCACGCCCAATTCATCATTAGAAACGTAGCCTTTCAACTGAAATTTTTCAGCCAAATTAAAAATAAAAGGACGAAAACCTACACCTTGAACTCGCCCTGAAATATGTATTTCGTATGTTTTGATAATACTTTTTTTAACGCAAAGATTTTTTTTAAAATTCTTGAAAATATTTTAAGCCTTAAAAGAAAGCTCTGGAAAGCACACAAAGTTAGTTTTCTTTTCTAATTTTTTGAACTAAATCAAGAACCATTGCTGTTACTTTTGGGATTGCTGCTGCAACTTTTGGGGAAAGTTCAAGATACATTGGTTCCATTTTAGAAATAGTGACGGTGAAAAGATAAATTTCTGGCATTTTATTCATAAAAGAGAGAATATCTACCATATCTTTTAAACCAAAGTTGTGTCCACTTAACGAAATAGGAAAATCGTCTGAAAATTTAGGTTTCAAAAGCGTGATGGTTCCTTCTTCTTTTCCGTCCATCGTGGCGTCTACAATAATTACTTTTTGGTGACTTTCGATATACGGAATAAGAGTAAAACCACCAGTTCCGCCATCTAAAAAACTAATGTTTTCTGGGAATTTAGCGGTGTCTAAATTTTGTATAAACTGAACGCCAATTCCTTCGTCTCCCATCAAATAATTTCCGATTCCTAGAACCAAAATATCATTTCCGTCTGAATGAAAATCATCTGTGGTGTATTGAAATATTTCTGTGTTTCTTTCCAATTTATTCAATATTTTGGTTAAAAAATTCCCCGAAGAAATTTCAGGGAATCATTTGGTTGGTTGTTTAAAGATTATTTTTCTTCTGTTCTTTCGGTTTGGTCTTCAAAATCTTCAAATCTTTCTGTACGGCAGAATTTATAACCACTTACCATCGCAGAAGATTCGCCACGACCTTCTAACCAATCGTGGAAAAGTACCAAATAAAAATGTACTCCAATAAATAGGATAAATGCCCACATTAAGATGTGATGTACCATCCTTACTTTTAACTCATCTCCACCAAATAAAGGTGTAACCCATGTAAACATTTTTGGGAAAAACCACGTAGAAGTAGGCGCATACATGGCAAAGCCTGTACACATCATCACTACTGCTACAATAAACATAATGAGATATGATGCGGCTGCTACAGCATTATGCCCAATTGGAATATTTTTAAAATTATATTCTTTTTCATTAAATAAGAAAATATCATATTTAATCACATGCCAGATTTTTTCTCTGCCTTGTTTATCAAAAGGAATAAATTGTCTCCAATTGGCAAATCTATTTCCTGCAAAAGCCCAATAAACTCTCATAAACATAGCGGCTACCATAGCATAGGCACTAATGAAATGTACTTCACGAATGTACCCCATCCAAAATTGTCCTGATGCTTCTTTGGCGGTCATTATTGCTGGCGGATTAGCAATTAGAAACCCTGTAATGATAAGAAAAACGAGCGCAAATGCATTAATCCAATGAAAGAAGCGTACTGGCAATTGCCAAATATAGGCTCTTCTGAATGTTACAGTTTTGATATTAGTATCTGTAGAGTTCATAATTTCTAAAATTAAACGTTACAAACAGAGATATTATTTACTTCTTTTATGATTTCTCCTTTCTCGTCGTATAAATGTACAGCACAAGCGATACAAGGGTCGAAAGAGTGAATAGTTCTAATGATTTCTAAAGGCAATTCTGGATTCGCAACTGGCGTATTAAGCAAGGTACTTTCATAAGGAGAACGCTGACCTTTAGGATCACGAGGAGATGCGTTCCAAGTGGACGGTACTACTTGTTGATAATTTTCCGTTTTACCATCTTTAATGACTATCCAATGACTTAATCCGCCTCTTGGCGCTTCTGTTTTGCCTACACCTTTTGCTTCGGCTGGCCAAGAAGAAACATCCCATTTCTCCATATTAGCCATTCTTTCGTCTCCTCCTTTTATGTTATTAATTAAAGTATCAAAGAATTCTAAATTCCAATTGGCAACTAATTGAGATTCTAGACCACGCGCTGCAGTTCTTCCTAAAGTAGAGAACAATGCTTCTGCCGGAACTTGTAATTTAGACAATGCAGAATCTACTACTTCTTTAAATTCTTCTCTACCTGATACATATCCTACAAGCATTCTTGCAAGTGGCCCTACTTCCATAGCTTGCCCTTTCCATCTAGGTGTTTTGATATAACTGTATTTTTGATTTACATCTAAAAATTCGTAAGGAGGTTTAGGTCCTGTATAATTTATTTTTGTTTCTCC
>APMI01005000.1_pt1 | contig 29678 bp, 25 predicted proteins | sample 667938 | NCBI WGS metagenome assembly APMI01 (sample SAMN01084076, study PRJNA167559) | wastewater metagenome | biome: Wastewater | place: Denmark: Ejby Moelle, Odense | collected 2011-11-28
GTGGTGAGTGCTGAAATTGCAACAGACCGAGAAACTGGTCGTTCACGCGGTTTTGGATTTGTAGAGATGGAAAACGACGCAGATGCGCAAAAGGCGATTGAGACGCTTGACGGTAAAGACTTTGAAGACCGAACCATTGTAGTCAACGTTGCGAAACCTCGTGAAGATCGACCGCGCCCACAGGGTGGTGGAAACTACCGTGGTGGCTTTGGCCGCCGCTAATTCTTTGGAGTATACGCACTGATGGCACTCCATGTTGGAAGCTCAAAAAATGGGCTTACGGTTGAAGTTGACCTCGCTGGCTCACATGCGGCAGAGGCAATTTCGCGGCACCCGCACCTCGTCACGTTGGCTGGCGAGGCATTGGCGAACATCACACTTACTGGCGAGCGACAGGTGGTGACATATGACATGGGCCACACCATTGGCTACGACTTTGTAGTCGAAACCGAAACTCGCGATAACGTATTGTATGCGCAGCTCGCGAAAAATGTAGCATACGTGCCACTAACCAAGGTCGACAAGCCCACGGTCACACGGGTGATCACAATGACGTTTGTACGTCACCAGGCTGAGACGTGCTACTACATGGATGATATCTATATGGGCCCGTTTAAGCCAGCCGTGCCAGGTAGTAGCGATGAGTCGGATCAGAGTAAACCATATTGGCTGCGCCATGCCTACATTGATGGCAATCAATTGATTCGAGCAAGTACAATCACGCGCGCATCTCCCTACTAGTACTGAGCGGTGCGCCGTTTACGTGCATGAAACTATCACGGAGTATTATTAGGGCAGGAGCTTTGGCGTTCATCGCGGCAATAGTAACCGTCGGAGCACCGTTTTCAGCGAACGCAGCCATAAAAGCACCGGCGAAACCATCACTGACTTCAGGTGTAGCTTCAATATCTCAGGGCGAGAGTGTGACGCCTAGTTGGTCAAGCCAGCGTGCTTCCTACTGTACCCTATACCCTGTCGGGAAGACGGTTATGGGCTCGTCTGCTAGCTATACGATCAATAACCTAGTCGGGACAACGAGTCTCTACGTCACCTGCGTGAATAGCTCCGGGAGTACGACTTCCGACAGTGTCGTCGTATCTGTCGTGCCATCGAATCTACCAGTTATTACTGCATTTGTCGCAAATCCAAGCAACGTAGTCTATGGACAGTCTACGACACTTAGTTGGTCAACAATGAATGTTGCCGCTGGTGGTTGTTCAATCAGCGCGCTAGGACTTTCAGGACTACCTGGAACGGGTAGTTATACGACTGGGCCACTGAAGGCAACAGCCACCTACACGCTAAGCTGCACGAATATCGGAAGGGGTTATTGCTAATGCACAAAATTCACAGCCGTGTATATGCGTATATCGCAAGGGATGTATACTGACCGGCCCATCGCGTGAACGTGCGAGAGGTTGCTGAACAGTATGCCTTCACCCCTGCAGTTCGCATTGCAAGGGCGTTGGCCAGGCCTTTCTATGCGTTGGGCGTATCCATCCATGTTCTGATCTTAGCGAGATTACTTCTTGAAGCCGAGTCGATAGTAGAAAGGCAAAATTGTACGACGTGCAGGTCGTCGAGTCTCTCATGGGCATGGGGTACACGCGCAAGAACAGGAGGCGTATCTTCTATAAGCGATCACCGGAGATGTGGATGTGATCATGAGCTGCCAGGTGGAACGACCATAAAACTATGCAGAAAATCGCAATACGAATATTGAGGGGCAACTTGGGCGAGCATATAGCAGAGAAATCAGCAACGACAAGCTAAAACTTGCTCATTACAAGATTCTTGAGGTTCAGCTCCATTGTTGGGCGATCGACACCGTCAAGTCGCACGGCACTGAGGTGGTATACGACGTTGGCCTTGCGCCAGTAAATGAGCGCCTGCACGGGCGTACCACTTCCATGACGAGAAAACATTGCCTGATCGGCTACACCGGACAGAATCTCCGATGAAAGAGTACCGGCATTCACATTTGAGCTATCGATATCTGCCTTTGCCCTCGCCACACTTGCGTAGTTGTATACGTCAAGATGAATTGCATAGTCTGACGGGCCTCCGCTGCCTTGCTCCCAATCACACTGCAATAGGGCCAGGCCATCACTCGTCTTTGAGCTTGTGCCGGGTTGACCAGCAGAGAGGGGAGAGGTACTAAGTTTATCCATGAGTTCACTGACAGTGAATACTGCGCAGGCGTCGCCGACTGTGGTCGTTGACTCACTTTTGTCAGCCTGTGCTGTGTCCGGCGCAGGGCCCGACGTCGATACTGTTTTGTTACTGCTTGATGACATAACTGTTGTAAAATAATACACACCTGCCGCAACTACCAATAGCGCGATCAGTAATGTGACAATGATCCCTTTTTTCATAACAGATATACTCCTTAAGTTGGTAGGTGTGTGAGATTATATCGTACAACAGGCAGATATACTACTATCTGCTGGTCAATAAGAAACACCAATGGGCCACCAGCTGGCAGTGCCTAGCCCGGTTTTGTAGCAACTCTAGGGGTAGCGCCACTAGATGCTAGCCCTGGTGTGAATAGGAGTATGTCATGAGCATCTACGACGTCTCGGATCATGACTGTCTTTTGGTCTGAGCCCGGTATACTGTAAGCTGGTGGAGCGGTGGCTGTCTCTGGCGCATTTCTTGATACAATTTGAGTAGAGCTGTGCGGATATGCGTATGGTGATAAGGAGGAATTGAGATGGATGTGGTAATAAAACTATTGGTTGCTGGCGGGGTAATGGGGCTGATGGATTTTTTGTGGCTTGGCTACGTTGCAAAGAAGCTGTATTACGGCGAGATGGGGGCACTATTGCTCAAAAAATTTAACACGATGCCGGCACTATTGTTCTACGCTATCTATGTAGTGGGGACTATTATATTTGTTGTCAATCCGGCGCTTGAGAAGTCCTCGTGGCAGCATGCGCTTGGCTACGGCGCACTCTTTGGTTTTGCCACCTATGCAACCTACGACCTCACCAATCTTGCGACGCTCAAAGGGTTCAGCACCAAGGTGGTAGTCGTTGACCTGCTATGGGGAACTTTTTTGACTGCGGTTGTGTGTGTGCTCACGTATCTTGCTATGAAAGGGTGGGTGTAGTAGCACATGCTGGCAACGTTGTTCTATTGCTACCCCATCGCGCTGGCCGTGATGACAATCGGCTATTTGGTTGCTTGGCGAAAGCGGCGTGTCGATGTTGTCGATGTGTGCTGGGGGATCACCATCATGGCTGTTGCTGCGGCGAGCCTCCTACTTGCCCCAGAGCCAACACTTGCACTTTATATAGCGATTGTGCTGATCGGCGTATGGGGCGCGCGGCTGAGCCTACACATCGCACGGCGTTTCGTGAGCACGGCCGTACAGGATGAGCGCTACACGATGCTCATGAACAAATGGCCAGCATCCAACCTGTGGTTACAAATTTACGTACGAATCTTTGTCGCGCAGTCACTGCTCGCCTGTGTCGTCGCGCTGCCCGTCATCGTGATTGCCGAGAGCGCAAGTTTTTCATACCCGTGGCTTGCGGTCGGTACAGGGCTGTGGCTGATTGGTTTTGCGTTTGAGTCAATAGCCGATGCGCAACTAGCGGCATTTGTTACTGATCATAGAAACCGTGGCAAGCTCATGAAAAGTGGACTTTGGCGTTACAGCCGACACCCCAATTACTTTGGTGAAATAATCATGTGGTGGGGTATCGCAGCCATTGCGGCTATGTCGCCACTTTGGTTGGTAGCTGTCATTGGCGCCACGACGATCTCAGCGCTCATTTGCTTTGTTTCAGGGGTGCCGCTTGCAGAGGCGCGTACTGCCCAGCGTTTCGGCTGGCATCAGTACCGCCGATCAACGAGCGTGCTCGTGCCATGGCCACCTCGCGCGGACGCTAATTATTTGCCGTTGCGCTCGCGGTGCGGGCAGCCTGACCAGCAGCAGGGCCGGCGTTCACCGCATGAGAGTTTATCAATTGTTACGCGGATGCGCCTTGCACGAGTCTCAGGCTTTTTGGCGTCAGTAATCCAGCAGATAAATTCATTGCGTGCGAGTGGGGTGATATCCTGCCATGCGGCGAATAGCTTTGCATCACCCAGTATCACCACGCGTAGGTCGGAGGTGATCTCGTGGACAGTGCCGCTAGAAATCCGTGCTTTCGTCATGTATCTATTGTAGCAGCGATTGTGCGCTGGGGTATGCTCGTATCAAGTTGTGCGAGGTGAGCTAAGCCGAAGGTGTATGAGTGAAACTATCTATATACTGACGAATGAGCCGATGCATGGCTACATGAAAATTAGTAAGATTAGTAGTGCCCGAAGCGTAAATTCTTGCGATTGACCAAAGGCGCGTGGTTGTAGTGCTTAATCTTGTACGGATAGAGGATGTCGGGTCGGTCCATTACTCCGTCGACGCATCCGAGAATCAGCGTCTGCTCGATGAAGTCCACGAGCGTCGCAGAGTCGACCACGGGCAAGCTATCGTGTTTTGCGAATGATACCCACAGAGTGCCAACCATCCTGTGCTCAGCCTCGATACGTCAAGGGAGATTGGCAAAAGATTTCTTGCGTTTATTAAAAACATACAGCACTACGCCGTAGTCAGCTCTATCGCTACCGAGTTGACCCATAATTTTGCAGATCGAAAAAACTACATGAAAGGCACGGACTTGAACAGCTCCGGTTTGTTGTGTCGGCATCCCCAACATTGCTGAAGCAAGGGGCCAGACTTGCTATCCTGACACTTATGATAAAACGGGTTGAACTAACGACTTTTTGAGAAACCACTAGTCGAAGCGAGTCTGGTTTTGGCCTACAGGTAGTTCGTTTTAGTGGTATAGTTAGCTACCAAAATGGTATGATATCAGCATAAGGAAACACGTATAGAGGAGAGATGATGGATCTATTGTTTTCAGTCTTACGGATGATCGGAGTATCGCTTGTTTTCGTGGTCGCTATCGGTGGTCTAGTAGTGTGGGCTATGATGCGCGCCAAATTGGCAAAAATGCGTGTCACTGCGGAGCTATATAATACCCAACAACACTTGTCCCAGGAGGTAAAGGATCAACTTAATCGACAGTATCAGCGAACAGCTACCATTAAGCGGTTTTTTGGCGTAACCGCACTTATTGGTGGGGTGGTGGCTGTGGTATTGCTTACACTGCTTGTAGTCATGCCGTATCAGATGATGCAGTTTCTTGGATTGCCGACTGCCTTAATACCTGGAGGTGTTGCGGGTTCGCAACGGTCGAGTGACATTACAGTTATGAAGCAACGATTTTACGATGCGCTGGTGAGCCAGGAGCAGCATAACGTGGATGCGCTCGCTTGCGGTACGGGAGACGCAAACCCAACCGACATGTCTTTTCAGGCCGGCAAGTACGCGATTGAAGGTATTGAAGATGTTGAGCTAACGATGAGTCGTGAGAAAAGCCCGACTGAGCCATACAAATTTAGTGTAAATGCTATTGCTGCTATTGCTGGCATGCGTTTTAGCTACAACTATGATGTTTATGCGCGCAAAGACTCGTTCGGTAGCTACTGTTTAATGACAATGGGGGCAATTCTTAATCCAGTGCTGGTTGGCGCTCGTAATGACACAGTGTTGAAACAGATTGATGGGCTTGAAGTTGACCGAGAAACGTGCGGGATAAACGCTGCCACACTGCTTGATGGAGTGGAGAAGTTTTGGCAGGCACGCGTGAGCATAGAAAAAAAGTATTATGTTGACAGCCCGATTGTGTCCTTCGCATCACTCGCGTTCTGCGCACCCGGTAGGCAGGAAGAGATTTATCGACTATTTGGTAGCGCAGATGCGGTAAGGGCCTACGGCGAAACTCTTGAGATTGGAAGCTGGGACTATGCTGAGGCATCTTCTGGTGAGTCGATTAATTTCTCAAGCCGACCATATTTCACTCCTAAAGCACTTGGCGACTTCACGCCGCAGACGAAATGGAAACTCGTCGGCACTTTAGTGGCTGATACCACTCAGCCAGGACATTACGTACTTGGTAGTATCAGCTACCTTGGAGTACAAAAATAATGGTGGATTTGTTTGATGATAACGCAAATAGTGAAGGGACGGATCGGGTATCGTCCAGGCGTCGTGTGGTCATGGCGGCAGGCATCGGCGTACTTGTTATTTGTATTATAGTCATTGGAGTAATCACGTATCGAGGCTGGTACCAAAACGCGCATAGTACGAAAACCACACGTCAGCAGGGCCTAATTGACCTTAGCGGCCTCACGCGGGCGATTAGCGAGAAAAAGCGGGATGCAGTACTCGCCTATGCGTCTGGTCGGGGACGCGAAGCACTGGCGCGCTGGTATGATAACATGCAAGTGATCGGCTACACCTATGGTGGGATGGTTTTTGAGAGTGATGGCTCACTCCAATACTACGATCCAACGAGCGCAAAAACCCACGTTTTGGAGGTATTGGCGGGTACTGCCAAACCGGGTGCGATGAGTTTTGCCGCGCTGCCTGGAAAGACGGTCGAGCCCGCTATTACGACAACGTCTACGTATCGCGTGACTATTAATACCAGTTCAGTTCACCCTGATGGGTTTGTGATTACTGCTATGGAGGGCCTTGATAATCCCCCATGGGACAATATTGATCTCGAATCGCTCAAGGACGGTAATGTGACGATTGTGGGCCCGAAGGGTACGGAGGATGCTCTGCATCAGGTAATGCCTGGTGCCAAACTAGCAGCTACGTTTTTTCAACGTTTATATAATACGGCGCAGCTTGATAATCTTAGTAGTAGCTACGTGAGGTCGTATCTATTATTTGTCAGTCCCGATTTCGAAAGCTACAAGAGTTATTTTCGGCGACCTGATGGGAAATATGTTGTCAACAGTGAGTCGCTTGCGGTGACGAATGTATTTCCCGCTATCAATCTCGGTCAGGCATTCCGCGGCACTTCGCTCGATGGTATCGCGGCCCCAAAGAATGCTGCTGGTAGTGGCGTAGTAGTATTGAGGGACGTAGCAGGGCTCAGGCAAAAAAATAGTGAGCAAGATTTTAACTCGTTTGTAGCTAGTATCGCAGTGCATGAGTGGACGCACCAGTACTATGAGTATTTCTCTATGCTTGGTACTCGACCGAGGATATGTGTTGTTGAGGGTATCGCTCGTATATCAGATGGCATGTTTATACAGGGTGAGTCTGACTGGCGCAAGGCCAGCTTTGCCGACTATGCTGCCCGCTATATCAAACCGCCATTACCTTTGGCAGAACCAAAACGGGAAGAAATCTATGGTCCCAACGGCGCGGCTTATTATAGTACCTGTGCATCACTGTTCTATTACCTTGCCAGCTATGGTTATAATCCGTTCGAGGTTGCACGTGCGGCCTATCGTCAAGCCTCGCCACTTTCATCGGGTCAGATTGTCGAATCGAACAGTATATTTGCGCAGATTCCTGGTTTAACTGACACGGTCGAGCAGGAGGCGTTGCGCAGTGGTTGGGACGCATGGGTTCGCAGTTTTTATCAATAGACACAGTATTAATTTCTACCATCATACCGGTCCAGCCGGCACCGCCTTCGATGACACAATTCGATGCGAGCACAGTAGTAGGGCTACAGCGCACTACGACACTCATACCACGTGCCAAGTACTAGTAGTTGTGTGAGTCGGCATTGTTCTCATGTTTTTTCCACCCATCACTATAGGATTACCTGTCGTACTGGCACCAGCATAAGCTGCTATTGGTTGGCGTAGGTACGGTATAATAGGGATATATGGAATATTTTCCGGAGGGAGGTGCGCCGTGGCGGCAACTGTAGACAAATATATTGATGGTTGTGATGGCAAGGTACGAGAGCGATTAGTCGCGATGCGCACCACAGTGCAATCCGCTGCACTTGGCGCTGATGAGTCGATGGCCTATGGGATGCCAGCATACAAACTACACGGCAAGCCACTAGTCTACTTCGCGGGGTATGAAAACCACATCGGGTTTTATGCGACACCGAACGGTCACGAGGCATTTGCTCGTGACTTTGCGCCGTACAAACAAGGCAAGGGTTCGGTGCAGTTTCCGCATGATAAACCATTGCCACTGGATCTTGTGAAGCGAGTAGTGAAGTTTCGTGTCGAGCAACTAACAAAGTAAAGGAGGAGCATGGAAGTAAATATTTGGGCGGTACTAGCGGGTACTGCAGTGATGTTCGCCGTCGGGGCTCTGTGGTATAGCGTGCCTTTTCAAAAAGCTTGGGGACGAATTCATGGGTTTGACAAGCTGAGTGAGAAAGAACAGCAAGCGCTCATGAAAGATATGGGGATGACGTACGGCATCCAGCTCGTCGTGACCGTCATTACGGCGTATGTACTGGCGCACTTTTTGACACTCGTTCCTCACCTCGAGTTCTACAAGCTGGCGTTTTTCCTCTGGGTTGGGCTTGTGATGCCGAGCCAGGTATCGGCCGTGCTGTTTAGCCGCACTGAAAAGAAATATAAGTTTGAGCAGATCGCGATCATGAGTGGCGAGGCGCTGGTGCGACTACTGCTCGCCGCCTGGGTAATTAGTTTGTTTAAGTAAGGGAGAAGCAATGTCGAGTGTCATTTCACATTTTGAAGTCTATGTAGACGATATCGAGCGGGCGAAACGGTTTTATAGCGATGTCTTTGGCTGGGCGTATCAGGATATGGGCCCAGAGCTCAATGATTATGTTGTGGTGTACCCTGGTGGCGAAGTGACTGATGGTCCTGCAACTATCGGGATCAACGGAGGCATGATGAAGCGGCCTGGCCCTGCGCCGAGTAGCGATACGGCGGCGCCAAATGCCTATGTGTGTATGGTGACAATTGACGACATCGACGCAGCTCTGGGGCGAGCAGTCGCGGCTGGCGCCCGGATCGACATGCCAGTGATGGATGTCCCAACCGTAGGACGCTTGGCGTATATCCGTGACACTGAGATGAACCTTGTCGGCGTGTTGCAGCCTGAACAGGTGTATAATTGAGCCTATGAACAAAGAGACAAATCGAGTTATACGAATGACGGGATTCGCGCTAATTGTTGCGGGTATCTTGCTCGCCGCGCAGGCACTATTTATGTATCTAGCGCAAAGTCCACCAAGTGGTGTAGCAGCTCTTCAATCGTGGCTCAGTTCAGGCAAACAAAGCCTTATGATCGCAAATGAGCTACTGTTTTTCGCGGCTGTGGCCATAGCAGTAGCTCTCATTGGTCTATATAAACTTCTTGCGAAGAATGCGCCGTTGTTAGCGATGACTGGCTCCAGCCTGCTGGGAATTGCGACAGTTTTGCTATTCGTACTGTGTATCATACAGGGCCGTATGGTATATCCTGTTTTCGGTCAGGTGCTGACGGGCGAAAATATGGTACTCGTGACCAGTCTTTTCTATGGCGGGCTTCATGAGGTGTATTTGCTGCTAGCCGGCGTGAGTTTTGTACTCGGCGTTGCAATGAAGCGTTCGGGCCATGGAGGATATATAGCATACGCCAGTGCCGCAAGCGCGGTTGCTGCAGTAATTGCCGCCTACCCGTGGGTGATCGCACCCGCCGTGATGCTTGTCGCGCAAATTGTCGTGTCACTATGGTTCGTGTGCATGGGCAGGCAGGTGTTGGCTACAGGGCACGTACTGCATTCATGAAATACGTCGCGTTGCTCCGCGGTATCAATGTCGGTGGAAACCGCAAAGTGCCGATGGCCGAGCTGCGGAAAGTCTTTGAGAATCTGGGTTTTACGGAAGTATCGACCTACATCAACTCCGGCAATGTGATATTTTCGGCTGATTCAGCGCCAAGCACCACCGAGATCGAAAAAACTCTGAATGACTGCTTTGGTTTTACCATTGACACGCTGGTACTCGACGCCACGGGAGTCACGGCTATTGCGCGGGCGATCCCGGGTGAATGGCTCAATGACACCGAGCAAAGGAGTGATGTGCTGTTCCTGTTTCCAGACATCGATTCGCCGGATATCATACACAACATTGGTTACCGGCCAGAGTTCGAAACAATTCACTACGTGCCAGGCGCGCTGATTTCGAACGTCCCGCGTGAGAACCGGCCAAAAAGCAGCCTGGTTAAGCTCATTGGTACACCGCTGTACCGCCGCATGACTATTCGCAATGTCACGACTGCTCGCAAACTCGCTGAGTTGGTACAATAGCTTCATGACAGCAGAAGATGTAATGGCCGAAATGCAGAAGCACGCGAGCGATGCAGACGCGGTGAACTTGCAGTGGTTTTTCAAGACAGGGCCGGGTGAGTACGGCGAGGGTGACCAATTCATCGGTGTCAAAGTGCCGCATATTCGCAAGGTCTGCAAAGAGTTCAAAGATCTGTCATTGTCCGAAGTGAGCCATCTCATCGAGAGTCCGTTTCACGAGTACCGCATGGCGGGGCTGATTATCCTGACGCTGCAGTATCCGAAGGCAAATGAGAGTGGCAAGCGTGCGATCTATGATCTGTACATCGACGAGCTGGCCAAGGGCAATATCAACAACTGGGATCTCATCGATGTGACATGTAAGCTGATCGTTGGGCCTGAACTACGCAATGATCGCAGCAAATTATTCGAACTGGCCCGCAGTAATAGTCTCTGGGAGCGCCGCGTTGCGATGGTCAGTACATTTGCGTACCTCAAGCAGCCAGCCGTTGAAACAACGGCCGATATGCTCGAAATTGCCGAGATATTACTGTACGACAGCCATGATCTCATCCAAAAGGCGGTCGGCTGGGCGCTTCGTGAGATGGGCCACCATATCGACCGGCAATTGCTACTCGATTTTCTCGACCGACATGCCCACGACATGCCACGCACCGCGCTGCGATATGCGATCGAGCATCTGTCCGAGTCGGATCGCCAGCATTACATGAAATTGCGTATACTCAAGGGGTGACAGATCGATCACGGGGCACATTGAAACGGCTTCTGATACTCGGGAGTGTATTTTCATAGGTCTGCATCGGGCGAGATTATCTAATGAGTGATGGCTACGTGCTGGTCACACTCCCGAAGAATGATCACCTTTTGAAACTACTGCAGCTCATCCTTGGCAATAGCAACGCGACGAGCACGGGTTTCAGGCTTTTTTGCAGAGGTAATCTAGCAAACAAACTCACTTCATGCGAATGGCGTGATGTCGTTCCAGGCAGCTAGAATACGGCCATTACTGATAAGTATAGCGCGCAGATCGGGTGTGACGTGGTGGGTGGAGCCTTGAGCAACGGTCGGGTCCTTGAGTCTCATAACCCTATTGTACCCGCTCGCACACGTAGGGGAAATGGGCAGGTGTATAATGAGCACATGAGCGCAGTGATTGAAACGCACAATCTAACAAAAAACTATGGGCAGACAAAAGGTATTATTGAACTCTCCTTGCGGGTCGAGGAGGGTGAGATATTCGGATTTATCGGTCCCAACGGTGCCGGCAAGAGCACGACTATTCGCACCTTGCTCGGACTTATAAAACCAACGAGCGGCAGTGCAACGATATTTGGTAAGGACATTGCACTGCACGGCCCAGAAATACGCGAGGACATAGGCTATCTACCAAGTGAGGTATTCTACTACGACAATATGCGGGTGATTGATTTATTGCGCTATTCTGCCAGCTTTTATCACAAGCCAAAACGGCAGATGGAGCAGCGTATCTACCAACTTGCTGCGCTACTTGATCTCGACCTGCATAAAAAAATTGATGATCTCAGTTATGGCAACAAAAAGAAAGTGGGCATCGTACAAGGATTGCTGCATAGTCCAAAGCTGATCATTTTGGACGAGCCGACCGGTGGGCTAGACCCATTGATGCAGCAGACGTTTTTTGATCTTCTCCGTGAAGAGAATAAGCGTGGAGCAACGATTTTATTTAGTAGCCACATTTTGAGCGAAGTACAGAAACTTTGTAATCGAGTGGCTATCATCAAGGATGGACGTTTGGTGAAGGTAGAAAAAATGGCCGAGCTGCGGAGCAATAGCTACTTACGCTGCCGCTTTGAGACAAGCCATGATGTCAACAAAACGGCCATGAAACTACCTGGAATTAGTAATCTACACATAAAAGGTCGACAGGTAAGCTTTCTCTATCGGGGCGACGTCAACACTATCCTCATCCTGCTCGCAAAGTTGAGGCCAAAGAATGCGTGGATCGAAGAACCAGAGCTAGAGGAGATATTCATGCACTACTATCAGAAGGCTCGCTAATGAATGTCTTGCGGTTTGAGCTACGCGCTGCTCGAACAGTGACCCTGGTGTGGATTATCGCGATTTTGGCACTGACTGCAATGTACCTTTCTATCTACCCCGCATTTCGTGACGATGCCGATCAGCTACTAGCAACACTGCGCCATGTTCCTGCGGCAATGAACCACATACTAGGCATGGGCGGCGACCTAAAGCTTTTTAGCTTCGTCGGTTTTTTTGGTAATATCTTTCCCTTCGTGACGCTATTGGGCGCCATCCAGGCGTCTGTGCTGGGGCTTCGTATACTCTCAAAAGAAGGTGCCACCAATACAACCGACTTCTTGTTATCAAAGCCAAAGAGTCGTCGATCGATCTATGTACAGAAGGTACTTGCGGGAGCTTGCATGCTGGTGGTGACCGAAGTGGTAGTGACGGCATGCGCCTATATGTTGGCGCAACTATTTGGCGCGGGGAGTATTGATGCATTGCAATATTTGCTGTTTTGGGGAGCATTTGCACTGATCCAGTTCTGGTTCTTCTCGTTTGGCATATTGGTGAGTCAGTGTGTCAAGAGACTTACCACGGTGACGCCATCAGCGATTGGCCTAAGTTTCGGCTTTTTTCTACTCGCGATCTTTGGCATGGTTGTTGGTGATGATGCGGTGCGCTGGATGACTCCGTTTCGATTTATCGATTACAAAAAGATTGCGACAGATAGCACGTATGATCCTGCGCACGTGGCATATGGTCTTGGTTTGATTGTCGCATGTATCACCATAAGCTATGTCATATATACACGTAGGGATGTCCCAGCAGCGATATGAACATATTTCTCCGTGAACTACGCTCGCATCGTGGCCATATCATCATCTGGTCGATCGTAGTTACTATTTTCATGTATATCAGCATGGTGAAGTATACTGCGCTAGCCACCGATGCCGCGGCTTCTCAGCAACTACTAAAAGCATTTCCGGCTACACTCCAGGCGGTATTTGGCATGACTGGTCTGGATCTCACGACGATACAAGGCTACTATGGGATCTGCTTTATATTTATTTCCGTCATGCTCGCTATTCATGCCGGTATGCTTGGTGCTGATGTGATTGCAAAGGAAGAGCGCAACAAAACAGCCGAGTTTTTGTACGTGAAGCCGCGTGGTCGTAGGTTTATCCTGAGCATGAAGCTTCTGGCTGGTGCGTGTATTGCGGCGGTACTGTTCATTGTGACGGCGCTGGCAACCTATGGCTCGATTGCAATGGTGAATCAGGGGGTAGTGCCCACTGCTGACCTTGTGCCATTCCATGTGGCGCTGATTCTCATTCAGCTTCTATTTTTCAGTATTGGCAGTTGCCTCGCAGCGGTATTGGCACAGCCAAAGCGCGCCACAATAGGTGTCGCGAGCCTCGTGTTCGTGTGCTATATTGCCTATGTACTACAGGGGCTATCCACTCACTTTAGTTGGCTGAAGTACACCACGCCATTCGGTTATTTCAACGCACAGGATATCCTTGCCATTTCAGGTATCGACCTGTCATTTGTCATGATTCTGCTCATAGCGAGCGTTGTCGCAATACTGGTGAGCTATGTGAGATTTGGTACCCGAGATTTGAAAATTTAGCAAGAAAGTGCTTGTGTAACGCGCCATTGTCGTGTATAAAAGGTGTATGACTGCTACATGTCACCAACAAATTCTGATGCACCGCCGGGCGGTTGTTTAAGAATCTGTCGAAAACAAACAGGACCTTAAACGCACCGCTCATCGAAGAAAGAAGCGGTGTTTTTTGTTCCAAAGTAGTAGCCCATGCACGCTTATTCGGGGGTAGACTAAGCGGTAGGTCGCTTGCCTTTGAAGCAAGTAATGGAGGTTCGAAACCTTCTCCCCGAGCCAAACATTAGTGCGGTCTGTACAGTACCGCAGGAAGAAGAGGAAGCCACTATGGCAGAAGTACTATCACTATACGGTCGGAAAGAACGCTTATCAGATGCGACAGATTTGACAACCGATGAACTTCGCACACACCAACAAGAGCTCGAGGCACAGCTTGCTGATGCCCAGGAGCGAGGGATTGCGCGGTGGCAAGAAACTATCCCTCCGATGTTGGCACGCATTGCTTTTGAACTAAACATGCGTACAGATGAAGAACTTGATGCGCTTGATAGGGAATTGGTCGAGCCGGTACTGGCTGGCGTATAGCTCTAGACGAAAGCTTCGGGGGTCGCGCTGCTTGGCGCGGCCTCTTTTGCTATTGGCGCAGTGGCCGTACCGCGTGCTTTGTCACGCTCATTCATTTCGCGCAGGATATCACGGGTTTCGAGGATCGCTTTGTTGGCGCGCATCTTCTGGATGACACTGATCAGGTAGAGAACAGTGATGAGGATTGATGCGATGGTGAGTGCAATCAGATAGGGCATGAGCGGCTGAATGATTGCATTGATATCGATAAGTGAGTTGAGTGAACCCGATGAGGTGCCCGACGAGGCATCTAGTAGCGATTGGAGAGTAGTAGCGTCCATGTATTTAGCATAGCATAGACGCTATGAGAAGTGAGCGGACACTGATTTGTTGTGGTAGATACTGCGGATTGCTTCACCGACGAGTGGTGCAACGCTGATTACGTCAATTTGCTGATCGGTAAGGCCTGGTGGCAGGCGTAGTGTATCACTTACCGCAATGCGCGCGATAGTGGCATCTCGTTTAGCTGATAGGAGGCGTTCGGCGGCAGGCCCTGACAGTATACCGTGTGTTGCGACGATAATAACTTCTTTCGCACCCTGTTCCATGAGTGCTTCGGCACCCTCGACGATTGTGCCACCGGTATCAATCATGTCGTCGATGATAACGCAGCGCATGCCAGCGACTTGCCCGATGATAGCCATCACTTCTGCGCGGTTGGCGCCGGTACGCATTTTGTCGATGATGGCGCGTGGTTTATCAAAATGTGCGGCATAGCGTCGGTTGAGCTTGGCGCGACCAGAGTCTGGCGAGACAATGACGACATCGTCTGGGTCTCCCGTCACTATGATTTTCTCTAAGTATTGCTGAATGGCGGGGTGGGCGGGTATAGCTGTATATTCGGTATTAAAATCTTTCAGGAAGCCCGCAGACTGGCCAGCATGGGGGTCAACTTCGAGAATACGATTTGCGCCTGCTTCGGCAAGAAAGCGCATAACTAAAGGGCCCATGTACGACTCATGGGAGTTATCAGGCCTATCCGCTCTGCCATAGCCACGGTAGGGGACAACTGCGGTGACATCGCGCGCTGAGGCGCGGCGAGCGGCATTAATGATGGCAATTTGTTCCATGAGCGACTCATTGACTGGGGCGCCATGAGATTGGAACACAAATACATCGGCACCACGTACGGCCGGCACCTCTGCCTTGACCTCGGTGTTGGCAAATCGTGTCAATGCGACATCATCGACTGGTAGCCCTAGATGATCACCAACCTTTTGTGCAAACTCGGGACTGTAACTGCCGCTCAGGAGAACGGGTCGTGTGCGTAGTTTTCTTTCCTTCATACCACTACTATAACAGATGTATCTATAGTGTGAAATACACACTTAGTCAAATTGTTTTAAGAAACTCCACCCCTGTCGCCTATTGGCGTAGCATACTACTTATGGTATGATGTACCACAAGTAAGTATATAGGGAGACCAACATGGAGACATTCTCTGGACGTGGCAATCGCCAGCCAGCACCACATCGTGAACCAGCCGTACATCATCAGCCGGAGCCAGTTGCTGCCGCCGAGCCCACTGCACTAACCCGACCATATAGTGCGCGTGGCCATTCCGAAGACAGGGCTAAGAAGGGTTGGTTTGTGAAGGCTGTTGTGATCGTCGTGGCGCTAGCGGTGCTAGCTGCTGGCCTGTGGGGCTATAACGCACTTTCTCAGGGCACACTGATCGATAGCGGTAAGTACCAGGCGGTATTTTTGACCAATGGACAGGTGTACTTCGGTAAATTAAGTCGTGTAAACGGCGAAACCTATAAGCTAGTAAAGATTTTTTATCTACAGACCAATCAGGCAGCGGACGACTCCAGCAATCCACAAAAGACCGATACAACCAATACGGACGTACAGCTAATTAAACTTGGCGACGAAGTACATGGTCCTGATGACCAAATGGTAATCGATAAGTCACAGGTGCTGTTTTATGAAAACTTGAACAAAGACGGCAAAGTTAGTAAGTCAATCGCCGAATACTACGCCAAGAAGTAGCAATGCTACGCGAGCTACGGGGCGGCCCGTCTACCCACAAAGGCCAGAAGCGGCATCGACGGCGGCGCTTGTTTCGGGCAGCGTTTGCTGTTGTCGTGATAATTACGCTCCTCACGATTGCGGCCGTGCTTATCTTCGTTTGGTATAGCGGGCAGCATGCCAATGTCGTGGTTACTGATCCGAAGCCAAAGGTAACGAATGTGGCGAAGGAGCTAGTGAAGATTGACCAAAATCAGCCGGTCGGAGTATTCATTACTGAGCTGACTAGCCCGACAACCGCCGGATCAAATGCGTCAGTGAGTATCCGTACGTTTCCCGGTGCGGCCTGTAGTATTACGGTGGCATATAATGGGCTCAAAAGCATTGATGCGGGCCTCATACCAAAAGACGCTGATGAATACGGTGTGCTCAGATGGAGCTGGAAGATTGAACAAGGTCAGCCGGTCGGTAAGTGGCCGGTTGATATAACCTGTGCTGCACATGGAAAATCGGGATATATGCGCGGTGATTTAGTCATCACCAAACAGTAGCATGCCGAGCCATTATTTGAGCGAAGATATGTAGCCGATCCACTGATCGTTGGATAATTTACTAGCTGACTTTATGAGTACAAGAGTGTTTTGAATGCGGAAAATGGCTGATTGGGGTCCGCTGACTGACGTGCCGACATACACAGTGAAGTCGCGGGCGGTAATTTGGTTATCTGCGCCATAGCTTTGCGCGAGTTCGTTGACATGCGTATCGGTATCTCTCTTAAAATCATCGGGGAGAGCCTGCTGGCTGACAATAATATGTGTCGAGTCGATGGTGTCGCTGTACGCATAGACTGGTGCGCTCCCCTCCGGGCTGACGCGCGTCCAGCCGCCAAGTTGCTTGATGGATTTGCCATTAGGCACGTAGGTGGTAAAAGTTGGCATACCCTGATAAAGCTCTTGGGATGTGGCAGCCGTACCGTTGGTCACTGGTGATCTCTGCGTGTTGTGGGTAAAGCGCTGTGCAATGGCAACAAGCGAGACCAGACAAATAAGGGCAATGATGAGGAGCCGCTTGCGAAGCATGTGGCGTAAGTGAGCTAGCAAGCCAATAATAATTCGTCCAATAGGTAATGCGGGAAGATTGCGACTGGTTTTTTTCGGGACAATCGGAATACTAGTGTGGATGGACTGATCTGAGTGTGAACTGCGGCGCGGTGAGAAATCCATGGCGTGTCCTTAATTTGTGTAGTATGGTGTATCATCGGGCATCTGGAGCCCACCGGTAAACGTTCGGCCATGCATCAGACGCTTAGAAGGATCGGCTGCGAATTGGAGTGTAAGGTCTGATATGGTTGGGCCGCGCGACACGTCGTCAGGATAGCCAAAGGCCTGGGAACTGTCAACTGAAACGTTGAAGTAGTAGTACCGGCCACATCTTATGTTGGTACCAGAGCCATCTTTGACGGTGTATGTACCGGGTATCCCAAGGGTAACGTTACCGAAGTTTGTCGTTTGCCCCCATGTGGTCATGGTGGCGCATTTTGTAGCGGTCTGTTGGTTCGCCATACTCCGGTAATTGAGCTGCCAGCGTGCTCCAATGGCGTTGTCGACGCCATTAAGGAGCCAGTAACTTGGAAAGACATCGCTGTCAGTATCGAACATTATGGAGTATTTCGCGACTTGGGGCTGAGAGAGAATCGTGGTCTGCTGGGAGGCGGGGGATGCATAGCTTATCGTGAGGCCGCAGCCGCCGCCGAGTATATACGCCTTCCCGTCACTGTACACGGCCGCATTGCCGTAGCGAGCCCCGGCGTACTGTTGGTTAGTGGTATACCAAACGCCGACACCGGTTGGGTTATTTCCGCTTGAGATGGTTGTGTTGGCACTAATTGGCGCGACAAGTGTTGACGGCGAACAGGTTACGGTGTCTGAACGGCCACCCATGATATAGACATAGCCGTTGACTGCAAACCCGTCACCACCCGCCATCGGGGTTGGAAGGCTGGTTGAATATGTCCAGCTACCGCTGACGTTTCCTGTTGCGCTGTTAATCTGAGTAAATTGCGTGTCGTTGAGGTAGTTGGCACCGTCATAGCCACCCAATACGTAGAGGTTGTTGGCGTACGCAACGACTGTCGGTGCGCTGCGGGCGACATTTATGCTGGTGTTTGCCGATGACCAGGCACTAGAGATATTACCGCCAGTATTGAGCTGTGGACTAACGTAGACGGTCGCATTATTCGTGTATGACCCGTACGTTATAGCGACAGCACCACTAGTGCCAGCGGTGCTTGCACTTGAAGTCGAGCCATTGCCGCCACGTCCGGCGGTACCAACGAAGGGGTCGCCTGCATTACCAGGGTTTGTGCCAGATGCAACTACTTGAGTTGTTCCGATACTTGAACCGCCACCACCACCGCCCCCGCCACGGTTAACGCCAGTTGCCGTGCTCCCACCACCACCACCACCAAATCGGCCACCACCACCACCGCCGCCGCCACTACATATGAGAGCGTCACCACCCTTACCGCCGCCGCCACTGCCCCCGTTGCCACCCCTTGTTGTGACAGCTGTCGTACAGCTTGCAGCTGATCCACCACCGTCCCCACCAAGGTTTGCCGCACCAGTATAGCCGGCTGTGCCGGTTGAACCTGCCGTACCTGCAGTACCACCCGAAGTGTATCCACCACCACCAAAGCCACCTCCTGTTGAGCCGCTGCCAGAAGTACCGTTGCCAGCCGCCGCAGAGCTACCACCGCCAGGTCCGCCATTACCACCTGTCGCTGTTCCGTATGTTCCACCACCACCACCTCCTCCTCCAGCCTGGATAAGGTAAGTACCACTGCGCAGCACCGCCGAGAATCCACCACCTCCGCCGCCCGTACCGGTCGTCGTTCCGCCACTTCCAATAGTGAGCGTCAGTGTTTCGCCAGGCGTAACAGCAATGGTCGAAGATGCATACCCTCCGCCACCACCAGCACCACCCGAACCGGAACCGCCACTGCCCGAGCCTCCGCCACCACCAGCGCCCCATGCCTTGACGGTGAGTGATGTCACGCCAGCTGGTACGGTGAGGGTGCTCGTTCCAGCGGTACTATATACGACTTGGTTGTAGGTGCCGCTATTGCCAGCAACAACATACAAACGGTTATCCCAAACGGCTGCGCCAAACTGCGTACGAGCTGCGGGGAGACCATTGGCGGCAGTACTCCAGCTCGAGACGTTACCGGCCGAAGGGGTCGCGTAATAGATGGTTGACTGGGCGGCACCGGTATCGTCCTGGCCTCCGACGTAGTAGAGTGTTCCTCCTGCGGCAAGAAGTTTACCCCATGCGCGCCCAGCGGGGAGCTCGCCGGATGTGTTGTTCCAGGTGCCAACATTGCCATTTGCATCAAGACTAGCGTAGGAGACGTTCGTCGTTGGGCTTTGGCAGTCAGATATGCCTGTACAACCGCCGGCGACATAAATGTACCCGTTGAGGATAGTCGCAGATACACCAATGCGGTTTGGACTCGTGCTGTATGTATTGGCAGTTGTGGTATAGCCAGCGGGCGCGCCACTGTTATTGTTATAAATCTGGAAGGTCTGGACAGAATTGGTTGGACCGGTATGGGTCGTAGCATTGTAGGCATCGCACGTCGGGGCGTTGCCGCTGACACACCCGCCAATTGCGTAGGCGTAGGAGTTGGACACGGTTAAGCCGAGCCCCCAGCGCTGATCGATACTAACAGACGACACATGCCACTCGCCGATCGTGCCATCACTAACGTTTATTTTTGCGAACTCGATGTCGGCCAAGATGCCACCACCACCAGTCCCGTCGTATCCGCCAACAACATAGAGATAACCATTATAGCCAAATCCTGAGCCGCGTCGTCGTCCAAACTGAGTCAGGCTGGGGGACTCTACCCAGCCTCCGGTACTCGTCCCGTCAGTCACAGAGACAATGTTGTTGCTGTTATCAATTTTTGCATAGCGGGTTGTCTTCAGGTCGTTGTTGCCGTTGGTGAGGCCTCCCATCAGGTAGATATAATTGGCGTAGACGGTACCAGCCGCTGCACCGAGACCAGCTGAGCTTGCGCCAGGGACTATGCCGATCTGTTGCTGACCCGATTCACTGCAGCCTGACGGGACCCCTGATGTGGAAAGGTTGCATTTTACGACACTATCGGTGTAGCCAGATGATGATGCGGGACATCCAATACCGGTCGCATTTGTGCAGCCACCAAGTATGTAGAGATTATTCGGAATTGTGCTTGCCTGAGACGGGTTCGCTCGAGTGAACGCATAGGTGTACGACACGTCGGTAGCCCCAGCTGCGGCCATGGTGACATATTGCCATGAGCCAGCGCCGGAGTCTGGGATGGCACCTGTGGTTGGGTCGGGCTTGGCATAGTATATGCGACCAACCATACCGCCAGCGCTTGAGCTTGTTGCATAGAATCCCCCGACCGAGTAGATATAGCCATTTGCAGTTGTTGCGCCTGGAGCACCTACGCCGTTGGTGTAGGGGAATGATGTTGTGTTGTAACAATATGAATCGATCGAAGACCACGTGCCACATGATGCTGGCTTTGTGAGCGAACCGTCGCTCCCCACTGCGGTATACATGACGCTGGTCGAGGTGTCAGTGCAGCCGGTCGTAGAACCATTTGCAGGAGTGGTACAACCGCCCCATATATAGAGATAGCCGTTCATAAAGGCCACGCCCGGTAGGACATTGCCGATATAGTTCACCCCGGGCAAGTTGCACTCTTGCGGATTTGCACCCGAGCATGGGGCGGTACCACTTGCGACAGAGTTTGCGACCGTGCTTGCTTCACCATCCTGATTGATTGTTCCGTACTGGATGTCGCTCAGCGCACTGTTGCAGGTACCGGTTGTGGCATTTTGGTTTGAACAACCGCCTACTTCATATAGGTACCCCCGCCAAGTGACCAGACTCTGGCCGGTACGAGTATCGCTGACGCCACCATTGGTGTTCCAGCTATCGACGGTACCATCGGCATTAATGCTGGCAAGCTGAGTCGAATCAAGAATTGTTGTGCAGTAGCCACTTGCATTAGTCGCGCCACAACCGCCGCTCACGTATAGGTAGGCGCCCCATACAGAGGCGAAGTCGCCACCATTGGACATCCGCGCTGTCGGGAGGCTCGTTGTTTGTACCCAGGAATTGAGTGACCCATCACTGTTGATTTTGTTGTAGTACACTCCAGTGAGTGGTGATCCTCCAATACTGCTAGCACCACCAATAAGGTACAGTCGGTCATTATACGCGACAGCGCTATATCCGTAGGCGTTATAAGGGAGATTTGTTGAGCTTGTCCAGCTACTTAGTCTTCCGTCTGGTGTTAGGTCGGCAATCTGTGTGCTGTTAACAACTGACGTAGCCCCACCGCTGCTCGTGGTGCCTCCCATCAGATACAGCCGGTTATTGTATGCAACGGCTTTGATGGCACTACGCGGTGAGCTGAGGTCGGTATCACGGTACCAATACGCCCAGTTTGACTTATTGCTGTCGGTGGGGTGCCAAAGTTGGGGCTCACCATTGGCGCCAATCTTGGCGACGTAGACCGTCTTGCATATACCATTGTCGCCAGTGTTATTGGCTGTTGTACATGAACTATCTTCGCCACCGATGGCATAGAGGAAACCATTGTAGGCGACGAGGGAGAGTTTTCCGCGAGGAGCCGGCAGGTCATAGAGTGCCGATGTGCACCAGCCACTACAGGTACCACTTCCGGGATTTGCACTTTCGATAGCGCCATCGGTCGTATTGAGGTGCGCCCATGATACCGTACTGGTTGCGCCTGTATCACTGACGTAGGTGATGATCACAATACCACTTGAGCCGCTGGTTCCTGCGGTGCGTGATGCGCCTCCTGATCCAGCTGCGCCAGCACCAGCACGGTCGCTATCGGCATTGTTGCCAGGGGTTGTGTAGTTGCCGCCAGTCGTACTACCGCCAGTCCCAGTCGTATAGCTTGAGCCACCACCACCACCACCAGCGCCACGGCTTGATGTGCTGTTGTCAGAGCCACCACCACCACCACCATAGCCACCACCACCACCACCAGCGCCGGCATAGTAGTTGTTGCTGTCGCGAGAGCCACCATCACCACCACCATTCAACCCACCGTTATTCGCGCCCCCATCGGAGCCCTGAGAGCTGCGGCCATCGGCGCCGGCGCCACCGGTGAGAGAAGAACCGGCTGTGCCCGTGTTGGCACTCGGTGTATTGCTTATCCCACCCGTTGCGCCGGTCGCTCCACTACCATAGCCGCCGCCAGTCGATGTCCCCTGAACACCATTCTGGCCATTCGTGCCACCACCAGCACCACCAGCGCCACCGGTATAGCCACTAGTTCGACCTCCTCCACCACCACCAGCACCACCGCCCGCGATCAGGAGTGACGTACTCCCACGGGAAATACGCGAATAGCCACCACCACCACCACCAGCGCCCGAGCTGTTGGCGCCACTTCCTCCACCACCACCACTTCCACCACCACCAGTGTAAACGGTAAGAGTCTCGCCTGGGGTAACGCTCAGTGTGGTTGTCGCATAGCCACCAGCTCCACCAGCGCCACCAGCTGCTGCGCCACCACCACCGCCACCAGCTCCACCAGCGCCCCAGGCCTTAACGGTAATACTGGTAATGCCGGCTGGAACGACAAAAGATGATGTGCCTGCTGAGCTGTAGGTTGCAATACCGCCATTTGGGTGAACTCCTCCGACGGAATACAAATATCCTCCGGCGACAGCGACACCTTGCCCCCACTTGGAGGTATCGAGAGAGAGCGTGCTGTTCCAGCTGTCAAATCGTGCCCCTGTTGTGGTGCCCTTTTTGATCACTTTGTTATCAACATCGAAGTCAATGTTGGTTTCGTTGTTACCATGCATGAACTGCTGTGCGGTCACGACGTAGATACTCGGGTCGATAGACAGGGGATAGCTGGCCTTGCTGAGGCCGGTTGTGACAACGCTGAGTCTTGTACCATGGAGCTCAAAGTGGGATGCGATTGACGCATGACTTGGTGTTGCCTCAACAACCACTGGTTTTGGGATCTTGAACAGTAGCAGGGTTTTTTTTGCGTTGGCGCGGGCTTTTTCAAGAAGAGCAGCGTCCGAGTTGTTTGTAGTCGCAATCGAATTTATAAAGAGCTCGTTGCCGTATATGCCGATACTACCGTCTGTCTCGAGGCGAACTTCAGTACCACTCGGTAGTTTAAGTTCATAGTCGAATGTACGGGTGTCCCCGGCGGCATGGTCTAGCACGATGTCTTCTTTGATACCCGTTCCTTGGGCAGTAAAGACTACCCAGCCGCTGTGATCGCGGAACGGATACACGAGGCGGACGTTGTCAGTTTGTTTGCCGTCGGCGAGGGCAAACTGCGGCGTCATGCCGAGGTCGACTTTGTACGTTGGGTCAGTAACGGTAATGCCTTTGCTCGCATCAATCGCCAGCGTTGCGGTCACGGGTGTCGCATTGGTTTGGCGAGACGTGTCAGAATTTGCGACTCCAGCAGTAAAGGTAAACAATTGCTTTGATGTATCGAAAGTTAACGCACCCTTTAGTGATGCGCTCGGAGTCGGCAGCAAGACCTCGCTCGCATTAACGACATATGTATGAGGTCCAAAATAACGATATACATACCAGCCACACACGGCAATCAGGAGAGCAACACCGATAGCAAGAAGTGTCTGGATCAAGCGCTTTTTCGAAGGAATAGGCATGACGACGTAACGCCTTCCGCTGATTGATTTCTTGACGAAACGCTTCGACAGTCTATGTAAACGAGACTGAAATGCGCTCCAGCCGGCATGTATAGTATGTTGTACTCGTTCTATGCTACTTTTTATCTCCACACAATCCCCATAGTCACAGTAGTGGCTTCTCTGTTATTGTAGCATAAACGATATGACAATTCTACTTGTTACTAAAGGCGAAGTTCAGGTTACCGACATAGGCGTTGGCATTCTGGCTCGCGGTAATAGTGATCTTTACTACAATGCTATTTCCGGCCGTGAAGCTACAGGTACTTGGATCGGCTGAGCCTGAGGCGGTGGCAGTTTGCCAGGTGGACTGTACGCCGCTTGATACGGATATGCTGCTACCACAGGGTGTCAGTCCACTCGCGTTGCTTCGGTAGATCTGGTAACTCACCGATGAATTAGCACTATCGGTGCGGCCCATCAGTGACGTTTGGCCTGAGTTGAAACTCTTGAAGGTACCTGGCAGCTGGTAGGTCACATAGATGCTATAGGTTTGTGCTGTTGCCTGAGGACTTGTCCACTTGTAGAAGTTGTATGTTTCATTGCTACCACAGATGGTTGATTGTCCGCTGGTGCCGTCATTTATGTCGAGGTAGTCAGAACAAATATCACTGGTCATGGTACCGATACCGGTACCATGGAGAACAGCGTTGGTGTACTCAGGGCTGATCGTAATGATGTTGTCTGGGCTGGAACCACACGCACCCCAACCATCCGACTCGTAGCACTGCAGCTTGCCAAGAGTCGTGTCGTAGTACATCGAGCCGAGCAGTGCATCGTTGTTCGCTGCGATAGGAGCGCTGGCACCCTTATCGACGGTGAAGAGAGTGGTTGGGCCGCCGTTGACCCCACCACCAATCTGGACATTTGGCGTGCTAGCGCTACTGAGGGTCATGCTAAACGTATCGACGTAGAATGTACGGGTTCCGGCCGCCGTCTGGGTAAAGTACACGTATGGGTTTGAGGCAGCGGTGCCATCGGTTTTGATGTAGCAGGTCACTTTTGTAAATGCTGTGAGTGAGGTCGAGATATTCTGTGTGTTGTAGTCGGCGCACGCAACAAAGCTCGTGCCCCCGTCGCGTGAGTAACGAACTGTAAAGTCGGTAAATGCAGTGGTGCTGGCAGCGTAGACAGTCACGCGGTAGAGTGTGCCTGGCAGTGGGTTCATGCTCAGCTTGTTGCGGACGCCCTGGCCAGCTGAGATTGCGGCGACTGAGGCACTGTCGCTCGCGTCGTTGCCGTAAGTGGTCGAGCGGGTAATCGTCGCACCGCTGACAGCAGTCCAGTTGGTGCCAAAGTTTGTGTTGTCATCGACACTTCCGTCCGTTGCAAGGTTGTAGTCAGCCGCGATTGTCACGCTGAGGTTATCGATGTAGAATTTGCGGAGTGTCGCGTCTGATTGCTGGATCAGGATAGCATTGGTACTCGTGATGCCGCTTGATGGTGCGGTAAAGCTACAGTTGATCTTTGCCCACACGCTCGTTGGCACGGTCTGACCAGTGGCACAGGTGACTGATTGCGCGCTACCGTTGATTGAATAGTAGACGTTCAGGTTCGTGAAGTTTGAGTAGGCAGCGTCAAGACGGGCAGTAAATGACACGTTGTAGTGGTTATTTGCTGTGAGCGCTGTCGGCGTACCCGCACTGTTTACGAGTGTATTGACCACGCCGCTGTTTGCGCTCGCTGCTGTTTGAACCGATACGGAGCCCTGACCAGTTGCGATGTAATTTCCTGTCGTGTTCTGACGTGTCACAGTTGCGCTCGTGATTGCTGACCATGTGTTTGATGGGAAGACAGTACTGCTTGCGCCGTAGACCTCAGCGCCGGCGTCGGAGGCATACTCTGTCACGTTTGAGTTGACTTGGAACAGGCCGGCAGCACTCGAGGTTTGGACACTGAGGAGCGTGCCGTTGACGGCGGTTGCAACATTGGAGCTGTCGCGGATTGTGAGACCATTGGTCGCACCTGTTTTGCTGACGACAAGCTCGGCGCCACCGGAACTTTGCAGGGTGTTGTCGTAGGCCGCTTGAAGGGTAGTTGAACTTGATGCCCCAGCAGCGGTCCAGTTAGCACCGTTCCAAATCATGGTGGCGGTGGTGTTCTTACGCATGGCAATGTTTTGTTCGATACCCGTACCCTCGCCGGTATTTGCACGCAGGGTGAAGTCCTTGCTTGCATTTGACGCAGTGACATAAACGACACGGCCGGCAGTATTAATAGTCGGGTCGGGCATAGTTGCGACTTGGCCGTCGGTACTAAAGCCAACAATCACCGATGCGTTGTTGTTGATAGCAGCCGCAGTGATGGTACACGATGCGGCAACCTCGCCTGTTGCAAAACAGTTTGCGTCATTCGTCAGTGTTTGGAATGTTGATGTCGCAAGGATGACAGCGCCGTTGGTTGTCGTGCCAGTACCGCCGGCTAGAGTGAGGTTACCCCCGGTCGTACCCGTTGCACTATTGCCACCCTGAATGAGCACGGCGCCGCCAACACCAGTTGTGCCACTCGTGGCACCCTGGATGGTGAGCTGAGAACCCGCTGAAGTTCCAGTTTGTCCAGTCTTTTGAATGGTCGTTGTGGTCGTCGCGTTGCCCACCACGATTTTGTCAGAAAGCAGACTGATACCGCTGGTTGTACCAGCAGTGAGGGTGACCGCGTTGGCTGCATCGCCAGCATTACCGATGGCAACGTTACCGTTGAGAGTCGTTTGTATATTGACCGCGCCGGTAGCACCAGCACCAGTAGTACCTCCTAGTATATTGACTGCACCACCTGCAGCCGTGCCAGTGCCGACACCGCCTTGGAGTAGAAGCGCACCGCCGGCTTGATCAGTGCCATTGCTCGCTCCACCATGAATTGTTAGCTGGCGTCCTGTGCCAGTTCCGGTATTGGCGTTGATACCGATAACTCGATCTGACCCACCGCCAAAGCTAAGGTCGTAGGTGGCGGCTTCGGCCGCACCCATAGCGATCCCAACGCGGCTGTTGGTAGTATCAATGGTCATGACGTTAGTGCTGCCCGCAGCGTTTTGAATTTTGATAGCACTTGTGCTATCTGCAATTGCACGGATAGCTGGAGTGGTAAGAGCTGTGTCTGCACGACCAACTCCCTGAATCCAGAAGTTTGATCCGCTTTGAGCGCCGTCAGTTTGGTTTTGGATATAGTTACCCGAACCACCCCCGTCGCCAGCATATTGCCACGTCTCGCCGCCGGTCGCTGCGCCGTCAGTGTTGCTCCAGATGAATGTAGCGGTATAGCCGGGCATTATGAGTGAGCCGGCGACCGTAAAGCTAGCGGTTCCGATGTTGCTGACATGAATGATACGACCGAACAGACTAGTCGGGTTTGTTGTAGGTGTCGGCAGCGTAATAGTCTGGCTGCTTGTCGTCTGGAGGATACTGAAGTAGGTATACTTGTCGACTGAGTTGGCGGCGGTGTCGAGAGCACCGCTAGTTACGAAATTGCCATACGTTTTCTCCGCATTGAGGGTTGCACCATTGTTGGTGAACGTACCAGTACCGGCTGCACTGCCGGAGGTAAGGTTTCCGGCGATAGTTGTTGTCATGCCGTCGCTGCCGAGAGTAATGGCAGTTGTGTTGGTAGCATTGGTGCCAATTGTCAGCGTGCCGGCACTTAATCGATCAAGGTCGGTGGTGTATACATGGGATGTTGCCTGGAGGACGTCTGCAGCGCCAGTTCCATCGATATTGAAGTTCGCGCTGGTTTGCTGTGTGCTTGAATTGTTAATGAAGTTTCCGTCGGCCCCCACGCAGTTAACCCACGCACCTCCCTGGTAGCAGCGGAACCTACTGGTCGCAGTGTTGTAGTACATGGCACCGTTGGTGAGGTTGGCGGTTGGGTCGGTGGTGGCTGACCCAACTATGATTTGTCTATTGGTGGTATCTACAGTCAGGGCAGCGCCACCGCCAGCACCTTGCACCTGAAACGCGGCGACCGAGTCATTACCGGTAGTGGGTTTAATAAGCAGAGTGCCATTGATAGTCGTCGCAGTGTTGCCGCTTGCTGTGGTGCCAATCGATACGCTACTACCGAGTAGTGTAGTGGGTCGCGCGGCAGACCCAAGTGTTAGCTGGACTTCCGACGAGATAGCCAATGAGTTAGTGGAAGAAAATACATCGCCTGATCCTGTTGCCGAGAACACGACATCGGTCCAGTAGTTTGTTTGCAGGTATGAGTTGTTGGGGAACCCCGCACTCCCCACTCTTGATACGCCATTGGGAATAGTGCTACTTGCGGGACTGAGGAGTGTACCGTTTGAATGAGCAGCGCTAAAGTAACTGACGTCAGCATAATACGCACCACTTGGTGTGTAGTGTGTCACGATATAGTATTTGTTGGCATCGATGGCGACAGGACTTGAGAAGCTGGCTATCTTCCAGCCAGCCGTGGTGTCGTTTGAGAACGTGACGCTCGCCAGCAGTGATCCGCCGCTGCCGAGGTTACAGTTGGCGTCGTTACACTGCCACAGTTTTCCCACATCTGAACCAGTGTTATGGCCACTGACATTGTAGAACTTCATGCCCATGATTTGTCCAGCTACCGATGATTTGAATACCATACCAAGTTCGAGCTGTGTGGCGTCATTGTAGGCACTACCTGATATACTGCCACTGTCCCACAAGCTTGCCAGGCTACTGTTATTGGGTGCGAAGGTCAGTGTGCCGATGCTAAGTGCACCGTTCAGGGTACTTTGTTTGAGTACCGCTACCCCAGCAGCATTTTGGACTTGAAAAGCGGTTGCTGAGTCATTGCCTGTTGTTGATTTCACCAATGCATTGCCGTTGACGGTGGTGTTGTTATGTAGGTCAATACCAGATGCTGCAGCAGACAGTATTATACCGGTAGTTGAGTTCACCGTAAGGGCGGGCGCAGCATCACTGGTGGGAGTTATCGTCACCGATCCGACGTTTGAAACGGCGAGAAGTGGCGTAGCAACACTATCGGCTTTGATTTGAAAGATGTCGGCGGCTTGGCTGGCAGCGCCCTGAATGACCGCACCGACATTACCACTCGCTGCGCTCTGGATCGCGATATTAGCGGTTTGCGGAGTCGTCGTATTTTGAATAAAGCCAGTGGCATCGCGCCCGCCAAGCATCGTTGCGTTCATGGCATAGGCAACGGCGGAAAGCCGCTTCATGGGGAGCATTTCGCCATCAGGTGTACAGCTAGTGAATGGTGTACATGATACGTTTGTATTGCCGATATTAATACTTAGCCATAATGTGTCTGAATTCCAGTCGATCTGTGTTCCAAAAGGATTGATGCTGCCCAGCTGCACCGACATATAGCCGTTTACAACCAAAACACCCTGGCTCGACGTATTAAGCCAGCTTTCTGTCCACTTCAAAGTCCCACCAGGGTTGTTGGCGGCCGTACCGGTGCCATCCTGGTAGATTTTGAACTGGACATTATAGTAGCCATCAGGAACTACAGCTCCCTGAGCATTCAATAATCGTCCCTGAAAATTCATTTGCTGGTTTGTCGCGGCATAGGTAGACGGTGCGGTAATGATACCAACACCAA
>APMI01013308.1_pt1 | contig 29663 bp, 33 predicted proteins | sample 667938 | NCBI WGS metagenome assembly APMI01 (sample SAMN01084076, study PRJNA167559) | wastewater metagenome | biome: Wastewater | place: Denmark: Ejby Moelle, Odense | collected 2011-11-28
GCGCAGCCATTCTTGGATTCTCCTGATTAATTGCTTTTGATGAAACGGATAATTCCATCGTCACCTGCTGCCCCGCGCACCTCCCTTTTGCGCACGAGATGGTTCAGGTGGGCGATGGCTTCCCCCATGGCGAACATGACTTGATGCGTATCCAGCTCGCGGGGAAACAGCGTTGAAAGCAGTTCCCCTGCACTGCGGGGTACGGTACAGGCCGCGAGTAGTTCCGCGCAGCGGTCGTCATGGTGCTCAACGAGCTGATCCACGCGAAATCCGATATTGCGGAAGGGTTTCCCGTGGGATGGTAGCACGAGCGTGGCTGCCGGCAACTGCTTGAAACCCCTGATCGAATCAAGGAATCGACCGAGGGGGTCGTCATCGGGCGTGGCGGCAAAAACACTGACGTTGGTGGAGATGCGCGGCAGCAGCATATCGCCGGAAATGAGGATGCCGGCAGCTTCGCAATGCAGCGCCATGTGCTCTGGCGCATGGCCGTGGCCGATGATGACCTGCCAGTCTTGTCCGCCGATGTTCAGCACGTCGCCGGCAATGACGCGCCGGTAGCTGGCAGGCAGTGAGGGGACGCCGCGCTTGTAGGCGTTGCCGCGGCTGCCGAGGGCCTCGCAACGGGCTTCGTCGAGGCCGTGGCGGCGGAACTGGGCCACCATCGATGGAACGTCATAGCCCGGCAACTGGTTCCACAGGGCGTGGCCGGCGAGGAATTCACCGAGTGTCATGGTCACGGGGGCGCCGGTTTTCTCGGCCAGCCATTGCGCCAGGCCGAGATGGTCGGGGTGGCAGTGGGTGACGATGATCTGTGTGACCGGCTTGTCGAGCTTGCCGAGGATGGCTTCCCAGGCCTCCTGTGTGCTTTCTATACCGTAACCGCAGTCCACGATGGCAAAACCGTCGCCGTCCTCGAGCAGCCACAGGTTGATGTGATCCAGCGCGAAGGGCAGCGGCATGCGGATCCAGTGCACGCCGGGGGCTATGCAGCTGGTTTCGCCCGTGCCAGGTTGGGTGTCGAAGGGGTATTCGAGTTGGGGACTCATGTGCGTGTTCTTCCGGGTTTCGGTTACGTGTGTTTTGGGGCTTGCGTTGCCCGCGCCCGCGAAATCTGATTTACTGAACTTCGTCTCTTCTGCCAACGCTGCGCGTCCCCGTCCGATTCATGAGCCAGGAACAAACCTACACCATCACCGAGCTCGCCCGCGAGTTCGAGATTACCCCGCGGGCGATACGTTTTTATGAAGACGAGGGCTTGCTCTCGCCGACCCGCTCCGGTCGCAACCGTATTTATGCCAAGCGCGACCGTACCCGTCTGCGCCTGATCCTGCGAGGCAAGCGCCTCGGGCTATCGCTGGCCGAGGTCGGCGAAATTCTCGGCATGTATGACGGTGCCCGCAATTCTGCGCCCCAGTTGCGCCGTTTTTTGTCGGTGCTGGCAGAACGTCGGCGGGCTATCGAGCAGCAGCGTGAAGATATCGTCGCGGTCCTTGGTGAAATCGATATCCTCGAGCGGCAATGCACCGAAATGCTCGCAGAGAACTCTGCCGGCGCTGCCGAAGCCCGCGCCGAGCTGGCCGCCCGCCTCGGTGATGGCAGCTGATTTTTATTGAGAAGATTACGTTTACGTAAACGTAATTGCAAGCCCCGCGTAGGCGGCAAAATACGTCGTCAACGGTGAATCGAAGTGCCGGGACGGGTATCGTGTCGGCCTGTTGCGTCTTACTGGAAGAGTTGATCGATGGCATTAATACTTCGCGTTCTCGGTCCTGATGACCATACAGAAATCGAACACGTCCGTCAGTTCTTCCGGAACTACGCCGGCTGGCTTGGTGTTGACCTGTGGTTTCAGAATTTCGCTGAGGAAATGGCGTCCTTGCCCGGCGCCTACTCTGCGCCGTCCGGCCGCTTGTTCTTTGCCGAGTTCGACGGCAAACCGGCTGGTTGCGTCGGCATCCGGCAGGCAACGGAAGGTGTGTGCGAGATGAAACGGCTCTATGTCGAGCCGGAAGCGCGCGGCAACGGGGTTGGCCGCGCGCTGGCCCTGGCGGCGATCAAGGCGGCCAGGAGCCTGGGCTACCGCAAGGTGATGCTCGATACCCTGCCGGCCATGCGCATCGCCGTGAAGCTGTATCGCGAGCTGGGTTTCAAGGAGGCGCCGTCCTATTACCCGACCGGGGTCGAGGGGACAATGTTCCTGACGCTGGACCTGGAAAACTGGTCCGAGTCGGAAATCAAGAACGAGAACCTGTTCCACCTCTTTGATTACAACCTGGCCTGGTCGCGCAAGATGCGCCAGGTGGATCCGGGCTTCTTCGAAAAGCTGTCCACGCTGCAGAACCCGGAGTACCTGTGGATTGGCTGCTCCGACTCCCGCGTGCCGGCCAACGAAATCATCGGTCTGTTGCCGGGCGAGGTCTTCGTGCATCGCAACGTGGCCAACGTGGTGGTGCATACCGATCTCAACTGCCTGTCGGTGATCCAGTACGCGGTGGATGTACTGAAGGTAAAGCACATCATGGTGGTCGGTCATTACGGTTGTGGTGGGGTCGGTGCGGCTCTGCGCCGCGACCGGGTCGGACTGGTCGATCTATGGCTGCGTCATGTGCAGGATGTCCATGTTAAGCACTCCGACCGGGTCGACATGCTGCCGCCGGAAATGCGTCACGACCGCCTGTGCGAGCTGAATGCGCTCGAGCAAGTGGTGAACGTGTGCCAGACCATCGTCGTGCAGGACGCCTGGAAGCGCGGCCAGCGCCTGACGGTGCATGGCTGGGTATATGGCCTGAAGGATGGCCTGATCCGCGATCTGGGGATCAACATCAGCCGCCGCGACGACCTCATGCCACGCTATCTTTCCGCTCTGGAAACGCTGGAGGCCTGAGGCCGGGCATTCGTTAAATGAAAGTATCGGGCTGGTCTCAGGGCGGCCCGAAATGGAGGAGGTCATCATGACCGATCTGCCGCGGGCTGCTGCGCCCATCGATTTTTACTTCGACTTCTCCTCGCCCTATGGCTATCTGGCCGCCGAAAAAGTCGACGAGCTGGCCGCCCGCTACGGTCGTACCGTTCTGTGGCACCCGATCCTGCTGGGGGTCACCTTCAAGGCCACCGGCCTCGCCCCGCTGACGGCCATTCCCCTCAAGGGAACGTACTCGGTACGCGACATCGAACGCTCGGCCCGCTACCTGGGCTTGCCCTATGCGCACCCGAGCAGCTTTCCGGTTCCCACGCAGCACGCGGCGCGGGCCTTCCTGTGGCTCAACGACCGCAAGCCGGCGCTGGCCCGCGAGTTTGCGCTGAACGTTTGCAGAGCCTACTTCGTCCAGGACGTGAATATCTCCGACCTGGGCAGGGTGCTCGATATCGCTGCCAATCTCGGCGTGGACCGGGATGCGCTGTCCGGGGTGCTGGCCGGTACCGAGATCAAGGCGCGCCTGGCGGCCGAAGTCGATCTGGCGATGGCCCGCGGAGTATTTGGTTCGCCGTTCATCATTGTCGATGGGGAGGCCTTCTGGGGTGTCGATCGGCTGCCGCAAGTGGAGCGCTGGCTGGCGGAAGGCGGCTTCTGAGCTCACCAGTCTGCGGGCGGCCATGGATAATGCCGGTTGTGCCCAATTCGTCCCCCCGACATCCGGAGAACCCATGTCCGCACCCATCGATTTCTACTTCGATTTTTCGTCGCCCTACGGCTACCTCGCTTCCGAGCAGATTGACGCCCTTGCGGCCAGACACAACCGGGCCGTGATGTGGCACGCCATTGTGCTGGACGCCCAGTTCCAGCCTCAGGGCGGCATGAAGATTCCTACCGCCCTGATGCGCTCCGAATACGTGATGCGTGACACTGCCCGCTCGGCGGTGTTTTTCGGTATTCCCTACGCCGAGCCGACCCAGTATCCGGTGCATACCGAACACGCCGCGCGCGCCTTCCAGTGGCTCAACGACCGCAACCCCGATGAGGCCCGGGACTTCGCTCATGCGGTGTTTCGTGCCTATTTCGTCGATGGCCGCAACATCGCCGAGACTGCAGTGCTGCTCGAAATCGCGGAGGCCCTCAAACTCGACCGGGAGGAGGTGTCCGGTGCTTTCTCCGATACCGCCACCAAGGCTCGCCTCAAGGCCGAAATCGATCTGGCGGAAGCCCGGGGTGTCTTCGGCTCGCCCTTCTTTATCGTCGAGGGCGAGGCTTTCTGGGGCAATGACCGTCTTCCCCAGCTCGAACGCTGGCTCGAAAAAGGCCCGTTCTAAGGCGAAAGGCAATCATGCGGCGCATCTGTGTGTTCTGCGGTTCCCGGCCTGGCGTGCGTCCGGCCTACCGGGAGGCGGCCGAAGGCCTCGGCAAGCTGTTTGCCGAACGGGGCATCGAGCTGGTGTATGGCGGCGGCAACGTTGGCCTGATGGGTATCATTGCCGATGCCTGTCTGGCCGCCGGTGGCAAGGTCGTGGGTGTCATCCCGCGTGCACTGCTTGAATGGGAAGTTGGCCACGAAGGTCTGACCCGGCTCGAGGTGGTCGACTCCATGCACACCCGCAAGGCGCGCATGGCCGAACTGGCGGACGGCTTCATTGCGTTGCCGGGTGGCCTCGGCACCTTCGAGGAGCTCTTCGAGATCCTCACCTGGGCCCAGCTGGGTTTCCACAACAAGCCGGTCGGCCTGCTCAATATTGAAGGCTACTACCTGCCCCTGATCCAGATGCTCGACCGGGGCGTCAGCGAAGGCTTCATGAAAGGCGAGAATCGAGGTCTCCTGCAGGTCGACGAGAACCTGTTCGCCCTGCTGCGGTCCATGGGGCAGCACCATCCGCCAGCTGTCAGCAAGCGCATCCGTGACGAGAAGCAGCTCTAGCAAGAACCGACTATTCCGCAAATCCCTAGGAGAATAAAAGAATGAAGACCCGTGCAGCCGTTGCCTGGAAGGCCGGCGCCCCGCTGACCATCGAAACCGTCGACCTGGAAGGTCCGAAGTCTGGCGAAGTGCTGGTCGAGATCAAGGCCACCGGCATTTGCCACACCGACTATTACACCCTCTCCGGCGCCGATCCGGAAGGCCTCTTCCCGGCTATCCTCGGCCATGAAGGCGCCGGTGTGGTGGTCGACGTGGGCCCGGACGTGAAGTCCTTGCGCACGGGCGACCACGTGATTCCGCTCTATACGCCGGAATGCCGCGAGTGCAAGTTCTGCCTCTCACAGAAGACCAACCTGTGCCAGAAGATCCGCAGCACCCAGGGCCGCGGTCTGATGCCCGACGCCACCAGCCGTTTCAGCCTCGATGGCAAGCCGATCCTGCACTACATGGGTACTTCCACCTTCTCGAACTACATCGTGGTTCCGGAGATCGCCCTGGCGAAGATCCGCAATGACGCGCCCTTCGACAAGGTCTGCTATATCGGTTGCGGTGTGACCACCGGCGTGGGTGCCGTCATCTTCACCGCCAAGGTGGAGGCCGGCGCCAATGTGGTGGTGTTCGGCCTCGGCGGCATCGGTCTCAACGTGATCCAGGCTGCCAAAATGGTGGGTGCCGACAAGATCATCGGCGTTGATCTGAACCCCGGCCGCGAAGCCATGGCGCGCAAGTTCGGCATGACCCACTTCGTCAATCCGAATGAAGTCGACAATGTCGTCGACCACATCATCCAGATCACCGATGGCGGTGCCGACTACAGCTTCGAGTGCATCGGCAATACCAAGGTGATGCGCCAGGCCCTCGAATGCACCCACAAGGGCTGGGGCCAGTCGGTGATCATCGGGGTGGCCGAAGCGGGTGCCGAGATCTCGACGCGTCCGTTCCAGCTGGTTACCGGTCGGGTCTGGAAGGGCTCTGCCTTTGGTGGCGCGCGTGGTCGTACCGACGTGCCGAAGATTGTGGACTGGTACATGGAAGGTAAGTTGAACATCGACGACCTGATCACCCACACCCTGACGCTCGACCAGATCAACGACGGTTTCGACCTCATGAAGAAGGGCGAATCGATCCGCTCGGTGGTGCTCTACTGAGATGGACAGCACTTCGTTCGAGATCCTCTCGGAACACGCCTGCTGCGGCGGGCGCCAGGGTTTTTACCGGCACGACTCGAGGGCCATCGGCCTGCCGATGAAGTTCGCCGTGTTCGTGCCGCCGCAGGCGGCTGACGGCCCGGTGCCGGTGCTGTTCTACCTGGCCGGGCTGACCTGCACCGAAGAAACCTTCCCGATCAAGGCCGGAGCCCAGCGGGCTGCGGCCGAACTGGGCCTGATGCTGGTTGCCCCCGACACCAGTCCGCGCGGGGCCAACGTGCCCGGCGAGGCAGCCAACTGGGATTTCGGCGTCGGGGCCGGTTTCTATCTGGACGCCGTGCGCGAGCCCTGGGCACGCAACTGGCGCATGGAAAGCTATATCACCGGCGAACTGCGCCAGCTGGTCGCCGCCCATTTTCCGGCCGATCTGGCCCGGTGCGGCATCTTTGGCCATTCGATGGGTGGCCACGGGGCGCTGACCCTGGCCCTGCGTCACCCGGAGCTGTACCGTTCAGTATCGGCTTTCGCACCGATTGCTGCGCCGAGCCTGTGTCCGTGGGGCGAGAAGGCCTTCGGCGGCTATCTCGGCGAGGACCGCAGGCTGTGGCGCCAGCACGATGCCACGGCGTTGGTGGAGGACGGCAAGCGTTGCCCGCCGATTCTCATTGATCAGGGCCTGGCCGACTCGTTCCTGCCCACCCAGCTCAATCCGGAGCGGTTTGAACAGGTCTGTTCCGACGGTCAGCCGCTGACCCTGCGTCGCCATGCGGGCTACGATCACGGCTACTACTTCATTTCCACCTTCATGGGAGACCATCTGGCCCATCACGCACATCACCTGAAGGGCTAGGTGATGGATCTGGCCAGCCCCGATCTCGCTGCCGCCGTGGAAGGCATCAAGCCTCTCCTCGACTGGCGCGATGTGCCGCTGGATATCGCCTCGCTGGCGGCTCTGGCGGCGGGGCTTGGCTGGGCCAGCGGTCTGCGTTTGTACGCGCTGGTCTTTGTGCTCGGTGTCCTGGGCCGGTTTGCCGGCGTGCATCTGCCGGGCGGTCTGGGTGTGTTGACGCATCCCCTGGTGCTGGGCATTTCCGGCCTGCTGGTGGTGGTCGAGTTCTTTGCCGACAAGCTGCCCTGGCTCGATTCCGCCTGGGATGCGGTGCATACCTTCATCCGCATCCCGGCCGGTGCAGCCCTGGCTGCCTTGGTCATGGGCGATCAGGGCAGTGCGCTGCAACTGGCGACGGGCCTGCTCGGCGGGACCCTCGCGGCGGGCACGCATGTGGCCAAAGCCAGTGCCCGGGCGGCGATCAACACCTCGCCGGAGCCTTTCAGCAACGTGCTTGCCTCCTTCGGCGAAGATGCCCTTTTTGCCGGCGGAATGTGGACTCTGCTCCATCAGCCGCTGTTGTTCCTCGGTGTGCTGGTGGTTTTCATCGCGCTGGCTGTGGTGCTGATCGTGGTCCTGTGGCGTTTCGTGCGCAGCCTGGTGCGACCCCGGGCCACGGCCGGCTAGACAGACCGCCGAAGGTCTGCGATAAATATTCCGCCCCACGACCTGTCGCCACGTAGTGACAGGCATGTTCCCCTTACAGAGCGCACCATGACCATCGCTTCCCCCTGCATCAACGTCTGCCGCATGACGCCGGTCACCGGCTACTGCGAAGGCTGTTTCCGCACCATTCCCGAAATCACCGAGTGGAGTCGCGCCACAGACGAGCGCAAGCGCGCGATTCTCGCTGAAGTCGCCAGCCGGCAGGCCGAGGCTGAGGCCCGCATCTTCGGTGACGCATGAGGAGAGCGTGATGAGTGATGACAATCCCTGCATCGGTATTTGCGAGATCGACGAGAGCGGTTACTGCATCGGTTGCGGGCGGAGTGCTGACGAGATCTTCGGCAATACAGACTCCGACAACGGCACGAGTGATTCTGCGGTGGAGGCCCTCAAGCCGCTGCCCGGCGATCCGGGGCAAGCCTCGGACTGAGGCTGGGCCGGTGAGCCACTGTTCCCTGCCGTCCGCCATTCATGTGCTGCAGCGAGGTTGGCTGTCGGCCAACAACGTGCTGTTGTTCGATGGCGCCGAAGCCACCCTGGTGGATACCGGCTACGTCAGCCATGCGGCACTGACCGTCGAGTTGATTCGCGGCGCGCTGGAAGGCCGGCGCCTCGAACGCCTCATCAATACCCATTCCCACTCCGACCATGTTGGCTGCAATGCGGCCGTGCAGCGTGCTTTCGGGTGCCGCATCGGCGTACCCGAGGGGATGGCCACCATGGTGGCCGACTGGGATGAAGAAGCGCTGCTGCTGAGTGTCGCCGCCCAGCAGGGCGAGTGTTTCAAGGCTGATCACCTGCTCGCCGCCGGCGAGTGCCTGCAGATGGGCGGGCTTGAGTGGCTGGCCCTGCCGGCGCCGGGGCACGACATGGACGCACTGGTCTTTCATGCCCCGGATGCGCGCGTGCTGATTTCCGGCGATGCCCTGTGGCGGGACGGCTTCGGCATCCTGTTTGCCGAGGTGATTGGCAGCGGCGGCGGGCTTGAAGGGGCCCGGGCCACACTGGAGAGCATTGGCCGGCTATCCATTGAACGGGTGATTCCCGGCCATGGCGCGCCATTTGCCGAGGTGGATGAAGCGCTCGCCGCCGCCTTTGCCCGCCTCAAGGCCTTCGAGGACGATGGCGCGCGCATGGCCCGCAATGCGATCCGGGCATGCATCACCTTCATGCTCCTCGAGCAGCGGCGCATCGATCTGGACGCCTTGCCGGCCTATCTGGCCGAGGTTCCCCTGTACCGGGAGGCCAACCGGCGGTTTCTCGGGCAGACGCCGGATGCTCTGGCGGTCTGGTTGGTCGGCGAACTCGAACGGGCCGGCGTGGCTGTCCGGCAAGGTCATGAATTGATTGTGACGTAAATTAACAAAAGTGTGGCATTTTGTGGAAAGCGAGCACGGTGTTTGCCAGGGGATTTGTTTATGCTGTTTCGGCGCGCGGTGACATGTTTGTTGCCGACGTGTGGCAGGCTGGCAGCCTAGACCGGCCGTCTTCCTTGAAACAGGGTCAAGTCATGCAACTCGTTCTGATCAGCGGTCTGTCCGGCTCGGGCAAGAGCGTCGCACTCAATGTGATGGAGGATGGCGGCCACTACGTGGTCGATAACCTGCCGTCGGCACTGCTTCCACAGCTCGTCACGCACCTGCGCGGGGCCGGCTACCAGCGTATCGCGGTGGCGGTGGATGTGCGTTCGGGCGCCAGCATCGCGGCCCTGCCCAAGCAGGTTGAAGCCTTGCGTGGAATGGTCGATGACTTGCGCTTCCTGTTCCTCGATGCGCGCGACGAAACCCTCATCGCGCGCTTCTCTGAAACCCGCCGCAAGCATCCGCTCGGCGACGAGTGCAGCACCCTCGGCGAAGCCATCACTCGCGAACGGGAGGCCTTGGCGCTCATTTCGGAACTCGGCCAGCGCCTCGACACTAGTGATCTGTCCGCCAACACCTTGCGCAACTGGGTGAAGAGTTTTACGGACCTGAAGGCGGGGAATCAGATCACCCTGCTGTTCCAGTCCTTTGGCTTCAAGCACGGCATTCCGCTCGATGCGGACCTGGTGTTCGATGTGCGCTGCCTGCCGAATCCCCATTACGACCCGGTGCTGCGCCCCCTTACCGGCCGCGACAAGCCGGTGATCGACTTCCTCGAGAAAGTGCAGGAAGTCGGCCAGATGGTGGACGACATCTACGGCTTCGTGGCCTCGTGGCTGCCGGCTTATGTGAATGACAACCGCAGTTACCTGACCATCGCCATCGGCTGCACCGGCGGCCAACATCGTTCGGTGTATGTGGCCGAGCAGCTGGCCAGTCGCTTCAGCGAAAACGCCCGGGTGCAGGTGCGGCACCGCTCCTTCAGGACATGATCGATCTGCCCGCCCTGCGCCGCTGGCTGGTAGCCTGGGCGGCGTATTTGAAGGCGGGTGATGTGCTGGTGCTGGGCTGTGCGCTGTCCGTGTGCGTGCTGTCGGCGCTGAGCCTGTGGCGGGGTGGGCGGCCCGACAAGGCGATCATCCGGTCGGGCGGAACGGTTTTTGCCGAAGTCGATCTGTTGGTGCCGCGTATCGTCGAGGTGCCGGGGCCGCTCGGCACCACCCGTGTCGAGATTCAGCCCGGCCGCGCGCGCGTGGCGTCCGACCCCGGCCCGCGTCAGTATTGCGTGCGCCAGGGCTGGCTGCACACAGCCGGTGCCGTGGCCATCTGTGCGCCCAACCAGGTCAGCCTGGCGCTTTCCGGGCGTAACGCAGACTATGACTCGCTCAATTACTGAAATCGTTCTGACGCCCACGGTGGATGACCATCGGGTGGCGCGTCATGCGGCGGCCGCCATCGTGCTGACAGTGGCCGAGGCGGCGATTCCTCTGCCACTGCCAGGGATCAAGCCGGGGCTGGCCAACATCATCACGCTAGTGGTGCTGGCCCGCTGGGGCTGGCGGGACGCGGTGTGGGTGGCCCTGTTGCGGGTACTGGTGGGCAGCCTGCTGCTTGGCCAGTTCCTCGCGCCAGGCTTCTTCCTGAGCCTCGCCGGCAGCCTCGCCAGTCTGGCGGTGCTGGGCCTCGCCATGCATTTGCCGAAGCGCTGGTTCGGGCCGGTGAGCCACAGCGTGCTGGCCGCCTTCGCGCATATTGGCGGGCAGGTGCTGGTGGCGCGGGTATGGCTGGTTCCCCATGACGGGGTTTTCTACCTGGTGCCGGTGTTCGCGCTGGCGGCCACGGTGTTCGGGCTGGTGAACGGCCTGATTGCGGCCCGCCTGCTGGCCGGGGAGCTGGCTGCGGAGAAGGCCTGAGATCGCATACTGCCATTTGCGAAAGGCCTGGTGCGTCCTGACGGAGTCGAACCGCCGACCTCCACGATGTCAACGTGGCGCTCTAACCAACTGAGCTAAGGACGCATGCCGGAGTGCTGCTGTGTGGTGCCCAGGAGAGGACTCGAACCTCCACGGAGTTACCCGCTAGTACCTGAAACTAGTGCGTCTACCAATTCCGCCACCTGGGCAGGTGTTGAAGGCGGCGGAGTGTATAAGAAATCACAGCCGGATTCCAGAGGTCTGTGAAAAAAGGACGCCGCTGCATTCATCTGCGCCGCTTTTTATTCAGCACCCCGGGGCTCCGCGCCGGCTTGTCGGGCAGACCAAGGGCCGCCCGCGAGAGGCGGTCGGCGTCGGGGTTGCGGTGGCGGGGAATCCACTCGAGCCGCACCGAGTCAAAGCCAGCCAGCAGAGGCTGCATTTGCCGGATGAGGGCGTGCAGGTGGGCGACGCTGGTGTGCGCCTCGCCGCGCAGGTGGCGGACGGCGAAATCGCTGTCGCCGCGTACCACCAGATGGCGCGCGCCCGAAGCGCGGGCCATTTCGAGGGCCTTGCCCAGTGCCAGCAGCTCCGCCTCGTTGTTGCAGCCGCCGTCCACGGCCATCCCCGAATACTCGAGCTGTTGCCCTCCGGGGCCGCGCAGCACGGCGCCAAGCCCGATCCGTCCCGGATTGGGCAGGGCCGAGCCATCGAACCAGGCTTGCCATTCGGCGGGATCGGCCAGAGTGGGGGGCTGCTGGGGCACAGGGAATGAGTGAGGGTGAAGGGTTCAGGTGGCCCGGGATAGATCGAGCTTCCCGTCTTTCATCCCCGGGCACCAGAAATATGCGCCTGAGAGCGGCCGGGTGAAGCGGAACAGGGCATCGACGATCCCGTCTTCGAGCCCGACCATGCGGCGCATCTGGGCCTGGAAGGCGTCGAGAGTGTGGCCGAAGGCGACGAACATCAAGCCGGCATCCCGGCCTTCCGACCACGGCATCGAGCGCCGCACGACGAAGGCTTCAGGGCTGAAGCTCTCCTGAGCGGTGCGTTTTACGTGGGATGATTCCGGTGCGTCGCCGAGTTCTTCGTTGTCGCTGCGGCGGCGGCCTATGCAATCGTCGCGCTCCGCCGGCTGCATGGCGTCGAAGTGCGCGAAATTGTGGATCCACCGTTGCACGGCGACGAAGCTGGAGCCGTCGGCAGCAATGGCTGCGGCGACGGCGGCGTCTTCGACGGGGTTCTCGGTGCCGTCCTCGTAGCCGGAGAGATCACGGCCGCCGTCGTGTTTGAAGGCATCCCAGGATTCTTGCAGCTGGAACACCGGGGCCAGCGCCTCTTCGATGCGGCGGGCACGATGGAGGAGTTCGCCACGGTCGTCGCCACGCAGCCACAGCCATAGGGCGAAGGGCGTTGAAGGCAGTTCGATGCCGGGGCCGGAAAGGGGCGGGAAAGGCTTGAGGCCGGCGACCTTCTTGCCGAGGGCGCTCAGCGGTGACAGGCCGATGCCGGCCACGGTACGTTCGCCATCCACCACGCCTTGCAGTGCGGCCAGACCGGCGCTGACGTCGGTGTCCGGCGCCAGGGAAAAGGCGAGATAGCGGGCGAGGGGCGGCAGGGGCAGCAAGATGCCGGCTTGGGGGTTGTTCATGGTGCAGTCTCCGGGAATGACGGAAAGGTCATCGCCGATGATAGAGCAATCCCGGCCGTGCAGTCAGTCTGCCGCCGCGTCCTTCCGCGCCAGGCGGTAGAGTGCCACGCTGGCCAGGAAGTTGGGCTCCTCGAGAATCACCTTGTCTTCGTCGAAGGCCAGCCGCTCGCGGATCACGATGCCTTCCTGTTCGCACAGCACGTCGAAGTCGGCGATGGTGAAGAAGCGGATGTTGGGCGTGTCGTACCACTGGTAGGGCAGGTTCTTGGAAACCGGCATGTGGCCGTTGAGGATGGCCTGGCGGTGCCGCCAGTAGGCAAAGTTGGGAAAGCTCACCACCGCTTCGCGACCGACCCGCAGCATCTCGCGCAGGATGCCCTGGGTGTTGCGCATGGCCTGCAGCGACAGGCTCATGATGACGTGGTCGAAGAAACCGTCGTCGAAACCGGCGAGACCTTGTTCCATGTCGATCTGGATCACGTTGACGCCGTTCCTGGCGGAGGCCAGCAGGTGGGCAGGGTCGTTCTCGACGCCGTAGCCGCGCACCTGGCGCACATCGCCGAGATAGCGCAGCAGGCCGCCGTCGCCGCAGCCGAGGTCGAGGACACGTTCGCCGGGTTCGATCCAGTTGGCGATCACGTCGTAGTCGAAGCGATGGAAACTCATGGCGCGGTCCTCACACCCGGATGTTGTCGATGTAGGCCTGCAGCACGGCGTGGTACTGGGGCTCGTCGAGGAGGAAGGAGTCGTGGCCGGCGGCGCAGTCGATCTCCGCGTAGCTGACCCGGAGGTCGCTGTGCATCAGGGCATAGACGATTTCGCGGCTGCGCGACGGGGCGAAGCGCCAGTCGGTGCTGAAGGACACCACCAGGTAATCGGCCTTGGCGCGGCCCAGAGCCGCCACCAGGTCGCCGGCGTAGTCGAAGGCAGGGTCGTAGTAGTCGAGGGCCTTGGTGGTCAGCAAGTAGGTGTTGGCGTCGAAGTAAGCGGCGAACTTGTCGCCCTGGTAGCGGAGGTAGGACTCGATCTCGAACTCCACCTCGTAGCTGAACACCGGCTTGTCGTGGCGCAGGTTGCGGCCGAATTTCTGGCCCATGGCGTCGTCCGACAGATAGGTGATGTGGCCGATCATGCGTGCCAGGGCAAGGCCACGGGTGGGCACCACGCCATGCTCGTAGTAGTGGCCGCCGTGGAACTCGGGGTCTTTCAGGATGGCCTGGCGGGCCACTTCGTTGAAGGCGATGTTCTGGGCCGTGAGCTTGGGTGCCGAGGCAATGACCAGTGCGTGGCCGACGCGATCCGGGTATTGCAGCGTCCATGACAGGGCCTGCATGCCGCCGAGGCTGCCACCGATGATTGCGGCGAAGCGCTCGATGCCGAGGCGGTCGGCCAGGCGGGCCTGGGCGTCCACCCAGTCTTCGACGGTGACGAAGGGGAAGTCGGCGCCCCACGGTTTGCCGGTGGCCGGGTTGATGGCGTTGGGCCCGGAGCTGCCGTAGCAGCCACCCAGGTTGTTCACCCCGATGACGAAAAACTTGCCGGTGTCGAGCGGCTTGCCCGGACCTACGAGGTTGTCCCACCAGCCTTCCGAACCCGGGGTGTCGGCATAGGTGCCGGCCACGTGGTGGGAGCCGGACAGTGCGTGGCAGACCAGCACGGCGTTGCTGCGCGCGGCGTTGAGCTGGCCGTAGGTTTCATAGACCAGATCGTATTCCGGTAGTACGCCGCCGCTCTTGAGCGGCAGGGGCTCGGTGAAGTGTGCCCGCTGGGGCACGACGATTCCGACGGATTGTGCTTGTTGCATTCGTGTTTCGTCCCAAAAAACGAAAAACCCAGCCGGCGAACGGTCGCGGACTGGGCTGCCGTCGCTTTAGCCGTACTTGTAAAGCGCCCGCAAGCTGAAGGGTTCAAATCGGCGCTGGGGGCCAAGGTTAGCGCGAGGGGCCATGCCAAGTCAAACCGGCCCTACAGCTTTTCTACCGCCTCGCGGACCCGGTCGGGGTCGTCCAGTTTGAGCAGGCGCAGCACCTTGGGCGTCAGGTCGCTGGCGTCGGCGCGCAGGATGGCCTGTTTGACCTCGAGAATCTGTGCCGGATGCATCGAGAAGTGGCGCAGGCCCATGCCGATAAGCAGACGGGCGCAGTCGGGGTCGCCGGCCATTTCGCCGCATACCGACACCGGTACGCCGGCCTTGGCGCCAGCCTGGATGGTCTGGTGGATCAGGCGCAGTACGGCCGGGTGGAGCGGATTGTAGAGATGGGCAACGGCTTCGTTGCCGCGGTCGATGGCCAGGGTGTACTGGATCAGATCGTTGGTGCCGATGGACAGGAACTGCAGTCGGCGCGTGAAGGCGCCGATGCACAGCGCCGCCGCGGGCACTTCGATCATGCCGCCGACGGGCACCGCTTCGTCGAACTTGATCTTGCGCTCGCGCAGTTGGGCCTTGGCCTTGTCGAGGAGGACCAGGGTCTGGTCGATCTCGTGGCTGCTGGCGAGCATCGGAATCAGGATTTTCAGCTTGCCGAAGTGACTGGCCCTGAGCAGTGCGCGTAGCTGGGTCAGGAACATCTTCGGCTCGGCCAGGCAGAAGCGTATGGCGCGCAGGCCGAGGGCCGGGTTGTCTTCGGTACGCGGAGCGCCTTCGAGTTCCTTGTCGGCGCCGACGTCGAGGGTGCGCACGGTGACCGGCTTGCCGGCCATGGTCTTGACCACCGCCTTGTAGGCCTCGAACTGCTCGTCCTCGTCCGGCCAGGTGTCGCGGCTCATGAACAGGAATTCGGTGCGGAACAGGCCGACGCCGTCGGCTTCGACATTCTTGGCCTGGATCGCGTCGGGCGGCAGCTCGATGTTGGCGAGAATCTGCACTTCCTCGCCGTCGAGAGTGGCCGCGCGGGTTGACTTGAGGCGCTTGAGCTTGGAGCGTTCAAGCTCCATGGTCGCCTTGCGCAGGCGGTATTCCTCGAGCACCCTTTCGTCGGGATCGATGATCACCACGCCACGGGTGCCGTCGATGATGATCAGCTCGTCGTCCTTCACCACATGGCGGATGTGGCGCAGGGCGACAACGGCCGGGATCGACAGGCTGCGGGCGACGATGGCGGTGTGGCCGGTGGGGCCGCCCGCGTCGGTGACGAAGCCGGCGACTGCATGATCCTTGAAGCCGATGGTGTCGGTGGGCGACAGATCGTGGGCGACGACAATGGTGCCCAGCCCGTCCTTGCGCTTGGGCGGCAGATGCCCCGGGCGGCCAAGGAGAACCTTGACGACCCGTTCAACGACCTGCACCACGTCTGACTTGCGCTCGCGCAGGTAGGCATCCTCAATGGCCTCGAACTGTTCAACGAGGTGTTCCATCTGCTGGACCAGTGCCCATTCGGCATTGACCCGGCGGGTGCGGATCAGATTCTCGGCGGCGTCGGCGAGCAGCGGGTCTTCGAGGAACATGATGTGCATGCCGACGAAGGCATCCACCTCGGAGGGCGCCGCACCGGAGCCGGAGGCGGCCTTGAGCCCGGCGAGTTCGGCCTTGACGACGTCGACCGCACTGCGCAGGCGCGCCACTTCGGCTTCGACGTGGCGTGGGGCGACGGTGAAGTGGGCGACTTCAAGCAGCGCATGGGAAACCAGGTGGGCATGCCCGATGGCGATACCCTGGGAGACGGCCAGGCCGTGGACGGTGAAGCTCATCGGTGTCCTCCCGCGGCCAGGTGCACTGACGGTGTCATTCACCCTCTCCGAACTTGTCGGCGATGAGCGCGACGAGAGCGGACATGGCTTGATCGGCATCCTCACCAATGGTGTCGATGGTGATGGTGCTGCCCTTTGCGGCGGCCAGCATCATGACGCCCATGATGCTCTTGGCGTTGACCCGTTTCCCGTTGCGTTCAAGCCAGACTTCACTCTGGTAGGCGCTGGCGGTCTGGGTGAGCTTGGCGGAGGCGCGGGCGTGAAGGCCCAGCTTGTTGATGATTTCTGCGTCCTGACGGGGCATGGGTGTTCTTCCTGTCTTCCTCGATGCGGCAATCGGTTTGTTGTTGTTTTCGTTTTATGGCTTTATCTCATATGCACAACGCCTTCGCAGGCGCCGGCAACGGCCTTCTTGACCAGTGTTTCCATGTTGCGTTCCCGATAGGTGATGGTCCGCAGCAGCATGGGCAGGTTGGCCCCGGCAACGCCTTCGATGCGGCCGGGCTCGAGGAGCTTGGCGGCGATGTTGGCGGGGGTGGCGCCGAGAATGTCGCTGAGGATCACCACGCCATCGCCGCTATCCACCAAGCTGAGCAGGCGGCGGGCGAGGGGCAGGGCATCGAGGGGATCGTCCTGCCCCGACACGCCCAGCTGCAGGAGCTGTGGCGGGCGGCGGTTCAAGACATGGCAGGCGCACTGAATGAGCGATTCGCCCAGGCTGCCATGGGTTATGAGGAGGATCCCGATCATTCGCCTCATTCTATCCGAAGGGGCCGGGCCAGCAAGCCGGAATACGCCGGAGTACTGAGACAAATCAAAAGGATTTGTCAGTCAATGACCGCGGCCGGCTTGATGCCTTCGCTGAACTGCAGGCGGTCGCGCAGGGCGCGGGTGACCTGGATGCGGCCGTCGGCGTCGACCCTCAGGGCGTGGTCGATGCCATAGCGCCTGGCGTATTCGCGCCAGCGCTCGCCGCCAAGGTAAACCGGTTTGCTCGCCGCATCGGAGAGGGTACCGGCATTGGCCCGCGGGGTGATCAGCAGGGTGACGGCCTGGGTGCCTTTTGCCGGCCAGCCGGTGCGTGGGTCGAGGAGGTGGCAGTAGCGCTGGCCGTCGAGCTCGAAAAAGCGCTGGTAGTCGCCGGAAGTGCCGATGGCCTCACCGTCGCGCAGGGGCAGGGAGGCCAGCGGGCGCGGTTCCCGCGGGTGTTGGATACCGACTCGCCAGGGCTGGTCGCCCTTGCTGCCGAGGGCCAGCACGTTGCCGCCGATGTTGATGAGGGCGTTATGTACGCCGCGGGCTTTCAGGATCGCCGCGGCGCGGTCGAGGGCGTATCCCTTGCCATAGCCCCCCAGGTCGAGCTGCACGGCCGGGTTGCGGCTCGTCACCTTGTTGTTGACGATGCTCAGGTCGGCCATTTGCGGGTGGGCCTTGATGGCGCTGGCCAGCTTGACAGGGTCGGGCCGGGCCGGCACGAACGTGTCGGTGTGAAAGCCCCACAGGGCGATCAGCGTGCCGAGGGCCGGATCGAAAAGCTCGTCGCCGGTGGCGGCGATGGCCTTGGCATCGGTCAGCATGGCAGCCAGCTCGGGCGACACCTGGATGCCTTGCTGACCGGCGGCGATGGCGCTGTTGAGGGCGGTGAGCTCGGACGGCTCCCAGGCGTGATAGGCGCGGTGCAGGCGGTCGAACTCGCGCAGCACTTCACTCACCGCGGCCCGGGACTCGTCTTCGGAGGCATCCCAGGTCAGGACTTCGACGCGCGTGCCGAAAACATAGGACTCTTGCTGGTGAAGGCTTTCCCGGCGGCAGCCGGCCAGCAGGCTGGCGGCGCAGGCGGCAATCGCCAGCCACGCCGCCAGTCGGCGGATCAGGCGCATGTGGCTTCCAGTGAATCGATGACGGCGCCGGCGACGTCGAAGCCGGTTTGATCAGCGATTTCGGCCATGCAGGTGGGGCTGGTGACGTTGATTTCGGTAAGGCGGTCGCCGATTAAATCCAGGCCGACAATCAGGAGACCGCGGCCCCACAGGATAGGCGCCAGGTATTCGGCGACGGCCCGTTCGCCATCGGTCAGCGGCATGGCCACGCCGCGACCGCCGGCGGCCAGGTTGCCGCGGGTCTCGCCTTCCTTGGGAATGCGGGCAAGGGAGTACGGGATGACCTTGCCGCCGATGATCAGCACCCGCTTGTCGCCGCTGGCAATGGCCGGCAGGTAAGCCTGGGCCATGATGGTGCGGCTTTCCTCGTGGGTGAGGGTTTCGATGATGACGTTGCGGTTGGGGTCGTCGGCGCGCACCCGGAAGATCTGGCTGCCGCCCATGCCGTCGAGCGGCTTGAGGATGGTGTCGCCGTGGGCGTCGATGAAGGCGTTGATGTCCACCGCCGCGCGGGCCACCCGGGTTGACGGGATGAATTGGGGGAACTCGAGGATCGCCAGCTTTTCGGAGTGGTCGCGGATCGAGGCCGGATTGTTGAAGATGCGGGCGCCGGCGTTGGCAGCACTTTCGAGCAGCCAGGTGGCGGTGACGTATTCGAAGTCGAAGGGCGGGTCCTGACGCATCAGTACCGCGTCGAAGGCGGTGAGGGGCAGGACTTCCTCAGAACCCGGAACGTACCAGGCATTGTTGTCGTCGGTGGGCGTCAAGGCCAGGGCGCGGGCCGATACCGTGCCACCGTCCCAGACGAGGGCTTCGCGCTGGATGGCGAAGACCTGGTGGCCCCGCCGGGCGGCGGCCCGCATCATGGCAATGCTCGAATCCTTGTAGGCCTTGAGCTTGTCCAGCGGGTCGAGGATGAAGGCGGTTTTCATCGGGGGCTCCAGGCAGCTCAGGCGGTGGCTTCGGCAATGACGGCCGGTTCGGTGGCTTCGATTTCTACCGATGCCGCCAGCAGGGCCAGGCGGGCGACCACGCCGTAGGCGTAAAAGCGGTTGGGCGGCGCGTCCGGCCCCTGGTTGCAGTCGGGCAGGCTGCAGGGGGCTTCGAAGGCCAGCGGCTCGAAGTGCATGCCCGGGGCGTTGAGGTTTTCGTCGCGGCCGCGCTGGGTATGGACACGGTAGAAGCCACCCACCACGTAGTGATCCATCATGTAGACGACCGGCTCGGCGACGGCGTTGTTGACCGTTTCAAAGGTATGCACGCCTTCCTGGATGATCACGTCGTGTACCTCCAGGCCTTCCTTCACAACGCTCATCTTGTTGCGCTGCTTGCGGTTCAGGCCGATCAGCTCGGCGGCATCCTTGACTGTCATGACGCCCATCCCGTAGGTGCCGGCGTCGGCCTTGACGATCACGAAGGGCTCGTCGGTGACTTCGTATTCCTTGTATTTGGCGCGGATGCTGTCGAGCATCGCGGCAACCTTGTCGGCCAGTTCCTGCTCGCCGGTGCGGGCGTGGAAATCGAGGCCGCTGCAGGTGTTCCAGGCCGGGTTGATGCGCCACGGATCGATGCCGATGGCGGTGCCGAAGGCCTTGGTGACGCGGTCGTAGGCGGCAGCGTGGTTGGACTTGCGGCGCGAATGCCAGCCCGCATGCACAGGCGGGATCACCCACTGATCGTGGAGATCCTGCAGCACCGCCGGCACGCCGGCGGAAAGGTCGTTGTTGAGCAGTACGGCGCAGGGGTCGAAGTTCTTCAGGCCGAGGCGGCGACCGTGACGCTCAAGCGGCTCGAGGGTCAGACTCGAGCCGTTGGCCAGTTCCACCACGGTGGGCGCGGTGATTTCGGGCAGCAGACTGCCGAGGCGCACTTCCAGACCGGTGAGGCGCAGGATCGACACCAGCTTGGCCACGTTCTGCAGGTAGAACTGGTTGCGGGTGTGGTTCTCGGGAATCAGCAGGATTGCCGTGGCGCCCACGCAGATGCGCTCGATGGCCGCCTGGGCGGCCTGCACGCACAGGGGCATGAAGGCGTCGTTGAGGTTGTTGAAGCCGCCCGGGAAAAGGTTGAGGTCGACCGGGGCCAGCTTGAAACCGGAGTTGCGCAGATCCGTCGAGCCGTAGAACGGTGGCAGATGCTCCTGCCACTGGGTGCGCATCCAGCGCTCAATGGCCGTGGCGTTGTCGAGGAAATGCTTTTCCAGCTCCAGCAGGGGGCCGGTGAGTGCGGTGGTGAGATGGGGGACCATGGGACCTCGCGGACGAACTGTTCTCGGGTGGGCGATGCGTCGGGTGATCGACGGAAGGGAGTGCGTCGTGGACCTGCGCCGCCGGTATTTGTTCGCGAAATGTTACACCATCCTCCGCGCGCCCTCGCCGGGAGGGGGCGTTCAGCCTGCCGGGGGCAGGAAGGCGCGGAAGCTTTCCGGTAACAGTGCGTTCTCCAGGCTGCGCTGGGAAAACAGGTAGCGGCCGTCACAGATGAAGCCCAGGTCGGCCCAGTCCACCCTGTTGAGGGCATCCCGGAAGGCCGCCAGATCAATGTTTGGGTGACGCGGAAAAATGCCCATCACGGCGCCGTCGAAGTGGGTGCAGGGGTGCAGGAAAAAAGGGTCAGGCTGGCGAGTCTTGGTGTTGACGTAGACGCGCGGCGCGTCGGTTTGCGGATAGCCCCGGCCCCAGTGCCACCAGTTGGATTCGTCAAAACGGCGGATGCGCCGGGCGAGCAGGCCGTCGTGGTGGGGCAGGAGCGCCGGTGGGGGGGCGGCACCCGGCTCGCACCAGATCATGCGCCGGGTTGCGCCGCTGCGTGCGGTGGCCGAGCTGACGAAATCACGGTTGCCGTCGGTCTCGCTGGCATAGATTTCGTCGGCGCCGGAGACCGCGCCGACTTTGACACTGGCGACATCGGCCAGGCTGAGGCTGTATTGCCCCTGCGAAAACAGCAGATGGCCGGCGCATTCCGAAAAGTGGCGATACAGCCAGGGCGGGTGTTCAAGGAGGTGGCCGAGATCGTCGCTCTGGCCGATTCCGGCCCATGCGGTGTTGTGCGACAGGTTGTCGAGTTCGTAGCGCCAGATCAGGCAGTTGGGCACTGCGTCGGCAAAGACTCGCGCGTCGCCCAGCTCGATGGCGTGGGTAATGGTGCCCCGCTCGAAGAGTCGGCGGTTGAGTTGCCGCGCGCTGGTCGACTTCAGGAAATCCCGTGGCGTAATGAAGATCAGTTCGCCACCCGGTGCCATGTGGCGCAGGCATTTTTCGATGAAAAACAGGTACAGGTTGCTGCGCCCGTCAAACCCATCGCGGCGTAGCAGGGCCCTGGTGTTCGCGCTGATGTCCTGGTAACGCACATAGGGCGGATTGCCGATGATGGTGTCGAACTTCTCACTCTCCGGGTAGGCAAAGAAATCCAGGTTGAGCCCTGTAGTCGGGCACTGCCGGGGGTCGATTTCGATTCCGACCGCATGGTGGAGATGCTGCAGGAAGGCGCCATTGCCGCAGGAGGGTTCAAGCACCCGGCCGGCGTTGTGGCGCAAGCGAAGCATTGCCCGGACGACCCGCTCAGGGGTGAACACCTGACCAAGGGCAGAAAGGTCGGGTAAGGCCGGGGGCTGGGGCGTGGGGGCTGACGGCATGGTATCGGGAGACGCGAAGGCCCGCCTATTGTGCAGGAAGTCTAGTTGGTGCGGCCAGTTTTGCGCCACTCGATTGGGCTGCGGTGCGCCGGATCAGTAGGTTTCGATGGGGTTTTGCGTAAAGATTTGGTCTGTATGTTGCACTGCGCAATGCGCACGTGATAGTTATAGGGCTTAGGAATGTGGAAATGTGCTTTGGCCGGGTCAAGCTCCAGGCTAGTTCTTGATCAATCGGTCTCCCCCTGATTTACGCGAAGGCGCATTATGAATTCGTTCCCTGAACGCCATCTCTCCCTCCCCTTTGTCCTGCGTGGCAAGCACCTTTTTTCAGTGTCTCTGCAGCTGGCTGTGCGAGAAGTTTCGCTCCCGGATGCCCTCGCTGGCAGTGTGGTCGACAATCTCTCCGGTCTGGCCATACGGCCGGGTATCGATGGCAGCTTGTTGTGCCCGGTTCCGGATCCGGGCTGGCGCACCCATACGGTCTACGATGACCGCATCGCCTATGTACTGGTCCGCGATACATGGCACTACTTGTCTCTGGCTGGAAGCTACGAAGGCTTTCTCGAAAACCGCTATTCAGGCAAGACCCGCGAATCCTTTGCACGGGATGAGGCGCGATTTGCAGCGCAGTTCGGCGGGGCGCTCGATCTGCGCGAATATCGCAGCCCTGCGGAACTGGCAGAGTTTGTCGTCTGTGCCGGGCAGATCGGCGGCAAGCTTGGCGACGCTGACCTGTCCCGGATGACGGACCGGGGCGCGCCCATAGGCTTCATGCTCTTCGCCAATGGCGCGCCAGTGGCCTGTCTGGGGTTGTTGTCGCAGGCGGACACCTTGCAATACGTGTTTGCCGGTGAGCGCGACGATTTTCGTCAGTGGTCGGCAGGCACTATCTTGCACCTGCAGGCCATCCGGCGCCTGTTCGCCGATCCGCGCAATCGCTACCTTGACTTCCGGCCCGGCGATTGCGAAGTAAAGCGCCAGTTCGCCAACGGCGCACTGCGCAGCGCCGTGGTGCTTAATCTGCGTCGGACTCTCCGCAACCGGATCGTCCTGTCGATCTATGCCTATTTCCGACGCCTGTCTGCCGGTCGAGAGGAGTTCGATGCAGTTCCCGAAGCGATCCGGGAACTGCAGGTCGTGGGGGGCTGAGGCTCAGGCTGCCAGAAAGAGCATCAGCAACTCGTTCAGGAAGTGACGTCCCCGGATGGTGGGGCGCAAGGTTTCGTTGTCGATTTCGATGAAACCCTGCTTCATGGCCTCGAGCAGTCCTGCCTCGGCTGCCTCGAAGGGCAGGCCGGTGCGCTCGGCAAACAGCCGGCGCGGAAAGCCCTTGTTGAGGCGGAGTGCGTTCATCATGAATTCAAACGGCAGTTCCGCCGCTCCGATCCAGCGCCGTTCCTGGGCGAATTCGCCCGTCTGGCGGGCCGCCAGGTAGGCGGCCGGGTGCTTGGGGCGGGCTTCACGCAGGATGCCTTCGTGCGACGAAAGCTTGCCGTGGGCGCCGGCGCCGATGCCCAGGTAGTCGCCAAAAGTCCAGTAGTTGAGGTTGTGCCGGCACTCCCGGTTGGGTTGGGCGAAGGCCGATGTTTCGTAGTGGCCGTAGCCGGCTGCGCCGAGTCGCGATTCGACCAGATCCTGCATGTCGGCGGAGGCGTCGGGGTCGGGCACGTCGGGCGGGTTGGCGGCGAAGGCCGTGTTGGGCTCCAGTGTGAGGTGGTAACAAGACAGGTGCTGTGGGCCCAGGGCCAGCGCGGTGGCCAGATCGGCGTCCGCTTCGGCAAGGCTCTGGCCAGGCAGGGCGTACATCAGGTCGAGGTTGACGGCCTCGAAGTGGGTCAGCGCGGCTTCGGCTGCAGCAATGGCGTCGGTACGTCCGTGGATGCGCCCGAGGGCCTGCAGGTGCGCTTCGTTGAAGCTCTGGATGCCGACCGACAGCCGATTGACGCCAGCCTGCCGGAAGGCCCTGAAACGGCCCGCGTCCACCGTGCCCGGGTTGGCTTCGAGGGTGATTTCGGCCTGCGGGTCGAGTTGCACCCGCATGCGGATCGCGGTGAGGAGTTCATCCAGCCCGTCCGGGCTGATCAGGCTCGGTGTGCCGCCGCCAAAGAAGATGCTGTGTACCCGCCGGCCCCAGATTTGCGGCAGGGCGCTTTCGAGGTCGGCAACCAGCGCTTCGATGTAGGCCGCTTCGGGAATGCCCTCGTCGCGCACCGCGTGGGAGTTGAAGTCGCAGTAGGGGCATTTCTTGACGCACCATGGGTAATGCACGTAGAGCGATAGTGGGGGGGAGGCGGTGAGTCTGGGTGTCCAGGGGCTGCCTTCGTTCGCGCGCTTCGGGCTGGCTTTGGGCGTAATCGGGATGATCCGTGCTTCGGGCATCTCAGGCGGTTTCTGCGCGCAGTTTGTCGAGCAGTTGCCGGAAGGCAGAGCCCCGGTGGGACAGCACGTTTTTCAGGTCGGGGGCGATTTCGGCGGCGGTCTGTTCCAGTTCGCTGACGAGGAACAGCGGGTCGTAGCCGAAGCCGGCGGTGCCACGCGGCGCGTTGAGGATTTCGCCATGCCATTCGCCGCAGGCGATCAGCGGTTGCGGGTCGTCGGCGTGCCGGACAAGGGCAAGGGCGCAGTAAAAGCGTGCCCGGCGGTCGGACTGGCTGGCCAGTTTTTCAAGCAGCAGCGCATTGTTGCGCGCGTCGGACTTGGGCTCGCCGGCAAAGCGCGCCGAGATGACGCCCGGCGCGCCGCCGAGGGCTTCGACGCACAGCCCGGAGTCGTCGGCGAGGGCCGGCAGGCCGGTGCTGCGCGAGGCGTGGCGGGCCTTGGCGATGGCGTTTTCGACGAAGCTGGGGTGCGGTTCCTCGGCCTCGGTGACGTTGAAGGCCGACTGGGGCAGCACTTCGATGCCCAGTGGGGCAAGGAGGGCGGAGAGTTCCTTCAGTTTGCCGGCGTTGCCGCTGGCAAGAACGAGTTTTTTCATGGCTGCCGTTTCCTTCGTGATGCTCAGGTGGAGATGCCGAGCGCCTTCTTCTGTTCCACGACGAGTTGGGCTACGCCGGTGGCGGCGAGTTCCAGCAGGCTGTCGAGTTCAGTACGGGAAAAGGGCGTGCCTTCGGCGGTACCCTGGACTTCGACGAAGCCGCCGGAGCCGGTCATCACCACATTCATGTCAGTGTCGCAGTCGGAGTCTTCGGGGTAGTCGAGGTCGAGGACCGGGATGCCCTTGTAGATGCCCACCGAAATGGCGGCGACGAAGTCGCGCATCGGGTTGGCAGGCAGTTTGCCGGCCTTGACGAGGCCTTCGAGGGCGTCATGAACGGCGATGCAGGCGCCGGTGATGGCCGCGGTACGGGTGCCGCCGTCAGCCTGCAGAACGTCGCAGTCGATGGTGATCTGGCGCTCGCCAAGGGCTTTCATATCAACTACGGCGCGCAGGCTGCGCCCGATCAGGCGCTGGATTTCCTGGGTGCGACCGCTTTGCTTGCCCTTGGCCGCTTCGCGGGCGCTGCGAGTGTGGGTGGCACGCGGCAGCATGCCGTATTCGGCAGTCAGCCAGCCCTGGCCCTTGCCGCGCAGGAAGGGCGGCAGGCTTTCTTCGACGCTGGCGGTGCATAGCACTTGCGTGTCGCCGAACTCGATGAGCACCGAGCCCTCTGCATGGCGGGTGAAGCCGCGGGTGATGCGGATCGGGCGGAGGCTGGCGGGGGTGCGGCCACTGGGGCGGGCGAAGGTGTCGGTGGTGGTCATTTGAATTTATGGATGGCTGCGTTGATTTCGCGGATGGCGCGTTCGATCTCGTCTTCGCTGAGATCTTCCTGGTCGCGCTTGCCGCGCCCGAAACCTTCCATCTGGGTAGTGAAAGCGTCGGCGGGCATGGTGCGGGTGGATACGGTGTCGGGAATGTCTACCTGGTGATCGTCGTGCCAGGTCATGGCGATCAGGGTCATGTTGTCGCACTGGCTGCCGCCGAGCATCTCGGCTTCGTCCATGAGGCGCGGGACGGATTCCATCACCCGGCCGTCGGCGAGGGTGTGCACCAGGGTGTCGGTGTCGAGGGGCCCCCAGACGCCGTCGGAGCAGATGGCGACGACGTCACCATTGGCGAGCGGTACGCCGCGCGAGAATTCGATTTGCGGCGGGTGGCTGCCGCCCAGGCAGCTGAAGATGCGGTTGCGGCCCGGGTGCACGGCTGCTTCCTCGGCGTCGAGCAGGCCCTGGTCGAGCATCAGCTGGACGCGGGAATGGTCGCGGGTCTGGGTTAGCAGGCGGCCCTTCCTGATCAGGTAGAGCCGCGAGTCGCCCGCGTGGGCCCAGTGGGCCACGCCATCCTGCACCAGACAGGCGACGATGGTGGTGCGCGGAATGTCGGACAGGTGCTTGTCGAAGGCGTAGTCGAGGATCGCGTGGTGCGCATTGCTGAGTACCCGCGACAGGAACAGCACGGGGTCGGTGACTTTCGGGCGGGCTTCCTGCTGGAAGGATTGGGCAATGAACTGCACCGAGATCTGGGCTGCGATTTCGCCGTAGAGATGACCGCCCATGCCGTCGGCCAGTACCAGCAGCAAGGCATCACGCGTGTATGAGTAGGCCACGCGGTCCTGATTGGTGCGACGCTTGCCGATCCGGCTTTCCTGGAAAATGGTGAATCTCATGAACGGCCTATCATTATTTTTAGTCGTGATCCCAGCCCTTCAAGCCAGGTTTTCTGTTGGGGCGGCGCTTCGCGGTGACGCTGGGCGAGAACCTTCTGCAGTGCAAAGCAACTCTGGGGCCGTTTCAGCGGATCAAGCTGCAGGCACCAGTCGATGGTGGCCAGAAAGTGCGGCGAATGCTGGCCGGCCCAGGCCTTGGTGGCCGGTACGACGGTGTCGTGTTTGAGACGTTCATCGGAGCGCTGCGGCGAGGTGCCGGCCAGACAGGCGTACATGCTTGCCCCGACACTGTAGATGTCGCTCCACGGGCCGAGGGCGTCGCGGCTGGTGAATTGTTCCGGCGAGGCGAACCCCGGGGTGTACATGGGTTTCAGGATCGGCGTGTCGGACATCAGGGTTTGCCGGGCAGCGCCAAAGTCGAGCAGTACCGGCGTGCCGTCGGCGCGCAGATAGATGTTTGACGGTTTGATGTCCAGGTGCAGCAGCTTGTGGGCGTGCACTTCGCGCAGGCCGTTGAGCATGCGGGTGAAGACGCCGCGGATGAAGCGCTCGCGGATGTTGCCCTTGTTCTTCTGGACGTAGTCGTGAAGGGTGCGGCCCCGTTCGAACTGCATCACCATGTAAACCGTGCCATTGGCGCGGAAGAAGTTCAGCACGCGCACCACGTTGGGATGCACCAGCTTGGCCAGCGCCCGGCCTTCCTCGAAAAAGCACTTCATGCCGTAACGGAAAGCGCCCTGGTGGGCTTCCGTGACATGCGGCGTGACCTCGCCCGGCGCGCGCAAGGCAAGGGAGTTTGGCAGGTACTCCTTGATGGCTACCGGCGTTCCGTCCTGGTCGTAGGCCAGGTAGACGATGGAGAAGCCGCCCAGCGAGAGTTGCCGCTCGACACGGTAGTGATCGAGCTGGAATCCGGACGGGAGGGCGCAGTTCTGTTGAGTGGCCATCAGGCGGGGCGCTACACTTCGTCTTTTGTGGCGTTCGGGGTTGTTAGTTTAGCTTCGGATTGCCGCGCTATCTCGGGAAAAACAGGATGATCAACAGCATGACGGGCTACGCCGTCCAGGCACGCGACCTGGGCAGCATCGCTTTGCACCTCGAACTGCGGAGCGTCAACTCCCGCTATCTCGACCTCGCCTTCCGGATCAACGATGACTTGCGTCAGGCCGAGCCCATGTTGCGTGAGGCGATCACCGGCAAGCTCAGTCGTGGAAAAGTCGAGTGCCGTTTCAATCTCCAGGCGAAGGATAGCGCACCTCGGGACTTGGCCATTAACGGCGTGCTGCTCACGCAACTGAAGGCCGCCCAGGCATTCGTGCAGGCTGAACTGCCCCAGGCCGCGCCACTGTCGGTCGCCGAGGTGCTGCGCTGGCCAGGCATTCTTGCCGATGACGGTGTCAAATTCGAGGCGCTGCAGCCCGAAATCGCCGCCACCATTGCGGCCGCGCTGGAAGAACTCATTGCCACACGTCGGCGCGAGGGCGAGAAGCTGGCGGAGATGATCCGTGGCCGCATCACCCGCATGCGCGAACTGGTCGCTACCGTCCAGCCGCGGGTCCCGGCCCTCGTTGCCGAATACCAGGAAAAGCTCGCCACGCGCCTGCGCGATGTGGCCGCCACCCTCGACGACGACCGCATTCGTCTGGAAGTCGGTCTCTTCGCCCAGCGCGTTGATGTGGCCGAGGAGTTGTCGCGCCTGAGCACCCATCTCGACGAGGTGGAGCGCATCCTCAAGGTCGGCGGCGCGGCCGGCAAGCGCTTGGACTTCCTGATGCAGGAGCTCAACCGGGAGGCCAATACACTTGGCTCGAAGGCCATGGCGTCCGACATGACCGCCATTGCGGTGGAGCTCAAGCTGGCCATCGAACAGATGCGCGAGCAAGTCCAAAACATTGAATGATTTTTCAGGCTGTATCAACGTACATCACTGAACCCTTGAAACCCGCTTAGTTAGCGGGTTTTTTGTTTTACCCCGCGCCACCCTGTATCATGGAAGCGCGTTTTTTATGTGTACCCAAGAGTGTACCCAAAGGCCGGTTCAGTCAAAATATTGGGTACACATCTTTGAACCTTTTTGGGTAAAAAGCACAGCGGGTGACAACAGGCTAACCGATGCGCATATTCGGGCATGGATTCGGGCCGGAGAACGCTTTGAAGGGCGTGCCGATGGTGGCGGGCTTTACCTGCGATACCGGGCGGCCGACTCCGTTCCGGTGTGGCGGTTCCGCTATCGATTCGGCAGCGTGCCGCGGGTCGTGATCCTGGGAGATTACGGAAACCTGTCTCTTTCCGATGCCCGCAAGGAAGCCCGTCGCATGGCGGCTCAAGTGGTTCTTGGTATCGATCCGGCCGGGGAGAAGAAAGAGCGCAAACGCACGGCACTGGCCAAGATTGAGGCGGACCGCCTGCGGATCACTGTCGGGCAGTTGGCCGATGATTACTTTGAACGCATGGTTCTGGGGCGCTGGAAGCACCCCAACATCGTGCGAAGCCGCATAGAGAAAGACATTAAACCGAACATCGGGCGCCTGTTTGTGGAGGACGTGAAGCCCGCCCATATCGATGCCATGCTTCAAGCCGTGCTCAAGCGGGGCGCGCCTACGGTGGCAAACGACGTGCTGCGCTGGGTGCGGCGGGTGTTTGACTACGCCGTGAAGCGGCACATGGTCCCCTACAACCCGGCTGCGGCCTTTGGACTGAACGATGCGGGGGGGAAGGAAGAGGCGCGGGACCGTGCCCTGTCCCGTGATGAACTGGTGGCCCTTTTCGACGCCATGCGCCGGGCGCAAGGGTTTAGCGTCGAGAACTTCCATACGGTCAAACTCTTGCTGCTCCTGGCTGTTCGCAAAGGGGAGCTGATCGCCGCGCCGCTTTCGGAATTCAACCTTGATGGCGGCGTGTGGTCGCTGCCGGCAGAGCGAACCAAAACCGGCTTGGCGGTGGATATTCCTTTGTCGCCTGCGGTTGTGGCCAGCCTGCGCGAGCTGGTCCGCCTGGGCTGCGGGAGCACCTGGCTATTGCCCGCCCGCAAGGCACAAAGCCGGATGCTGCCGCACATCCATGAGAACACCCTTAACGTTGCGCTTTCCAAGGTAAAAAAGCTGTTGCCCGACCTGGAGAACTTCACCGTTCATGACTTCCGCCGGACTGCTCGCACTCACCTGGCGGCCATTGGGGTAGAGCCACACATTGCCGAACGCTGCCTGAACCACAAAATAAGGGGCGTTGAGGGCGTCTATAACCGTCACGACTACTTCGAGGAGCGCCGGAAGGCCCTTCAGTTGTGGGCGGGCTTCCTGGAGGCTTGCGAGGCCGGGAAAGAATTCAACGTGGTGCAG
>APMI01012776.1_pt1 | contig 29660 bp, 26 predicted proteins | sample 667938 | NCBI WGS metagenome assembly APMI01 (sample SAMN01084076, study PRJNA167559) | wastewater metagenome | biome: Wastewater | place: Denmark: Ejby Moelle, Odense | collected 2011-11-28
CGCGGCGGCCGTAGCAGGCGGGACCTGGCACCGAGCCGGCCGATTGCGGCCCGACACGCACCGCGCCGGCTTCTTCCCAGGCGATCGATCCGCCGCCGGCGCCGATGACATGGATGTCGACGACAGACATCTGGATCGGCAGGCCTTCCAGTTCGGCCTCGTTGGAGGTCGAGGGCTTTCCGTCGATGATCAGGCTGGCGTCGAACGAGGTGCCGCCCATGTCGACGCAGATCAGGTTCGGCCGGTCGATCTGTTCGGCTAGCGTCTGGCCGCCGATCGTGCCGCCGACGGGCCCCGACAGCAGCGTCTGCAGCGGCATTTCAGTGGCCGCGCCGGCGGTCATCGCGCCGCCGTTCGACTTCATCACATGCAGTTGCCGCCCCGCGGGCACACGGGCGGACAGCTGGCTGACCAGCGTGTCGAGATAACGCCGCACCACCGGCGCGGCATAAGCGTCCATCGCGGTGGTCGAGGTTCGGGCATATTCGCGCCATTCGGGCGAGACGCGGTGCGACAGCGTCACCGGGACGCCGGGCAGCTTCTTCTTGAGATAGGCTTCGACCTGAAGCTCATGCGCCGGGTTCTTGAAGGAGAACAGCAGGCACACGGCGACGGCCTCGTAATTCTTGCGGCGCACCGCCTCGACGACCGCCTCAAGCTCGGCCTCGTCGATCGCCGTCTCGATCTCGCCGCGGGCGTTGACGCGCTCGGCGACGGTATAGGTGTCGGGAATCTCGACGAGGGGGCGCGGCTTGCGCCAGTGGATCGAGAAGATCTCGCCGCGGTCGTTGCCCTGGATCGTATAGATGTCGCGGTAGTTCTTGGTGGTGATGAGCGCGACCCGGGCGCCGCGCCGGGTCAGCACCGCATTCAGTCCGACGGTGGTTCCGTGAACGAAGAAGGCGGCGTTGGCGTCGCCCGGGAGATGGCGGTCGACGCCTTCGATCACTGCAAGGGCCGGGTTCTCCGGCGTCGACAGAACCTTGAACGCCTCGCAGGCGCCGCTCGAGGCGTCCTGGAACACGATGTCTGTGAACGTGCCGCCAATATCGGCCGACACGCGATAGGACCTGCCTGTCACGTCAACTCTCCCAGATGTGATTGTGCGTCGAAACGGGCCGGCCCCGCCTGGCGGGGCCGGCGAATATCGCGAGGCTTACTGCGCCCACTCGCCCTTGAAGTCGGGGAATTTGGCGAGCACCTCGGCGTTGATGAGGGGCGGGAGCGGGCCAACCTTGTCCATGTCGATGACGGCGGGGGCGTCCTTGCCCTCGAGCTTCTTGACCATGGCGTCGAGCGCATATTCGCCCATCGAGCGGGGGAAGTGCGCCAGCGTCACGTCCCAGCGCCCTTCGCGGATCGCATCGATCGCCACAGAGGCGGCGCCGCCGCCCGACAGATACATCGCCTTGACGTCGCGGCCGGCCGATTCGAGCGCGATTTCCACCCCGACCAGATGCTGGTCGGCGTTGGAGAGAACCACGTTGATGTCCTTGTTGGCCTGCAGGATGTCCTGCATCACCGTCAGCGACTTGTCGGGGTCGTAATTACCCTCGCCCGTCGCCACAACCTTGATGTTGGCGTGTTCGCCCAGGACCTTGGTGTAGACCTCGTAGCGGAGGTTGTCGAAGGGATAAATGCGCTGGCCGATCATGATGACGACGTTGCACGGATCCTTGTCGGCACAGAACTTGACGACGTCCTCGGCCTGGGCGCGCGCGCCGTCGGCAGGCGGCGAGGCGACCGTCGTGGTCACGCCGGGAACCTGCGGCTCGAGCTTGGAAAGATCCGGACCGATCGGGAAAAGAGCTGTGGCGAGCGGCTTGCCGGCCTTGCCGACTTCGGCCACGGCGCCGGCGATGCCGACAGTATCGTTGGGCACCACGATGAAGGCGTCGAACTGGCCACCAGCGAGCACGTCCTCGATCTGGCTGTACTGCCGGGCGGCGTCGAACTGGCCGTCATAGATCGCGGTCTCGACATTGCCGAGTTCCTTGGCCTTGCGCTGCATGCCTTCATAGATGGCCTGGTTGAAGCCGTTCTGCGCCGACGACGCGAACAGGGCGACCTTCCAGTCCTTTGCATGGGCCGCGCCGGTCAGCGTCGCGGCAGCCAATGCGGTCGACGCCGCAAGACTAAGAATCGATTTCAGCATGACGTTGTTCCTCCTGTGGGCGCTTATCGCCCCTCCCCCTAGACGCCAAAACCATATTCCATAATGCAAACTTTATGCAAATAAAATTTTCAGATGCAATCCGATTGCCTCTGCCCTATGTTTCCGGCAAAGAGCAGGAGTAGCGCGGGACGCGGGAGGCCGGATTGGCAACAGGAAAAGGCGGAAAGGCCTCCAAGGGGGGCGACGACACGGCGGCCGATTCTCCGCGGCGCGGGCGCGGCTCGACCGCGATCTACGAGGAGCTTCGCGAGGACATCCTGTCGCTGCGCATCAAACCGGGGTCGGCGCTCGACGAGGTGGCGCTGGCTGGCCGGTTCGGCCTGTCGCGCACACCAGTGCGCGAGGCGCTGCTGATGCTGTCGCGCGAGGATCTGGTGACGTTCCTGCCGAGCCGCAGCGCCATCGTGACGCCGCACACGATGAGCAACGCCCATGAATATATGGATACGCTGATGCTGCTGTCGCGCGCGCTCAGCCGCCTGGCGGCGGAGATGCGGACGCCGGCGGCGGTCGAGGCGATCAAGGACAACCAGCACGCCTATGTCGAGGCGGTGCGCCAGGGCGACATTGCCGCGATCGTCGCCGGCGACATCGGTTTTCATGGCGCGATCTCGGACGCGAGCGGCAACACTTTCCTCGGAAATTTCTACCGGCTGGCGCTCGACTACGGGCGGCGCATGCACCTGCTGCACTACTACCCACTGTTCGACGAGGCCGAGGGCGCCTTGTGCATCGCCCAGCATGCCGCCCTCCTCGATGCGATCGAGGCCGGCGACGCGGCCAGCGCCGAGGAACTGGCGAGCGAACACGTCATGTCCGAACTGCGGGTGGTCCAGCGATCGCTGGAACCCAAGGTCGGCATCAAATTCTCACTACGAAGCGGAGATTCAAATTGATCGACCCTCAGATCAGGCAAGCCAGGAAGCAGAAGCTGCTCGCGGCGATGGCCGCCGGCGACACCGAAGCCGTCGCGATCGTGCCCGGCGCGAACTTCTATCACCTGACCGGCGTTCACTTCCACCTGATGGAGCGGCCGACCGTGCTGTTCGTCACCGGCACGGGCGTCATGCACGCGGTCATTCCCGAACTGGAGCGGGCGCGCTGGTCGGCGCTCGCCGGCGACGTCGAGACCGCCTACTGGCAGGACTCCGACGGTTTTGACAGCGCCTTCGCCGCCGTGGCGCGGCGGCTCAACACCTCGCGCATCGGCGTCGAGGGGCAGCGCATGCGTTTCTTCGAGACCGAGGCGCTGCGCCGCGCCTTCCGCGACACCCCGGTCGTTGACGTTCACGCCGCGGTGTCGGCGATGCGGCTGCACAAGGACGACGCCGAAATCGCCGCGATGCAGCGGGCGATCTCGATCAGCGAGACCGCCCTGCAAAAGACCGTCGAGGCGGTGCGGCCCGGCGTCAGCGAATGGGCGGTGCGCGGCCGGCTGGTCCAGGCGATGCTGGACGAGGGCGCGGACGGCATGGCGTTCGACCCGATCGTGCTTGCCGGCGCGGCCGCGGCCGATCCGCACGGTTCGCCGAGCGAGGACCGGATCCTGGCCCACGGCGATGCGCTGCTGATCGATTTCGGCGCGACCTGGGGCGGCTACAATGCGGACATCACGCGCACCTTCTTCGTCGGCGAGGCGAGCGACCGCGACCGCGACATCTACAACGCGGTTCTGGCGGCGAACGCGAAAGGTCGCGAGATCACCAGGCCGGGCGTGACCATGGACACGATCGACCGGACGGTGACCGGCGTAATGCGGGACGCCGGCTTCGGCGAGCTGATCGTTCACAAGACCGGGCACGGGCTCGGCATGGACGTGCACGAGGCGCCGCAGGTCATGATCGGCAACCGGCAGGCGGCGGAAGCGGGCATGGTGATCACCATCGAGCCCGGCCTCTATCAGACGGGCGTCGTCGGCGTGCGCATCGAGGACGACGTGCTGGTCACCGAACAGGGAAGCCGTTCGCTGACCAGTTTTCCGCGCGAACTCACGGTTATCGGGGGCAAGGCATGACCATCCAGGCGCCGGCGGCGTCGACCAGCCTGCCCGATGCGCTCGCCCTGGGGTCCGGCGCGATGTTTGAACTGCTGGCGGACAATCTCGCCCGCAATGTCGGCTACAGGCTGCTGACGATCCTGGTGTCGGAGCCGAACGCGCCGTGCCTGTCGCGGGTGTTCTCCACCAATGAGACGCAATATCCGCTCGGCGCCGCCGACCCGATCGAGGACACGATCTGGTTCCGGCGGCTGTTTTCCGACGGCGAAGCCATTGTCGCCAACGACTCCGTGGAGATCGACAACTGGCTGCCGGGCTTCGACGCCTATGTCGACCAGGGTTACGGATCGCTCGCAAACGTGCCGGTGGTGGTCCATGGCGCGACGGTCGGCCTGCTCAACCTGATGGACGTCGCCGGACATTTCACCGCCGAGCGGGTCGCCCGCCTGAAACAGGAACTGCCCGTCGCGGCGCTGGCGATATTCGCCGCCCGGATCGCAACTCAGGGGGCAGATCTCTTTCTTTCTGTTCTGTCGTCCGAAACGGCTGCCAAAGACCCCGTGTAGATAGCCGGCAGGCCGATCGGCCGCGCGTCACGTGGCCGGTTCGTTCATCATGCATGTCGCAATGATGCGCTCCTCACTCAGCGATGCGCCGTTCAACTCCGCCACCTGGCGCCCATGTTGCATGACGATGACGCGATTGCACAGATGCGCGAGGTCGGCATATTCGGCGCTGAACAGGATGATCGCGGATCCGGCGTCGGCCGCTTCGCGGATGAGCTTGAAGATGGTGCGGCGGGAACCGATGTCGATTCCATGCGTCGGCTCATGCAGCAAAAGCACTTTCGGCCTGGTTTGGAACCACTTCGCCAGCAGCGCCTTCTGCTGGTTGCCGCCGCTGAGGGACGACAATAGTAACTCCGGATCGCGCGGCCGGACGTCGAACGTGCCCAGCAACTGCTGAACGTGCGTGCGCTCGGAACCCTCGTCGAGGGCCCCTCGCCTGAAGAAGCGGCGGAGCGCCGGGAAACTGACGTTCTCGCGCACCGAAAGCGCGCCGATCCCGGACGCTTCGCGCCGGTCGGCCGGCAGAAGCGCAATTCCGGCCTCGATGGCGCGCGCCGGCGTCATCTCGCGCTGCGGGATCGCGGCGTCGCCGACGGCGATCGAACCGCCCCCCTGGCGACCGCCGAAAATCAGATAGGGCGCTTCCTCCTGGCCGGCCCCGACCAGCCCGGTGACGCCGAGAATTTCCCCTCTGTGCGCCGTCAGCGAAAGTTCGCTGACCCGCCGCCCGGACAGGCCGTTGGCAACCAGCGCCACATCACCCCGGGCCTCCTCGCGTTGCGGGTAGAGATCGCCGAGTTCGAACCCCAGGATGGCGTTCACCAGCGCGCGTTCCGTCGAGTCCCTGGTGGCGGCGACGTAGCGGATTCTGCCGTCGCGGATGACCGAAACGCGATCGGTGATGGCCATCACTTCATCGAGGCGGTGGGTCACCAGCATGACGCCGTGACCGTCTGCGGCGACGCGCCGGATCGCGGCAAAGACGCGCTCGACGCCATCACGCGGCAGATGCGCGGTCGGCTCGTCCAGGACGAGGATTCCGGGTCTGTCGCCGGGTAGACCCTGCAACCCCCGCAGGATCGCCAGCATCGCCCGGTCAACCTCGTCCAGATCGATGGTCCTCCGGTCAGGTGAGGCGTCGATGCCGAACGCGGCGAGGGCGGACGCCGCCGCCTGCCTTTCGCGTCGCCAGTCGATCCGCCAGCCCGGCTTGGTCGCGAACCGGCCGATCCTGAGATTTTCGAGAACGGTCGCTTCGCCGACCAGGGCTAGGTCCTGGTGCACGGCGACAATGCCCGCGGCCACGGCTTCGCTCGGATCAAGCGGCAGCGCGAGGGCTTCGCCGCGCAGGCTCATGAAGGGGCCGCCGCCGGCCGGGTCGGGTTCATAAACGCCCGACAGGATCTTGATCAGCGTCGACTTGCCCGATCCGTTCTGTCCGAGCAGGGCGTGAACCTCACCGCTCTCCACATCGAGGTCGACGTCGTCGATCACCCTGCGCGATCCGAACGACTTCGAGATGTTCCGCAGCGACAGGACAGTTGGTCGAGACGGCGCCGCCATGTTGGCTAACTCCCGCGCAGCCTGTCGGCGGCGATCCTCGACAGTGTCACCGCGAGCACCAGGGCGCCGCCGTAGAAGACCTGCTCGATCCAGCCGGAGAAGCCGAGGATCTGAAGGCCGACGATGCCGGTGACGAGGAAATAGACGGCGATGAATGCGCCCCATGGATTGAAGCGCCCCGGACTGATTGCGGTCGCGCCGAGAAACGCCGCGGCAAAGGGCGGCAGCAGAAAGCCGCTGGCGGCGCTCGGGTCAGCCGACCCCAGCACGCCTGCGAGCAGTATGGCGGCAAAACCGCTGACAAGGCTCGACGTCATCAGCGAACCGGCGCGCAATCGGTCGACGGGCACGCCCGACAGCCGCGCCACCTGGCGGTTGGCGCCGGTGAACAGCAGGTTTCGGCCAAGAGGCGTCCAGCGCTGGACGTACCACCAGACGATGGTGAGCGCGAGGCCGTAGTAGAACGCCGCCTGGATGCCGAACACCCGGGTGCGGGCGAATGCAGTCAGTTCCGACGCAAGTCCGACGATGCTCAGTCCGCTGATCCCGTAGGCGGCGCCCATCAGCAGCGTGCCCATGCCCAGCGTCGCCACCAGTGAATTGACACCGATGCGGACAATCGTGAAGGCGTTCACGGCCCCGACCAGCACGGATACGCCCACAACCGCCAGGACGACCCAGCCGATCGGCCAGCCATGCTGGACATTGAGCACGCCGATCAACATGAGACAGACCGAGACCAATCCGGCCATCGACAGGTCGAACTCGCCGACGATCAGCGGCGCGATCATGCCCATCGTCAGCACGACGAGGATCGCCTGCGACCCAAAGATGTTGGTGAAATTCGCCCAGCTCATGAAGATGTCCGGGCTGGCGATCGAGAAGCCGGCGATCAGCAGCATCCAGGCGCAGACCAGCCCGTAACGGTTGACGAACTCTCCCGCGTCGAAGCGCCGGCTTGCGGGCAGCGGCGCGGCGGCAGTCGAGTCCCGGGCCGGGCCGGGCGACTTCGAACCGGAGCCGTTCACGCTTCGTCTCCGGCGCGCTGCTCACATTTGACCTGAGCGGTCACCGTCTTCATCCTCATGCCAGCAGCCCCGCTTCCCGATCGGCCGCCTTCTGGCGTTCGACCATGTCCCGGACATTGTCCCTGAGCTGTTGCGCGTCATAGACAATGCCGTCCTTGATCGTCCAAACGACGCCGCCGCGGCGGCTGACCTCGTTGGTCTCCCGATCGAGGTAAGGAGAACCCGTCGCGTACAACGTCTTCAGATTCTGCATCGGGTTGTGATCCAGGATGATGATGTCGGCCAGCTTGCCTTCCTGGATCGATCCGATCTCGTCATCCATTTCGAGGAGTTCCGATCCGAGGCTGGTGGCGCTGCGGATCACCTCGAGCGGATGAAACCCGGCTTCCTGCAGCAGTTCGAGTTCCCGGATGTAGCCGAAGCCGTAGACCTTGTACATGAAGCCGGAATCGCTGCCGGCCACGACCCGGCCGCCGTGGTTCTTGTAGTCGTTGATGAACGACATCCAGAGCCGGTAATTCTCTTTCCAGTCGATCTCATTGGCCGTCGTCCAGTCGTACCAGTACGAGCCGTGCACGTTCTGGTTCGGCTGGAAGTAGCGCCACAGCGTCGGCCAGGTGTAGTCGTCATGCCACTCGGCTTCGCGGGCAGCCATGACGTCGCGCGTCGCCTCGTAGCAGGTCATGGTGGGGACAAGCGTCAGCCCGCGCGCAATCAGTTCGTCGCGGACATCGCGCCATTTTTGGCTGTACGGCGTAGCGGCCTGCTTCCACAGCCGCCCGGCCTGCGAGAAGCGCATATATTCGTCATTATAGTCGTAGTCGGCGGAAAAGTCGGCGACGGTGCGATCCTCGAACATCGACTCCGGCAGGCCGTACCAGTGCTCTAGGCTCGTCAAACCCTTGCGCGCCGAGGTGATGGCGTTGAGTTCCCGCACCGTCTGCTGGGAGTGGTGGAATGCGGTGCGCAGCCCTTTTTGCCCGCACGCGTCCAGTATGACGTCGAAGGTGTGCGGATGCGCGCCGAAAAACTTCAGGCCGACCGCCCCGCGCTCGGCGATTTCGAAGACCCAGTCCCGCGCGCGGGCGTCGTCGACCTTCTTGCGGGCGTCCAGAAACGGCACTACTGCGTGCGGCCGGATACGCGGCGCGGCGATCTCGTTGCGCTCGCTCTTGCGCATGTGATCGAGCGTCCAGGTCAAACCGTTAAGCGAACCGGTGTCGCGGACTGTCGTCACCCCATGCGCCAGCCAGAGCTGGAACACATAGTCGGCGGTGACCGGCTTGCCGACCACGCCCTGCTGCGGGTAGCCGATATGGGCGTGGCAATCGATGAAGCCCGGCAGCAGGTATTTGCCCCTGGCGTCGATGACCTTTACCCCGGGCCGGCCGGCATCGTGGTTCGAATCGAGCGGTATGCCGGCCGCGTCGCCGTTTTCGACGCTGACGATGCGGTTGCCGCGCACGACGACGACGCCGTTGCCGATGGCCGGCGCGCCGGTTCCGTCGATGATCGTGGCGCCGCGGATGATCAGTTCATCGAACGGACCCTCGCCGAATCTGCGCTCTTCAGCCGTCTCGATCGAATCGAGCCCGATGAGGTGGAAGCCGTGGATGACCTCTTCGCCTGCCTGCAACCGGCCGCTGGCGTTCTCGTCGGCCGCCGTGGCGACGGCCTTGGGATGCGGCAGGCAATCGCACGACGCGCAGCATGTATGCGCCGCCGGCTTTCTCAGCGCGCCCATGCTATGCGCCGACGCCAAAGTGGCGTTGCGCCTGCTCAGGCGTCACAAAGCCGTTCCTGATGTCGCGGGCGACCTGTTCCGCCGGTCTCAGCTTCGGATCCCCGTTGCCGCCGCCGGTCGCTGTGACGAGCCTGATGATCTCGCCGCGCACGACGCGTTCATTGGTGCACATCTCGAGGCGGCGGCTTACGCCCGACGGGGAGACGATCTCCATGTAGTTGGTCGAGCCTTCCTGCCCCCCGTCGACCGCCCAGGGACGCCGTTCCGTGCGGGTCGCCATATAGGTCACGAACAGTTCCGGTCCGCGCACCTCGTATTCGAGCACCATGCCCTTGCCGCCGAGATGACGGCCCATGCCGCCGTCCTCGTTGTGGAATGCGTAGCGGTGAACCTTCACCCCGAACCGCGCCTCGGTCAGCTCGATCGGTATGTTGAAAGTGTCGCCATTGCCGCAGCTGAATTGACCGTGGTCGCCGTCGCGTTCCGACGTGGCGCCCCAGCCCCCGGCGAGCGGCTGCCCGAGAATGATGAAATTGCCGGTGTCGGCGTGGGGACCGCTGATGTAGTTGCCGCTGACGGTGCGCATGTGGCCCGCCGGCAGACGGTCGGCGAGGACCGGCGCCAGCGCCTTCCACATCACGTCCATCGCTGCGACCAGCGTCTCGTAGTAGACCGAGACCGGCGCAGGCGCGGTCGCGTTGACGGCTGAGCCTTCCGGCGCGATCACCTCGAGCGGCTGAAACGATCCGCCATTCGCCATGACGTCCGGATTGGTGATCGATTTGAGAATGCAGCGCGCCGCCGTGACCAGGCAGGCGTAGCTGCAGTTGACCGGGCCGGGCATCTGCGCGCTGGTGCCGGTGAAATCGGCGATCACCTTTTCGGCCGTTACCGTCACCTTCACGCGCAAGACCAGCGGCCCGGTGCCGAGCCCGTCATCTTCAAGCACGTCCTCGGCCTCATATGTGCCGTGCGGCAGCGCGGCGAGCGCCTTCTGCGTCATGACGCGCCCGTATTCCAAGAGCGCATCCATCGTTTCGAGGACGTCCGACGTGCCGTATTTCGTGAACAGTTCGAGCAGGCGGCGTTCGCCGACCCGCGCGGCGGCGATGCCGGCCTGCATGTCGCCGATGGCGTTTTCGGGCAGCCGGACATTGTCGCGAATGAACTGGAAGATCGCGTCGTTGGGCTGTCCGCGGTCCAGCACTTTCAGGAAGCGCAGATGCAGGCCTTCCTGGTAGATGCTGGTGGCGTTGGTGGCGACGCTGCCGGCATTGGTGCCTCCAATGTCGATCCAGTGCGCCTTGTTGACGGTCCAGGCAACCAGTTCGCCCTCGAAGAACACCGGCAGGATGATGCTCACATCCGACAGATGCGTGCCGCCGCCCTCATAGGGGCTATTGGAGATGAACACATCACCCGGATTGATCGCCCCGCGACCCTTCCAGTGCTCGATGGTTCCCGTCACGGCGCTGTCCAGCGTGGCGAGGAAAGCCGCCAGGCCGTTGCCCTGCGCAAGCAGCTCACCGCCGGCGTTGGTGGCGCCGACGGCGAAATCCTTGGCCTCGTAGACGATCGGGCTCATGGAGGTGCGAACCATGGCGTTGAACATCATGTCACCGATGTCGACGAGCGCGTCGCGGATGACCTCTCTGGTAAAATAGTCCATTGCGGCCTCCCTCAGCGTATCGCGCGAATGTGGTAGTTGCCGAAATCGTCGACCGAGACGGCGTAGCCGGCCGGTACGGGCAATGTGACGGTCGGCTCCTGGATCACGACGGGTCCGGCGAGCCCGGACGCTTGCCCCGGCGCCAGCGCGCGCCCATCGAACACCGGAACGTCCTCGATGGCGCCCCGGCCGAAATCGACCGCGCGCTTGCGCAACTGCGCCGACGCGCCGGTTCCTTCGCGTCGCGGCAGCGGCGGCTTCTCCACCGGCAGCGTCGCCACCAGATGGAAGCCGACGATCTCGATCGCAGCGGGCAGGCGATAGCTGAAATGCTGTTCGTAGGTCCGGTGGAAGTCGTCGACGAGCCGTTCCACCGCGATTGCGCCATTCGCATCGACGACGGCCGCGACCTCGACCGAATGCTCCTGGCCGGCATATCGCATGCGCAGCCGGTGGTCGTACTGAATGCTGGACAGGGAAATGCCGGTGCGGTCGCTTTCGAAATCGTCGTGTGCGAGCAACTTCAACTCGGCAAACGCCTCGGCGATTTTCGACGCCGCACCGTCGCCGAATGCCAGATAGTCGGTCTTCACATAGTCCCGGCGCAGATCGGTCAGCAGCATCCCCCACGCCGCGAACACCGACGAGTTGGCGGGAACGATGACGTGCGAAATCTGCAGTTCCTCGGCCAGGGCCACGGCATGCATCGGCCCGCCGCCGCCGAACGCCATCAGCACGAAGTCGCGCGGGTCGTAACCCTTGTTGCTGGACACCTGGCGCAGCGCATTGGTCATGTTTGCATTGGCGATCTTCACGATGCCGCGCGCCAGTTCCTGTTTTGAGACGCCCAAACGGTCGCAAAGCGGCTTGCTCGCCGCCTCGATTGCGGCGGCGTCGGGCACGACCTCGCCGCCGAGGAAATTTGCGGGGTCGATGACGCCAAGGACAAGGTGCGCATCCGTCGTCGTCATGTTGCCGCCGCCCTTTCCGTAGGCGGCCGGCCCAGGAACGGCGCCCGCCGATTGCGGGCCGACGTGCAGCTTGCCGCCGTCATCGAACCAGGAGATGCTGCCGCCGCCGGTTCCAATCTCGACGATATCAACGACCGGCGTGCGGATCGGATATCCTGGGAACTTCCTTGTCCGCTCGATGTGATATTCGGTGGTGACGTTGACGTCGCCATTGTGGATCAGGGCGCACTTGGCGGTGGTCCCGCCGATATCGAGCGCCAGGATGTTGTTGACGCCGATCTGCCGACCGACGAAGGCGGCGGCCTTGATGCCACCGGCAGGGCCGGACTCCATGATCGAAAGGGGATTGCGCTGCGCGGCGGCGACCGTCGCAACGCCGCCATTCGACTGCATGACGTAAAACGACGTCGCGCCGCCCGGCGGCCGCATGCGGCTTTCGAGCGTGCTCAGATAGCGGCTGACTTTCGGGTGAACGTAGGCCGCCAGTACGGCGGTGTTGGTCCGCTCGTATTCGCCCCATTCCCGGCTCAGTTCATGTGACGCGACGACGGATATCTGGGGCCACAGTCGCTTGATCTCGGCGACGGCCTTCTGTTCGTTTTCCGGGTTGAGATAGGCATGCAGGAACGAGATGGCGATCGCCTGGACCCCGTCGGCGCGCATCTGCGCCAGAAGCGGCTCCAACTCCGCCGCATGCACCGGTTTCTGGATCTCGCCCTTGTGATTGGTCCGCTCGTCGAGTTCGAAGCGGAGGTAGCGCTCGACGAACGGCTTCGGCTTCTGGAAATTGAAATTGAACAGGTCGGGACGATTTCCCCGTCCGATCTCGAGCACATCGCGGAAGCCGGCGGTCGTGATCAGCGCAACCTTGACGCCCTTGCGTTCGGTGATGTCGTTGATGACCACGGTGCTGCCGTGCACGAACGCCTCGAGGCTGATGGGATCGACGCCGGCGCGGCCCAGGACATCCTCCACGCCCTTCTCGAAATGCGGCGGCGTCGTTCCCGATTTTTCGATGCGCACCTGGCCGGCCTCGCCGGTGACGGGATCGACACTGTAGTAGACCAGGTCGGTGAAGGTTCCGCCGACGTCTGTCGCAGCCCTGATCCGCGCCTTTGCCGGCCTGGAGTTGTTGTCGGAATCGGACGTCATGAAGGTTCTCCCGTCAGCGAAACAACGCGGCCGGCGCGTGCCGTATCGCTTGTAGTCCGGTGAAATCGATCGATAGCGTTGACGGCGGGAGCGGCGCGCCGCTCCCGCGCAGGGACGGCGACTAGTTGACGCCCCACAACCCGGCGTAAAACTTGCGGTAGTCGAAGCCGAACCAGTCGGCCCCTTCCGTCTTCAGGTCGATCTGGTCGATATTGTCCCGCGTGAACATCCGGAACGGCTGGTCCTCGACGACTGGCTCGATGCCGTTCTTGAGGCGGACGATCTGGTCGACCGTCGCCCAGCCAAGGCGCTCGTTGGAGACGCCCACATTGGCCACCTCCATGTCGGTCTTGCTGGCGATGGCCTGCATGTCCGGCAGCGACGCATTGTGCGAGGCGATCTTCACCCGGTCCTCGGCGCCGGCGGCCGCGATGGCCGATTTGACGGTCGGCGCCATCGCATCCACGATCGGCACGACATAGGTGATCTTGGGGTCGACAGTGACCATGGTGCGCGCCAGCGACGACAGGGTCGTCTGCCATTGCGGCAACGGCGAGTCCTGTTTGGTGAGCACGCACCCTGCGCAGAATTCTTTCAGCGAGGATTCGAAGGTCGCGATGAAAGGTCCGTCGATGCGGAAGGTCGAGGAGCCGATGACGCCGACATGCGCGTCCGCGGCCGAGTTCGCCGCGACATAGGCGGCCAGCAGTCGACCGGCCTCGGCGGATGAAAACGCCACATTCGCCACGACGCCCGCCTCGGCAATGTCTGCCGGGATCGGACCCGACAGCAGCCCGGCCATGGAAATGACGGGAATGCCCGCCGCCTTTGCGTCGCGCACCGACGCCTCGACCGTATAGGGATCGACGCCCTGCAAGACGATCGCCGAGGCCTTCTGACCGATGGCGCGATCGATGAAACTCGACGCCTTCGACGCATCGCCGGCCGCATCGGTGACGACGACCTCCATTCCAAGCAGCGCCGAAGCGTCCTGGACGCCCTTCAGAACCTGCTGGCTGAATGGAAATACAAGGCCGGCCGAAATGTAATGAACCTTGGCGCCTTTGAGATCCACCGCGTTCTTGGCGACGGGAACGATCGGCGCCGCACTGATCGGCAGCGACGCCTTCGCCACGATCTCAGCCGCGGTCTCGGCCGAAGCGGACGATAAGGACAGGCCGAGGCCAAGCGACGCCAGAACAGGCATCGCCACTGTCATCTTGATAAAAGATTTGACGCTGTAATAATTCATGTCGGTAGTTCCCCATTTTTGCGGCGCTCCAGTATCTTCTTGGCGGATTGTGGAGGCGCCTGTGTCGACGATGAAATTCCTGTTTCCCTTCTTGCTCCGGCAAAGTTCAGCCGACTGTCTTGCGGCCGGTCATCTCGCCAGCATTCGCTTGCCCATTCCGAGGCCGCCGTGGTAAAGCCAGCTCATTATGTGTAAATAGCAATATGCGCAGTCTGCACATAAATGCAACATCAAAATGAGGAATGTGCGCGTGGGGGACATGACTCGGCGAATCCAGGACTATTTCAACTGGCGGATCGAAGTCGTCGCCAAGCGGACGCGCGATATCGCCGACCAGATCTACCAGGACAAGGTCGGGCTGAGCATCGAGCAATTGCGCGTGCTTCGTCTGGTCGCGGCGGACTCGCTGTCGTCGGTCGGCGACATCACACAGGAATCGCGGCTCGAAAGGACGCGCGTCTCGCGACTTCTCGGCAGTCTCGTGGAGGCCGATCTGATCGTGCGCGAAGTTTCCGCCAAGGACGCCAGGAGCCTGGTGCCGCGCCTGACCGCCAAGGGCGCCAAGCTGCTGAGGCAGGCGAACAGGATCGGCGACGCGCTGGACCAGGATTTTCGCGCGCTGCTCACCCACAGCGAAATCGAGCAGGTCGCATCATGCTTGGACCGGCTGGCGCAGTGGGAGCCGAAGCTGGCGGATTAGACCGTTTCATGGCGAGATCAATCGACGCTCCGCCATCGTCGCCTGGAATTCGGCTTCGACACGCAGGCGAAGGTCCTCATTCATCATGAAGTCGATCGCCGTTTGCGCCATCGCGATCGCGCCATCTACGACCGCCACCATGCCGAGGTCGCTGTTCGACCATTCTGCAAAATCTGGATGGTGGTGTTTCACTCCAGCGGGAGCCATGGCGATCATCGGGTGAATTGACGGTACTCGCAGGCTGACATTTCCCATGTCGGAGCTCGCCGCCGCGCTCAACGGAATGTCTTCGTAGCTATCGAAGGCGCGGCCAAGCAATTCGGCATTCGCCTGGTAGGCGCGAGCCAGCGCCCAATTGGTCTGCATGTCGGCATAGACGACGTCGTCCCAGGCGACGTCGACGGTGGCGCCGGCGGCAAGCGCGCCCGCCTGGAAGGCCGCCTCGACCCGCTTCTGCAGTTCCAGCAGCTGTTGCAGTTTCGGCGCGCGGATCTGATACCGCGCCGCGGCAAGTTCAGGTATCGTGTTTGGCGCATCGCCACCCGCCGTGATGACGCCATGGACACGCTGTCCGACCGGCAGATGCTGGCGAAGCGCCGCTATCGCCTGATACGAAATCACGAGCGCATCCAGCGCATTGACGCCGTGTTCTGGAGCGGAAGACGCGTGCGCCGACCGGCCGCGATATCTTACCGTCGCCCCGGTCGCTGCAATCAGCGGCATCGCCGGCAGGTTCTGTGTAGCCGGGTGCACCATCATGGCGCAGTCGACGCCTTCGAAGGCGCCGGCCCGCGCCATGATCTCCTTGCCGCCGCCGGATTCTTCGGCAGGCGCGCCGAGATAGCGCACACGCCCCGGCAATGCCGATGCAAGCATCGACAGTCCCAACGCCGCGCCCAACCCGGCGCTTGCAATAATGTTGTGGCCGCAGGCGTGGCCCACCTGCGGCAAGGCGTCGTATTCCGAGATGATGCAGACCACCGGTCCGCTGGCGGCGCCGAACTCGACATCGAAGCTTGTGCCGGGGCCATAGGCGGCGGTCCGCGGCGCCAAGCCGTGCAGATTCAGCGAGCGGCACAGTCTGTCGACCGCAAAGTATTCGGCAAACGCCAGTTCTGGATTGGCGTGGATCTCGCGCGCGACCACGATCAGTTCCGGCGCAAGCGCGCGGATCGCCTCCTCTGCCCTGCGCTTCAGCGATTCACCCGGCAAGCGCCACCCATTTATGCGTAATATGCACTATGTGCCAATTGCGCATAAATGGGTGGCACGACAGACGCGCCCGTGTCAATCGTCGTTCGGCAGTTGTTCCGACGACGGGATCATCGCGCCGGTCGTCGCCGTAGGCGTCGAAACCGCCGAACAGGCCAACCGGCTGCGCCAGTTCGGCTGCGGCTTCGGCCAGGGTGGCTATTCGCAAGACCGCTCGAGGAAGCCGCAGCGGCGCGTTTGCTGGAAACGCCGGTCGCCTAGACCCAGATGTCCGCCGCTGCGGCGGCGCGGTCATCTTCGCGCAAGCCCGAAAGATTAAGGTTTTGTCTCAAAGGAGAGCGCAATGCGCCGATACATCCTTGCCGCTCTGCTGGCCGGATCAGCCGCGCTGGCGCCTGCATCCGCGCCGGGGGCGGAAAAGGGCATGACGATGTTTGTGCGCAACCCGCAGCCGCATGCGGTCGTGCTGGAGTTTCGCGGCCGCCAGTCGCGCGCGGTATGGCCCGGCAAGGGCAAGGTCTATCTGCTGGCCAAGGGCGAACGGAAATCCGTCACCATCGGCTGCCAGCCGGGCGAAAATGTCTGCTATGGCGGCTGGGCGAACGGCAATGACCGGATCAGTTTCGGCGTCGGTCCGGACGACGACAGGACCTGCGCCGACTGCTGCCGGATCTGCGTCGAGGGCACGACCGAAACGATCGACATCGGCGGCTAAAGCCCGTCGCGCCACACAAGTCTCCGATTTAATTCAAAATTTACCATCTTTGGGTCGCCGCGTTCCCGATCTTGCAAAAATCGGGAACAATTGCGGGGCGAGCCAGTTATCTGGCCAACTGATGATAACCAGTGCTGCCATGACCGAAAAGATGAGCAATGCGGAGCGGAATGAGATGAACGGACTCGCGAACGAGCAGCTTCGCTTTGTTGAAGTTCGCCGTTTCCTCAACAGGATGCCGCTGTTCAGGCTCGACGACCGCAGCGCGGACCGCTTCGCCGACCTGCTGGCGCGGCTCGACAGGTCGGGGCCGTCCAATGCCGGGCGCTGAGCGAAGCGGTTTCGGACGGAATCGAGATTTCCACGAAAAACGGCGCCGCGTGATGCGGCGCCGTCGTACTTGTCGCTCAGGCGAGGATCAGACGTCGTCGAGCAGACCTTCAGAGCCCTTGCCGCGCTTGGGCGCAGCCTTGGCGGGCGTCGACTTCGAGCGTTCGGCCATGAAGCGGTCGAACTCCTGCTGGTCCTTGGCGCGGCGCAGCTCCGACGCATAAGTGTCGAACTCGGCCAGCGTCTCGTCCAGCTTGCGGCGTTCCTCGGCCAGGCGATCCAGTTCCTTGTCGCGCCAGTCGTCGAAGGCGACGTTGCCGGTGCGGGCCGCGCGGCGCAGGCCGCGTTTGCGGCAGCCGCCAAAGCCGGAAAACACACGGTCGGTTGCGCCATTGACGTCGCGCTTGAAACCGTCAAGCCGGTCGCCCCAGATGATGTAGGCGATCATGGCAAGCCCCAGCGGCCAGAACACCATGAAGCCGATCACCGTGAGAGCAATGGTCGCCGGCGTCCAGGCCGGGCGGATCAAAGCAGTCGCGTTCATCAGTTTCAGTTCCTTCCAATTGCGGCGGACCCATCGTGGCCGCCTTGCATCGAGATGGCCCCAAAAACCGGTCGATTCAAGAAGTCGCCGCGTAAAGTTATGTAAAGTCGAGCGCCGTCGCCATGCCGGCCTTTCGCGGCGGCGTCGCCTCTGCCGCGCCGGCGCGACGCCAAATCCGGCAACCGGGGCGACGAAGGCGGGCGCAATGATCGACGGCCGCATTAGGGTCAGGGTTCGTAGCCGGGGCGGCTACCGACCGGCCGGCGACGGTTTCGCCAACCCGACCAGCCCCTCGACCGCCGAGATCAGCATGGCGATGTCCTGCGGCCGCGACAGGCGGTGGTCGCCATCGCGGATCAGCGACAGCGTCACGTCGGACATCGGCAGATGCCGCATCAGCTTCTCGGCATGGGTATAGGGCACGTCCGGGTCCGCCATGCCCTGCAGGATGTGCACCGGGCATCCGGTCTCTATCAGGCCCTCCATCACCCGGTTGTTGCGCCCGTCCTCAAACAGCGCCCGGGTGTAGATGTTGGGTTCGGGCGAATAGTCCGAATGCTCCTCCATATAGCCTCGTTCGGCGAGCTGGCGTTTGTGTTCTTCGGACAGCGCCGGCTCCATCAGCTCGACGGTGAAATCGGGGGCGGGCGCGACCAGCGCCAGTCCGGCGACCCGGTCGCCCTCACCGGCCTGGCGCAGTTCCTGCACCATGCGCAGCGCGATCCACGCCCCCATCGACGAGCCGACCAGGATTTGCGGGCTGGTCGAAAACCGCTCGAACACGACCAGGCTCTGGCGCAGCCATTTCGAGATCGTGCCGTCGGCAAACGCGCCGCCGGACGCGCCATGGCCGGAATAGTCATGGCGTAGGCAGGCGTGGCCGGTCGCGGCGGCCCACCGGTCGAGCGCCTCGGCCTTGGTTCCGGTCATGTCGGAGCGGTAACCGCCGAGCCAGACAATTCCGGGCGACGCGCCCGGCCGCGCAAGCACGGCGATGGCATCGCCGTCCACGTCGATGGTCTCGCGTCCAACATCGGCCACGGTCGATCCTCCTCGATGTCCGGCGCCGGCCGCCCGGGCCGGCAGGTTCACGGTCAATACACCGATCCTTCAAGTTGGACACCGCAACTGGTGCATTTTTTGCGCCGCCATGCTATTGACGGCGCGGAACGCTTCGCACATCTGCTGCGTTTCCGGTTTGGCGGCGACGCCATCGCCGACTAAATGACGCGACATCATCAACGATCCAGGAGATCACGACCATTCGCAGACCACACAGGGCGGCCGCACCGACCAAGGAAGGGCCGCGTTCCAACCGCGACATCCGGGTTCCCCGGGTTCAACTGATCGACGAGAACGGTCTCAACCGTGGCAATGTAAGCATTCAGGACGCGCTGGCGATCGCCGAGGAAGCGGGCCTGGACCTTGTCGAAATCTCCCCCAACGCCGATCCGCCGGTGTGCAAGATCACCGACCTCGGCAAGATGAAATACCAGAGCCAGAAAAAGGCCGCCGAAGCGCGCAAGAACCAGCGGGTCATCGAGATCAAGGAGATCAAGATGCGCCCCAATATCGACGATCATGACTACGAGACCAAGATGAAGGCGGTACGCCGCTTCTTCGAGGACGGCGACAAGGTCAAGCTGACCCTGCGCTTCCGTGGCCGCGAGATGGCGCACCTGGAACTGGGCATGGAACTGCTCAACCGGGTAAAGGCCGAGGTCGAAGGCATCGCCAAGGTCGAGGCCGAGCCGAAGCTGGAAGGCCGGCAGATGATGATGGTGCTGTCGCCGCGCTGAGCATCGCGTCCGTCGTTTTGCAAGCCATCGCGCCGTGGCGGATAGCCCCGGCGTCGATGCCGTCGAGCAACCCGCCCGCCGGCGCCCCGATCCCGGCGGGAGACCGGCGTCGGCCGGCAAGGTTGTTGCAGGCCGTCTCGTCCCTATATGATGGCTCATGGCAAAGAGCATCCATCAAGATCGGAAACTGAACCCCCAGGACCTGCTGCGTTCGGTCGTGCTGGTCGAGGCGACGATTCCCGAGGACAGTTTTACCGCCCCGATGCTCGGTTCCGAGCGGTCGGGCAGCGGCGTCGTGATCAACGAGAACGGCCTGGTCCTGACCATCGGCTACATCATCGCCGAGGCGGAAAGCGTGCGGCTGACGACATCGTCGGGCCGCAAGATCGAGGCGCACCCGCTCGCCTACGACCAGGAAACCGGCTTCGGCCTGGTGCAGGCGCTGTCGCCGCTCGACCTTCCGGCCATCGGCCTCGGAGATTCCGACTCGCTGCGACCGGGGGACGACGTCTTCGTCGCCGGCGTCGGCGAGGTGATCGAGGGACAGTTGCTGGCGCGGCAGGAATTCGCCGGCTATTGGGAATATCTCCTCGACGAGGCGCTGTTCACCGCGCCTGTGCATCCGTCATGGGGCGGCGCGGGACTGATCGGCGCCGACGGCCGGCTGCTCGGCATCGGTTCGCTGCAATTGCAGGCGGCGACCACTGGCGGCGCACAGGACATCAACATGATCGTTCCTATCAGCCTGCTTGCGCCGATCCTCGATCGGCTGGTGTCGACCGGGCACAGCGGTCACGCGGCGCGGCCCTGGCTCGGCCTCTATTCGGCCGACCATGACGGCCATGTCGCGGTGATCAATGTCGACCCGCGCGGACCGGCTGCGGCCGCCGGCGTGCAGGCCGGCGACATTGTCCGCGACGTGCGCGACCAGGCGGTCGATTCGCTGGCGGAATTCTATCGCGAGGTCTGGGCGAGCGGCACGCCAGGCGCGGAGATCCCGGTTCGCATCGTGCGCGACGGCCGCGAACTCTGGCTACGGATCAGATCCGCCGATCGCGGCGATTTCCTGCGCAAGCCGCTGCTGCAGTAACGGCCAAGGCGGTCGCGCTCTAATCCCGCCCGGCGGCGTGGCGCGACAGCGCCTTCCTGGACAGGACGGCGACCTTCTGGCGTCCAAGCCGAACCAGTCCTTCGCGCTCCCATGAAGCCAGCAGTCGGCTGACCGTGTGCAGCGTCGTCGCGGTCATTTCCGCCAGGTCCTGGCGCGACAGCGGAATATCGATTTCAAACCCCTCGCCGGACGGCCTGCCGATGGCGTCGCCGACATGCAGCAGGGCGAGTGCGATCCGCTGCTCGGCGCGCTGGGTCGAGATCTCGATCAGCCTCTCCTGGGTCTCCTGCAACCGCTGGCCGACCATCGCCAGCGAATTGGCCGCAAAGCGCGGATAGGACGCGCTGAACAGCGCCCACAGATGCGAAGGCCATGCGAGGAGGACGCAATCGACCACCGCAATCGCCGAGGCGGGGTAGACGTCGAGGTTCATCGCCTGAGCGATGCCGATCAGATGGCCGGCGGGGAAATAGCGGATGATGACCTGCTGCCCGTCTGGCTGGCTCTTGACTGCCCTCACGTAGCCTTCGGTCAGCAGGTAGAAATTGCGCGCCTCGAACCCCTGCTCGAACACCGCGCGGCCCTCGGCGACGTTCGACACCCGGCCGCGCGACACGATTGCCGCCACCTCATCGGGTTTCATGCCCGCGAACGGTTCGTAATCCGCGAGCAATTCGTGCAGCAATGGCCTTTTCAGCACTTGAACCTCTCAATGTCTTCCAGGCCCACTTGCCACGGAACGCGAATGTTTGCTCCAGATCAAATCGCTGCGCGTCGAACGGCTGTATAGCGCAGCTTCAACCGAATGGAGACTAGAATGAAGCTGATCGCAACGATTGCCGCCGGACTGTGCCTGTTCGCAGCCTCCGCACAAGCTGCGGACTACGAGGTGAAGATGCTGAACAAGGGTGAGAAGGGCGCGATGGTCTTCGAACCGGATTTCATCAAGGCCGCTCCCGGCGACACGATCACATTCGTACCGGTCGACAAGGGCCACGACGCCCAGTCGATCGACGGCATGCTCCCCGACGGCGTGGAAGGCTTCAAAGGCAAGATGAGCCAGGAGGTCAAATACACCGTGACCGCCGAAGGCGTCTACGGCGTCAAGTGCCTGCCGCACTACGGCATGGGCATGGTGGCGCTGATCGTTGTCGGCAAGCCGGTCAACCTTGAAGCCGCATCCCAGGTCAAGCATCCGGGCAAGGCGAAAAAAGTGTTCGCCGACCTGCTCGCCGAAGCCGCGAAATAGGACTGTTTGCGCCGCAACAAAGAGTGGCCGGTCAGGCCTCGCTATCACGCCGTGACAGGTCCCGTTGGGGCTTTTGCAAACGAGTGGAGATAGCGACATGTCTGTTCCAGGCATCGATCCGGCCAGATCGCGGGTCGGCACATTAACCCCAGGCGCGGCGGGCTCACTGCTCATCCGCGCCTTTCTTTTCCTGAGCGCGATGCTTCTGGCCGCAATGGTGCAGCTTGGCCACGCACATGCCCAGGAGGCGACGCACGCCATGCCGGCGATGCAGACGGCGCAGGCCAATTCGGGCGCGAGCGCCGAACCCGCCGCCACCACGATGTCGATGCCGGCAACCAGCTATCACGCGCCGCTGGTCTTCACGCTGCGGACCGGCATCGCGGGCGGGCGGATGGTCTATGTCGGCGTCGGCGGAACGATTGACGGAAAGGTCAATCCGGAACTGACCGTCTATGAGGGCGAACTGGTCCAGATCAACCTGATCAACGGCGAAGGCGCGGAGCACGACATCTTTGTCGACCAGTACAACGCCCGGTCGAACGTCGTTGTCGGCAAGAACGCATCGGCGACGATCGCATTCGAGGCGAAGAAGCCGGGCGAATTCGCCTATTTCTGCACCATCGCCGGGCACAGACAGGCCGGCATGGAAGGCCTGATCCGGGTTGTCGCGGGCTCCCGTTCGGCGCCGGAAACCGATGGCGCCGACATCGTGCGCGACCCGGGCGACCTGCCGCCTCCGATCGGCCAGCGCCCGCCGCAAGTGGTCAAGGTGGCGCTGGAGACCATCGAGGTCAAAGGCAAGCTCGACGACGGCACCACCTATGTCTACTGGACGTTCAACGGCAAGGTGCCCGGTCCCGCCCTGCGTGTGCGGGTCGGCGACACGGTCGAGGTGACGCTGACCAACAGCGCCGACAGCATGGTCGCGCATTCGGTCGACTTCCATGCCGCGACCGGCCCCGGCGGCGGCGCGCATGCGACGCAGACGGATCCAGGCGCCCACAACACCGTGACGTTCAAGGCGCTCAAGCCCGGCGTCTATGTCTATCACTGCGCCACGCCGAGCGTCGCCCACCACATCACCAACGGCATGTACGGCATCATCATCGTCGAGCCGGAAGGCGGGCTGCCGCAGGTCGACCGCGAGTTCTACGTGATGCAGGGCGAACTCTACACCGTCGAACCCTTTGGCACGCAGGGCGAGATGGAGATGGACTACGACAAGCTGATCTCGGAACGGCCGGAATATTTCCTGTTCAACGGCGCCGTCGGCGCGCTGACCAAGCGCCATCCTCTCTATGCCAGCGTCGGCGAGACGGTGCGCATCTATTTCGGCGTCGGCGGACCCAACTACACCTCGTCCTTCCACGTCATCGGCGAGATTTTCGACAATGTCTACAATCTCGGCTCGATCACTTCGCCGCCGCTGACCAATGTTCAGACGGTGACGGTGCCGCCCGGCGGCACGACCGTGGTCGACTTCAAGCTCGACCGGGCGGGCACCTTCGTGCTTGTCGACCACGCCCTGTCGCGCGCCGAACGCGGCCTGGCCGGCTACCTTGTCGTCGACGGGCCCGAGGACGATGACATCATGCATCACGGCACCGCCGACCACGCGCCCAAGAAATAGGGTCGAGGTTTCAACCCCAGCGAAAATGGACCGGGCGGGCGACCGCCCGGTCCTTTTCACGCCTGCGCCTGGACCCCATCTACGGGTCACAAACAAGGGCTATTTGCTGCGTTCTCCTGACTTGTCGCGGCTGCTACAAGATGGATGAACGATGGCCTTATCTTCCTCACTGCTTGATCGTTCCATGACCTGCCTGGTTTCACCCCAAACCGCCGAAGGGCGATTGCGCGTCCGCGAGAGACGTCTCGATACGCTTGCCCGAAAGGGCTTCGACGCCCACCACAGGAGCTGATGAATTGGCAAGCCGGGACGCGACCAAGCCAACAGCAGGATCGGCGACATATCGCGGCATTCCGACCGGCATTTGGGCGCTCGGCTTTGTCTCGATGCTGATGGACGTCTCCTCCGAGATGATCCATGCGCTGCTGCCGCTCTATATGGTCTCGGCGCTGGGCGCGTCTGCCCTCGCGGTTGGCGTGATCGAAGGCGTCGCGGAGGCCACGGCGTCGATCACGAAGGTGTTTTCGGGGGCGCTGAGCGACTGGCTGGGCAAGCGTAAGTTCCTTGCGGTCCTTGGCTATGGCCTCGCGGCAATCACCAAGCCGATCTTCCCGCTCGCCACCAATCTCGAATGGCTTGTCGCCGCCCGATTCATAGATCGTATCGGCAAGGGAATCCGAGGGGCGCCGCGAGACGCCCTCGTTGCGGACATCTCCCCGCCGGAACTGCGGGGCGCAAGCTTCGGTCTGCGCCAATCCCTCGACACCGTCGGCGCCTTTATCGGGCCGCTGCTGGCGATTGGCCTGATGTGGCTGACGGCCGGCAATTTCCAGACTGTGTTCTGGGTTGCGGTCATCCCCGCATTTCTGTCGGTCGGCGTGCTGCTGTTCGTGGTCAAGGAACCGGAGCGGCCGCAACAACTCCGCCGCCTTCGCATGCCGCTGCAACGCGATGACCTGCGCCGTCTCGGCAAACCCTATTGGTGGGTCGTGGCCATCGCCACATTGTTTACGCTCGCCCGTTTCAGCGAGGCGTTCCTCATCCTCAAGGCACAGTCGATCGGCTTGCCTGTGGCGCTGGTCCCGCTTGCACTCGTGCTGATGAGCATTGCCTATTCCCTCTCGGCCTATCCGGTCGGCGTGCTTTCCGACAAGGTCGATCAGGTCGGCATTCTTGTCATCGGATTGTCGCTGCTTGTGTGCGCCGATCTTACGCTGGCTTTCGCGCAGGGCATTGCCGCCACCGCCGTAGGCGTCATTCTTTGGGGTCTGCATATGGGTTTCACCCAGGGGCTGTTCGCCAAACTGGTCGCCGAGACCTCGCCTGCGGAACTGCGCGGCACTGCCTTCGGCATGTTCAATCTGATCACAGGCCTGGCCCTGCTCTTTGCAAGCGTCGTTGCGGGAGCGCTCTGGGATCTGGCTGGCCCGCGGGGAACCTTCCTCGCCGGCGCGGTATGCACGTTCATGACCCTGGTGGGGCTGTTGGTCCTCCGAACCCGGCTTCGGCCGCGTCAGGACCAGACGCCAGCTTGACTCTTGCAAGAGTTGAATCTATCTGCTCGCTCGTTGAAAAGCCGCCCGGCAGGGCATGCCGTGGCGGTCTTTATGCTGTTCAGGCCTTTGGTCGGCCTGATGCAAAACAAGAGCCTCACCGATGAGGCCGCTAGAAAGGAAGCAAAATGCCCAAGATGAAGACCAAATCGGCCGCCAAGAAGCGGTTCAAGATCACCGCCACCGGCAAGGTGCTGGCGGCAGCCGCCGGCAAGCGCCACGGCATGATCAAGCGCTCGAACAAGTTCATCCGCGACGCCCGCGGAACGATGGTCCTCGCCAAGCCCGACGGCGAGAAGGTCATCAAGAACTTCCTGCCGAACGGCCTGTAAGCCCGGCGGACCTCGAGACATCAAGGAGATCATGACATGGCACGTGTAAAAAGAGGCGTCACCTCGCACGCCAAGCACAAGAAGGTTCTGGATCAGGCCAAGGGGTTCCGCGGCCGCCGCAAGAACACCATCCGCATCGCCAAGCAGGCAGTCGAGAAGTCGCTGCAATATGCTTATCGCGACCGCAAGAACCGCAAGCGCAATTTCCGCGCCCTGTGGGTGCAGCGCATCAACGCCGCCGTGCGCGAGCATGGCCTGACCTATGGCCGCTTCATCGACGGCCTCAACAAATCCGGCATCGAGATCGACCGCAAGGTGCTGTCCGATCTGGCGATCCACGAGCCCCAGGCGTTCGTGGCGCTGGTGGCCAAGGCCAAGACGGCGCTCGAATATCTCAAGAACGGCAACCCGAACGAGTTTGAGCGCGCTGTAGCCTGACCAGCGCCTTCCCAGACTTTTCGAAATCTGATTGGGAAACCCGCGCTGGCACGGCTGGCGCGGGTTTTTCCGTGACTGGAACAATGGCGACAAACGCGAACACGAGCCGCGTCGAACTCAGCCCCGAAGGGCTGAACGCCCTGCTGCGCCTGCTGGTGACGGACGACCAGCGCCGGATCGGACCGGCCGTCGTCGACGGCCGCACCGTATGGATCAAGCGGTTCGGCGCCGCCAACCGGTCGGCGGGAAAATCGCTGCACGCCGCGCTGACGCCGCTTTTGCCCTACCCGTTCCTGCGTTCGTCGCCGCGCGTCGACGCCGCCGGCCGCACCGACCGCGAGGCGCGCAAGACCGATGCGTTCAGGGCCGCGGGCTTCCCGGCGCTCGACATCCTCTACCGCGGTCCCGAGGTGCTGGTGTTCAGCAATGCCTGCCGGATCGTGAAGGACGAGATCGCCCGGTTGGCGCAGGACGATCCGGCCGCCGCCGACAGGCTGCTGATAGGCTGCGCCGAAACGCTTGGGCGGGCGCACGCCGCCGGCCTCGTTCACGGGCGCCCGCATCCGCGCGACATGTTGATCGACGCCGGCCTGATCGGCTTTCTCGATTTCGAGGAGGAGCCGGAAGCTGCGATGCCGCTGGCGCAGGCGCAGGCCCGCGACGTGTGGCTGCTGTTCCAGCAGATCGCCGCGCGCGCCGCCGCCGACGAAACCAGGGGACATGCGTTTGCCGCCTACCGCCGGATCGCGCCGGCGCAGGCGCTCGCCGAACTTGAGACGCTGGTCGGATTCTTCGCCCGCCTGCTCGGGCCGGCGAAACTTCTCGGACGATTTGTCGGCAGCGACGGCCAGCGGCTGGTCGCGGGCACGCAGTTCCTCAAATCGGCGATTGCTCCGCCATCTCACGGCGCCGCCGCAGCACTTCAGGAAGACAGACATGACTGATATCGCAACCATTGAAAGCGGCCTGCTCGCCGAGATCGCATCGGCCGCCGACGAGGCGGCGATCGAGGCGGTGCGCGTCGCCGCGCTGGGCAAGAAGGGTTCGGTGTCCGAACTTCTGAAGACGCTCGGGTCGATGAGCCCGGAGGACCGACAGGTCCGGGGGCCGGCGATCAACGGGTTGAAGAACCGGGTGACCGAGGCGCTCGCGACGCGCAAGACCGAACTCAAGGATGTTGCAATCGCCGCGCGGCTTGCGGCGGAAAAGGTCGACGTGACGCTGCCGGTGCGCCAGTCGCCGGCCGAGCGCGGCCGCATCCACCCGATCAGCCAGGTGATCGACGAGATCGCCGCGATCTTCGGCGATCTCGGCTTCGCCATCGCCGAGGGGCCGGACATCGAGACCGACTACTACAATTTCACCGCGCTGAACTTTCCCGACGGCCATCCGGCGCGCGAGATGCACGACACCTTCTTCTTCCCGGCCGACGCCAGCGGCGAGCGCAAGGTGCTGCGCACCCACACCTCGCCTGTGCAGATCCGCACCATGGAGACGCAGAAGCCGCCGATCCGCATCGTCATTCCGGGAAAGACCTACCGGCAGGATTCCGACGCCACCCACTCGCCGATGTTCCATCAGGTCGAGGGCCTGGTGATCGACAAAACCGCCAATGTCGCCAACATGAAATGGGTGCTGGAGGAGTTCTGCAAAGCGTTCTTCGAGGTGCCGCAGGTCAAGATGCGGTTCCGCCCAAGCTTCTTCCCGTTCACCGAACCGTCGCTGGAAGTCGACATCCAGTGCGACCGCTCACGGCCCGGCGAAGTGCGCTTCGGCGAGGGCAATGACTGGATGGAGATTCTCGGCTGCGGCATGGTGCACCCCAACGTGCTGCGCGCCGGCGGGCTCGACCCCGACGAATATCAGGGTTTTGCCTGGGGCATGGGCATCGACCGCATCGCCATGCTGAAATATGGCATGCCGGACCTGCGCGCCTTCTTCGACGCCGACGTGCGCTGGCTGCAACATTACGGTTTCAGGCCGCTCGACATGCCGACGCTGTTTGGCGGACTTTCGAGCTAGGAGATCATCATGAAACTCACTCTCTCCTGGCTCAAAGATCATCTCGAAACCGACGCGACGCTTGACGAGATCGTCGAGCGGCTGACCTCGATCGGGCTGGAGGTCGAGCATGTCGACGACAAGGCGGCGCTGAGACCGTTCGTGATCGCCAAGGTGCTGACGGCGCAAAAACACCCCGACGCCGACAAGCTGCAGGTGCTCAGCGTCGACACGGGTAGCGGCGATCCGGTGCAGGTCGTCTGCGGCGCGCCCAATGCGCGGGCCGGACTGATCGGCGCGTTTGCCGCGCCTGGAACCTATGTGCCCGGCATCGACGTGACGCTTGGCGTCGGAAAGATCCGCGGCGTCGAAAGCCGCGGTATGATGTGTTCCGAGCGCGAGCTTGAACTGTCCGACGAGCACAACGGCATCATCGACCTGCCGGCGGACGCGCCTGTCGGCGCTAGCTTCGCCGCCTACGCCCATCTCGACGATCCGGTGATCGAGATCAACCTGACGCCAAACCGCCCCGACGCGACCTCGATCCACGGCATTGCCCGCGACCTGGCGGCGTCGGGCCTCGGCGTGTTGAAGACGCCGCCGATCGCCCCGATCGAGGGCGAAGGACAATGCCCGGTTTCCGTCACCATCGAGGACCCGGAACTGTGCCCCGGCTTTAGCCTGCGCCTGGTGCGCGGCGTCAGCAACGGCCCGTCGCCGAAATGGATGCAGCAGCGGCTGATCGCCATCGGCCTGCGCCCGATCAGCGCGCTGGTCGACATCACCAATTACATCACCTTCGACCGCGGCCGGCCGCTGCACGTCTATGACCTCGCCAAGGTGAATGGCAATCTGACGGTGCGCCGCGCCAGGGACGGCGAGAAGGTGCTGGCGCTCGACGGGCGCGAATACACGCTGACGCCGCAGATGTGTACCATCGCCGACGAGGAAGGCGCCGATTCGATCGCCGGGGTGATGGGCGGCGAACACACCGGCTGCGACGAGAACACCACCGACGTGCTGATCGAGTCGGCGCTTTGGGACCCGCTGAACGTCGCCCGCACCGGGCGCACGCTCGGCATCATCACCGACGCGCGCTACAGGTTCGAACGCGGCGTCGATCCGGAATTCATGGTTCCCGGGCTCGATCTCGCGACGCAGATGGTGCTCGACCTGTGCGGCGGCAGCCCCGGCGAAAAGCAGGTGGTCGGCTATGCCGGCCATGCGCCCAGGCGCATCGTTTTCCCGCCGCTTGAAGTCAAGCGGCTGACCGGCATGGACGTGCCGGCGGACGAAAGCGTTGCGATCCTCGAACGGCTCGGCTTCGGCGTCGGGGGCGGCGGCTATGTCTACGACGTCACCGTCCCGTCCTGGCGTCCCGACGTCGACGGCAAGGCGGACCTGGTCGAGGAAGTCATGCGCATGCGCGGCGTCGACCAGATCGCGCCGCAGCCGCTCTTAGCCCACGACGCCGTCAACGGCCGCATCCTGACCACCCTGCAGATCCGCACCCGCGCCGCGCGGCGCGCGCTCGCGGTGCGCGGCATGATGGAGGCCGTCACCTGGTCGTTCATTCCCGCAAAGCACGCCACGCTGTTCGGCGGCGGCCAGGACAGCCTGAAACTGTCGAACCCGATCGCCGCCGACATGAGCGACATGCGCCCCTCGCTGCTGCCCGGCCTGATCGCCGCCGCCCAGCGCAACGCCGATCGCGGCTTCGGCGACGTGGCCCTGTTCGAAGTGTCGGGAACCTATGAGGGCGACACGCCCCAAGCGCAGCGCCGAGTTGCGGCCGGCGTGCGGCGCGGCTCGGCGAAGCTGGACGGCTCGGGCCGTTCCTGGAGCGGCAATGCCGGGGCTGTCGGCGTGTTCGACGCCAAGGCCGACGCGCTCGCGGCGCTTGAGGCCTGCGGCGCGCCCGTC